>ERZ506432.49-NODE-49-length-55008-cov-4.979637_pt1 | contig 55008 bp, 47 predicted proteins | sample MGYA00513663_ERZ506432 | MGnify/ENA metagenome assembly ERZ506432
GCAGTATCCGAGAGAAACCGGCTTTCCCTCTCCAGCCCGAGCATCACGGCAAAAGAAGCCGAAAGCTCAAGCAGTGCCTTGTTTAAGAGTATGTATATGATAGGCGACACGGTCATGAAAAGTACCGCCGCCGCGCCAGCGATTCCTACAGCCGAGCGAATCGTGCCGATGCTTCCCGTTATGGCGGTGAGCGCCTCGTTTATCGCGCCGCCGACTATCGGAATGAAGCTGCCTACGGCAAATTTCACACCCTTGAGTGCCAGCGAATCCGCGCTTTTCGTTATGACGCTCTGAAAAGCAAGCGTGAGCGAAAGCAGAAGCATGATAAAAGAAAGCAGATATGTCACCGTCTTTTTCACAGTTGCCGTTATCCCTGAGAGTCCGGCGTTTCCGCACATGGCGCCGCCCGCCGAAATGGCAAAGCACATCTGTATGAGCGGAAAAAGCACGCCCGCACATATATTTTCGAGTATAGCCAGTGCCGCCGTTATTATCCCGCCCGAAACAGCCGCCGTGCTGACCTTGCCGCTCGCATAGAGGAGCGCCGTCATCACGGGCATCAGCTTCGTGACAAAGCCCGATAGCCCGAGGATAAAATCCTTCGTCAGCGAGAAGAGCGATCCTGTCGCCTCATAGACGGCGGCGCAGATGCAGACCGACGATATATACGAAAATACGCTCTTCACCGACGGGCTTGCGATGCTGTCGCCGAGCGCGCCGAGCACAGAGGAAATGACGAGTATCCCGAGCAGAAAAGAAAAGCTTTTCACCGCACGCGGAAAAGAGGACGAGAGCATTTTTCCTGCCGCCCGCAGGAAAAATCCGATGCTCAGCTTTTCCGAAAGTCCCGATACACCGCCGGTGAAAAAATCGGACGGTATGTATTCCCGCATCTCCTCGGGAAGCCCCTCGTATACCGAGCCTTGTCCGAAATCCGTCTCGCTTTCGTCCGTGCCATCGGCATATACGGTAGTCGATAATATTGCAATTAGTATACATAAAATAATTACTATTCTTTTCATTTTCATTCAAGTATTTTTTGCGTCAGAGCCAAAATTTCGCGTACCACGGGCAGTCCGAGCAAAAGTATGCCCACCTTGGCGGCAAACTCCAGTTTTGATGCCACTGCCCCCTCTCCGCTGTCTCTGCATATATCTGCAGCGGTCTGCGCGGTTATTCCTATGCCGAGAGCCTTCAGAACCGCGGAGAAATAAAGCGAATAAGAATTTTCCCGCGACAAACCCTCGGCAAAAGCGACTATCGGATACATGGATGATATGGCGGAGGCGAGGATAATTACACAGGTTATCACGCCGACAGGAATGGCAAGCTCGCTTTTTGCCGCACGCATTATGAGCGCGGCACAGACGCCGATAACGGCTATGCCGCAAAGCTTTATCACCGTCATAAGCCGAATATCCCCTTTATCATGTCAAAAAGCCCGCCTATCTCGCCGACAAGCATCAGGAGAACTATCACTATGCCGGCTATAGTGACAAAAAGTGCCTGCTCGTCCCTGCCCGATTTGGAAAGTATCTGATGCGCCACCGTCACGAGCAGACCGACACCTGCCACTTTCAGAATAAGCTCCGTATTCAAATAAAATCACCACCTGTTTTCGCTCATATGAGCAGAAGCGCCGCCATGGCGCCGAGAGTGAAGCCGAGCGTGCGGTAAAGCTTGGTATTCTTCTCGCAGAGTGCTCTCTGCTTTGCCGTCTCCGCCTCCATGGATTTGATGCAGTATTCAAAATTTCTCATCTGCATCGGCTCGTTGCTCTTGCCTATATGCGAGCCGAAAGCTTTCACTATTTCCGCCTGCGAGGGAGAAAGACAAAAACTCTCGCCGCATGCCTCAAAGGCATCTATCCAGTTGTTTCTGTAAACTCCGCCGCTTTCCTCACATAACTTTGCAAGAAAGCCTGCTTTCGCGAGCACGGGGTCTTCAAATCCGCGGTAAATCTGCTTCGTCGGCGCGAGGAAATAATGTATCTGATTTTTCACATATTCGAAAAGCGAAAGAAAAGCCTCGCATTGGCGCAGCTTCAGCTTTTCCCTCTCGCAGAGCGTCAGCCCCGAGAGCGTGCATGAGACGAAAACAACAAGCGCACCGATATATTTCAGCATGGCTCGCCGCCCGCCGCATCGTATATTTCAAAGCGGAAATTACTGTCCGCCGCCGCACGGGAAAGCCCGATATAATAACGGAAAATCCCGTGTTCGCGCAGCAGTCTTATATTCGGGCGCATGAAAAGTGAAGAGAGGCTGTCCGCATGTGCGGAGGCGATGAGCGGCACGCCGCTGTTCTGCGCCGAGAGGATGGCTCCCGCTTCCTCCGCCGAGCCTATTTCATCGCAGATTATCACCTCTGCCGACATCGTGCGCGTGGCTATCTCTATCCCCTTGGCGCGCGGATAACCGTAGAGCACATCTATGAGCGTATTTGCCATGCTTTCCTCCGTAAAAAGCTCGCCGCGCGTATCGATAAGCGAAATGCGCCTGCCACGCAGCTTCACGGCGATATCGCGCAGCAGCGTTGTCTTGCCCACACCCGGAGGCGAATATATCAGTGTGCTGTTTATTCTGCCGCCGTCATGTATGAGCGGCAGAATCTCATCGCAAACGCCGTAGACCCCGTGCGGTATGCGCACGGATATCGCCGTGATACCGTAAACGCCCGAGAGCGCATTTCCCTCGCATCTCGCATGACCGCAGATGCCGATCCGGTAGCCTCCGTCAAGCAGGATATATCCCTCGCGCATCGTGTCGCCGTAGGTATGTATCGAATCCTCACAGAGAAGTCCGAGCGTCTGAGACATATCATCGGGTGTGCAATATATGCGCTCACCACCGAAAATCGAGATGTTTTTCCCCGCCGCCGTTATCGAAAAAAGCGCACCGAGACGCAGTCTTATTTCAGAGATAAACGATGCCGCCGCAGGGTTTGCCGAGATATATTTTACTATCGGAGAGGAAAATTTTTCCGGCAGATATCGCAGTATTTTCGCAAGCGTCGGCACACTGCCTGCCGTGTCAAGCCCCGACTTTACCATGCCACTCATATGTCACACCTCCCTTGTCTGCTAAAATATATGAACTTGTCCGCGCTTTTATTCCGCAAAAGAAAAAAACGGGACAAACTCCCGATAGGAGAATCTGTCCCGTTTATGTATTATATCATGCTTTATTTCTTTGCGCCGAAAGCGCCTTCCGCCGCACTTCTTATGGCTGCGACAGCCTCTGCCGCATTATCCGCTCCGAAAACGGAGGAACCCGCGACAAAAACATTTGCCCCCGCTTCTGCGGCTACAGCCGCAGTCTTTGCGTTGATGCCGCCGTCCACCTCGATATCCGTTTCGAGCCCTGCGGCATCGACCATGGCGCGTACCGTACGGACGCTCTCCATAGTTTCCTCCATGAAACTCTGCCCGCCAAAGCCCGGCTCTACCGTCATGACGAGCACAAGGTCTGCATAAGGAAGGAGCGGCTCAAGCACGAACGCAGGCGTTGCGGGCTTGATGGAAATGCCCGCCTTTTTGCCGAGCGAGCGTATCTTTTCAAGTGTTTCCTGCTGGTTTTCACAGCTTTCGTAATGTATGGTTATCAGGTCTGCTCCTGCCGAGGCAAAGGCACCGACATAGCGTATCGGATCTGCTATCATCAGGTGCGTATCAAAGAATGCGCCCGTTGAACCGCGTATGGATTTGATGACGCAGGGACCGAATGATATATTCGGCACGAACATACCGTCCATCACATCGAGGTGGAGCCATTCCGCGCCTGCCGCCTCTGCTCTTTTTGCCTCATCTCCCAGCCTTGAAAAATCACAGGCAAGAACCGAAGGAGAAATTTTTATCATAAGATTTCATCTTCCTTTCACACAAGCGGCAAAAATATTTTTTCCTGCCGCGCAGGTGCAAAAACGCCGCTCTTGCGGCAAAATCCGCCATTTTCCGCAAAAGTCGGAAAAACACATATTCTGCCGTATTGTCACTGTCGAAAAAGCGCCATATCATTATAGTAGAAAACCCGTTGCCACGGTGCGCCGAGGATATCAAAGCAAATGATGTGATTATGCATGACGCACACGGACAACTTTATATATAAGCACTTTTTCGTGCATATGTCGCTTCGGCATATGCACTCTTTTTGTTTTCCTGCGTTATTATAATACAAAAATGTAAATTTGTCAATAGGCTGTTTTGACGCATCAACTTCTGCCGCCCTTTTCGAGTATTATCGTAAATTCGCAGTATTTTCCGTATTCGCTCTTTACGAATATTTTGCCGCCGAGACTGTCTATTATCGTCTTGCAGATATAGAGCCCGAGCCCGACTCCTGTCTTGTCCAGTCCGCGGCTCTTATCGCTCTTATAGAACCTGTCGAATACGTAAGGCAAATCCGCCTCGGATATACCGACTCCTTCGTTATATACGGAAACAGCTACATTTTCGCTGTCATCTTTTATCGCTATGCGGAATTTGCCGCCCTCGCGCGAGAATTTCATGCCGTTATCGCAGATATTGTAGAGCACCTGATAAACCGCATCCTTGTCGGAATAAGCCATGAGCGCATCCGGCGCATCGAAATCTATATCGAGCTTCTTTTCGTCTATTTTCGCCTCAAAGGAAATCAGTATCAGACGCGCCATTTCGCATATATCGAAATCCGCCTTTGTGAACTTGCGGTCGCCCGCCTGTATTCTCGAAATGTCGAGAAGTGACGAAACAAGCCGCGAAAGACGCCTTACCTCCTGCGCTATCACCCCGAGATAATAATCCTGCTTCTCCGGCGGTATCGCGCCGTCGAGAATTCCGTCGATAAATCCCGATATCGTCGTCATCGGCGTGCGCAGATCATGCGATACATTGGCAAGGAATGTGCTTCGCATATATTCCTGCTTCGATAGCGATTCCGCCATGGTATTGAAGGCTATGGCAAGCTCGGCTATCTCATCGTTTCCCCAAACCGGTATACGCACATCAAATTTGCCGTTTGCAAACTGTTTTGTCGCACGGCTCATCTGCTTCAGCGGAGATACCGTGCGCTCCGTGATGAAATAGATTGCCGTGAAGCTGACTATCATTATCCAGAGACTGACAAGAACTATAGTACGCACTGCCTTGAAGGTCAACGCCTCCGCCTCTCCGGTTGAAAAGCAGACGACAACTGCACCTGCCGCGTCGCTTGTTCTCGGCGTGATGATGTGCTTTATATATATCCCGCTCGTCTTTGAGAGAACGCCGCCCATATTGCCGTAGATAAGCGAATCCTCGCCTCCCGCAATTACGGAAAGCGATTTTCCGTCGGTTATCCTGCCGGAGAAGCTGCCGTCTGTGGAGATGAGCACATTGCCGTCAAGCGTAGTAATGAATACAGTCATCTTTTCGGTGTTTCCCGAAAGTATATTGACTGTTTTTGAAATATCCGCGGATTTATATGCCACATATCTTTCAAAAGAAACCGGCGCCGGTATCTCGTTCATACCCATGCGGATATATTCCGTCACATATTCGGCGGTCGTCATGGCGAGCTGCTTCTTGCTGTTTGTTTCAGACTGTATAGTCATCGAGCTGACCACGGTGACAAGTATCGTGAAGCTGATGAAAATAATTATGAGAAAAGCTGAAATATACCTTGTAAAAATACTGTTTTTCAAAATTTTTCTCCCTGCTTATTAACCGCAAAAGGCAGAATCCACTTGATTCTGCCGATTACACTTTTAGAATTTTGTGCTCGTAGTAATGCCAACCGAAAGTTTTCGCTCCTGCCTTTTTTAAAAGGCAGGCGTGAGCCGTCGACGGCGACGGTCGCGCTCCGCAGAGCGCGAAATTACTCCGTCTCGGCGACGCCGACACACATGCTCCGCATATGTGTCAATCCTCATATCGGCGTTTTCTTTTTCTAAGCTTTTTCTTTTGAGCCTGCTTCTTCAAAAGAAAAAGCGGAAAGCAAAACTGCACACAGCCACGCTGTGATTATCAGAGCACCTCAAATTTGTATCCGATTCCGTGTACCGTTCGTATCGTCCATTTGTCGCTGACGCCGTCCAGCTTTTCGCGCAGACGCTTGATATGGACATCCACCGTGCGCGAGTCGCCGAGATAATCAAAATCCCATACCTTGTCGAGAAGCTGATTTCTTGTAAAAACATGGTTGGGATGTGAAGCGAGAAAATAGAGCAGCTCCAGCTCCTTCGGAGGCGTGTCAACGGGCTTGCCGTTGATTTTCAGCTCATATTTCTGACGCGAAACCTCGAGATTTTCATATTTTACGCACTCCTCATCGTCCTTATCGGCAGTGCTCTGACAGCGGCGAAGTACCGCCTTTATGCGGACGGAGAGTTCCTTCATATCTATGGGCTTCACCATGAAATCGTCCGCGCCCAGTTCCAGCCCGAGCACCTTGTCAAAGACCTCTCCCTTTGCCGTGACCATGATTATCGGCTTGGAGGAAACCTCGCGTATTTCGCGGCAGACCTGCCAGCCGTCCTTTTTCGGCATCATTATATCAAGAAGCACGAGGTCGGGATTATACGCCTTGAAAGACGCCACGCCCTCGTATCCGTCGTTTGCCGTGATGACCTCGTAGCCCTCGTTTGCGAGATAAACTCTTACAGCCTCGCAGATATTGGGGTCGTCGTCTATCACGAGAATTTTTGCACCTAAATTAGCCATATTTATTCCGTCCTTTCTTTATGCCTGATGAATTTTGATTTTATTTATTTTCATTTTATCACGACGTGGCGAAAAAGTAAAGGCATTTTGCGTTTTATTCACTCTCCATTCACGAAAATTTATACTCTTTGTAAAAAAAACGGGGGAAACACGGCAAAAAAATCGCGGCAGTAAATTTTTTCATCAAATTTCGGTTGATTTCGATTGACTTTAATAAGATATTATTATATAATAGTTCCGTATGCGAATATATGTAACTGAAAGGACTAAGCAATATGAAACTTGGAATAGTCGGGCTTCCCAATGTCGGGAAAAGTACCCTTTTTAACGCAATAACAAATGCGGGCGCACAGTCTGCAAACTATCCGTTCTGCACGATAGAGCCGAATGTCGGCGTAGTGTCGGTTCCGGATTATCGTCTGGACGAGCTTGCGAAAATGTACAAGCCGGAGAAATATACTCCCGCCGTTATCGAATTTGTGGATATCGCAGGTCTTGTACGCGGTGCCTCAAAGGGTGAGGGACTGGGAAATAAATTTCTCTCTCATATCCGCGAGGTCGATGCCATTGTGCATCTCGTGCGTTGCTTTGACGACCCGAATATCATCCACGTCGACGGAAATGTAAACCCCATGCGCGATATCGAAACGATAAACCTGGAGCTTATCTTCTCCGATATCGAAATCATCGAAAGACGCCTTGCCCGCGCGGAAAAAGCGCTCAAGGGCGACAAATCGGCAGCGGCTGAAATAGCTGTTCTGAAGCGCGTGAAGGAAGCGCTCGAAAACGGAATTTCCGCGCGTGCACTCGAGTATACGGACGAAGAACTGGCGCTCCTCTCGGATGTCGAGCTGCTCTCGATGAAGCCTGTCATTTATGTCGGAAACATAAGCGAAGATCAGATAGGTGATTCCTTTAAGGAAACAGACGCATACAAGCAGATAAAAGCCCATGCGGACAGCGAGGGCGCAGAATTTATCACAATCTGCGCCGAAATAGAAAGCGAGCTTGCGGAGCTTGACGGCGAAGACAAAAAGGCATTTCTCGAGGATCTCGGAATCAAAGAGAGCGGTCTTGACAGCCTCATCAAGGCAAGCTACAAGCTTCTCGGTCTGATAAGCTTTCTCACGGCGGGACCGAAGGAGGTTCGCGCATGGACTATCAAAAACGGCACAAAGGCTCCTGCCGCCGCCGGAAAGATTCATTCCGATATGGAGCGCGGTTTCATCCGCGCCGAGGTTGTCTCATATGATGACCTCATGGCTTGCGGCTCAATGAACGCCGCCAAGGAAAAGGGTCTTATCCGAAGCGAAGGAAAGGACTATGTTTTCAAGGACGGAGATATAGTCGTCATCCGCTTCAATGTATAAGCGGGTTGTGCCTCGTCTCTCAAAATACACTCGACTTTCATACGCAAAGGGTGAGCGCCGTTTCAGCTCATCCGTTCACATCTGAGTGTGCCTTGCATCGCAATCGTATAATGCGGCACGGCACGATAAAAACGGAGGTGAAAAATTGCTTTCACTCAATAAATTTTCACAGAACGCCATCGGTTTCCTGCGCGAAAAGGGCGTTGATACCGATGCAATACTCGTTGCCCTCGGGACAGACCGCTCATGCGACGGTATGCCCCGCGAGGCATTTGCATTCCTCTTTGAGGACAGACTCGAAATTCTTGAGGGAATCACAGCTATAATTCCCGCAAGCCCTGCGGCAAAAGGTCACCGCGCTCTCGCCTCGGATTTCCGTGAGACGCGCTATGAGGTATTCCCTCTCTCGGATATCTCCGGGCTGAATGTCGATACCTTCATCTCTGGCGTCCGCCTCTCGGCAAGAACGGCAGGCGGAGGAAACGCCACTCTGATAGTCTCCTCTAACATATCGAAGGACAGTGTCTATGATATGAAAAAGGCTGTAGAGGAGCTGAAGGAACATGGCAATCTTGAAGGCTTCAAGGTAAAGGAAAAGGACAACTGCTGTCCGAAATGCGGTACGATATATCCCGACCCGAACAGGAAAATCTGCCCGAAATGCATGGAGAAGCGCAAGCTTATCTTCCGCATGGGAATTTTCTTCAAGCGATATAAATGGAAAATAACCGTCGTCGTGCTTCTCATGGCACTGATGGCGGTGCTCGGCGTCGCTTCCACATACATAGGATCAGCGTTTTTCTACGATAATGTACTCGACAAGTCCGCCGGCAGCTCGTATTACGGTAAGGTAGGGCTTGTCATCTCACTGATTGTGATATCGCGCATAGTTTCCGTGCTTTTCGATATCGGAAATCAGGCTATCATGTCCATAGTCGGCGCAGATATAGTTTATGACCTGCGAAAAACCATCTTCGGAGCAATAAAACGCCTCTCTCTCTCGTTCTTCACAAACAGGCAGACAGGCGGGCTCATGACGCAGGTAAACAGCGATGCAAACTCGATGAACTGGTTCTTCACGGACGGGTTGCCGTGGGTGCTCGTAAACGGTATCCAGATTATCGCCATCATTGCGATAATGTTTATGACCAATGCATCCCTTTCAGTCTGCGCGCTGTTTCTCATTCCCGTATTCATCGTATGCTTAAAGCGCATCTTCGATACGGACGAAAAGCTCTACAACAAGCGCTATTCCAGCTCGAAAAGCCTCAGCTCACTGCTATCGGATGTTATCACCGGCTTCCGCCTTGTGAAGGCATTCTCAAAGGAAAAGGATGAGATAAAGCGCTTTGATTCAAGAAACAAGCGCCTCGCGGAAAATACCCGCAAGGCAAATATCTACGGCACAATAGTCTATCCCTGCGTCTATTCCCTGCTGACAATATGCACATACCTCGTATGGGGCGTCGGCGGCTGGATGGTAATACAGGGAAAAATGACATACGGTACCCTTGCTCTTTTCATTTCATATACGGGCATGGTACACAATCCGCTCGACGGAATGGTGGATGTCATAGGCTTCACCTCGGAATTTACAAACGCCGCTTCCCGTCTTTTTGAGATAATGGATGCGGAGCCGGAGGTTCGCGAGAGCGAAAATCCCGTGCATCTCGAAAATCTGCGCGGAGATGTTTCCTTCAGAAATGTCGTTTTCTCATACGAAAAGAACCGCCGCATAATAGACGGCGTTTCCTTTGATATAGAAGCGGGCAAAACCCTCGGCATAGTGGGTCACACAGGCGCGGGCAAATCCACGCTTGCAAATCTGCTCGTGCGTCTCTATGATCCCGAGGACGGTGAAGTCACTATAGACGGTATAAATATAAAGGATATCGCCTTTTCCGACCTGCGCAAAAATATCGCCATAGTTTCGCAGGAGACCTATCTTTTCATCGGCACAATATACGATAATATCAAATATGCTAAGCCCGATGCAACTCATGAGGAGGTCATCCGCGCGGCAAAAATGTCGGGCGCGCATGATTTCATAATGAAATTGCCCGAAGCATACAGCACCGTGATAGGTGAGGGAGAGAAAAATCTCTCGGGCGGCGAGCGCCAGAGAGTTTCCATAGCGCGCGCCATACTTCAGGACCCGAAGATTCTTATCCTTGATGAAGCCACAGCGGCGATGGACACGCAGACAGAGCGCCTTATCCAGAATTCGCTCGACGCGCTCACAAAGGATAAAACCACCGTCATCATCGCGCACAGACTCTCTACCCTGCGCGGCGCGGATAAGCTGATAGTGATAGAGGACGGCAAAATGCCCGAATCCGGAACGCACAACGAGCTTCTCGCCAAGAAGGACGGCATCTACAACAAGCTTTACAGACTCCAGCTTGAAGCGCTGAAGAATATCGGCGTCGACAGCTGACAAAAGGAGGGATAAAAATGCCGACAGAAACAAAAACAAACGAGCTTTCGCTCGAAAATGTAGCCGAGCTTTTCTATCTGAATAAGGATAACTCGCACTTTACGGAAAGCGGCGGCATACTTTCGCTCGCTCTCGATAAAAACGGCGAAAAGGCGGAATACGACAGAGTTTTCCTGCACAGAGCCTTCCCTTATGATGAGCCTTTTTCATATATTTCCGTGCTCGACCGCGACAATAAGGAAATAGGAATCATAGAGAAAATATCGGATTTTGACGAAGCAACGCAGGACATTTTCCGCGCAGAGCTCGCAAAGAAGTATTTCATTCCGCAGATAACAAAAATTCATTCGATAAAGGAACGCTTCGGCTTCTCCTACTGGAAGATAGAGAGCGACGCGGGCTCGCTGGAAATAACCTTCCGCGATACATACCGCAGTATAGTACGCCTCTCGCCCACGCACATCTTCCTCACCGATTCAAACGCAAACAGATATGAGATAAAGGATGTCGATGCGCTCGATAAAAAGAGCCGCCGCATAATCAGTATCTATCTGTAAAAAGCCTCACACGGAAAGGAGATGATTTTCCTTGGAGGATAATAAAATGCCTGCCGGTCAGCCGCCTAATGCGGGATCCGGCAATATAGAAAAAAGAAATAAGCGCCTTATTTCACAGCTTTGCAAGCGCGATCCCGATATCGACGGGGATAAGATAAAGCTGATAATGGCAACGGACCTTACCTTTGATTCCGAGCTTAAGCAGGGCTTTATCGTAATGTATGAAGACATACTTGCCATATATAACGAAAGCGGCAAAGAGGAGCTTCCTCTCTCCGATATATCGGAATTCAAATATTCCGCCGACTTCGGCTGTGTCACATTTGAGTGCGTATACAAGGGGCACGACAGGATTCTTGCCCGCAGTACCATGGCAAAGCTGCATGAGCTATCCGTCATCGCAAAGCAGATGAATCGCCACATAGGCGGCAAAGAGATATCCTTGCGTGATGAAAAGGATATCGAGAGCGTCTGCCCGAAATGCGGGCGTCCATATACAAACCGCTCAAAAATATGCTCGCACTGCACCGATACAAGGGGAAATATCAGACGCCTTTTAAAGGTGGCGGCATCGGAAAAATACAAGATCCTGCTCTCCACGCTCATGATACTGGCTACAGCGGGACTCAATGTTCTCATCCCGCGGCTCAATGCCGTGATGGTCGATGATTACATCAAATCGCCGAATCCCACAGCTATAACATGGCAATCATTTGCGCTTGTCGTGCTCGGGCTTTTCCTTGCAAATCAGGTGGCAAGACTCTGCCGCATGGCTCGCGGCGTCACAAACGCCTATGCGGGCACCAATATATCAAAGCGACTGCGTACCCTCGTTTTCGACAAGATTACCTCGCTCTCCTACGGCAAAATTTCAAAGAAGCAGACGGGCGAGCTGATGGAACGCGTCAACAGCGACACGCGCGAAATTCAGAATCAGCTGACCGGCATGATACCCGAACTTATCTATCAGCTGACGATAATGATATGGGTCTCCGTGATAATCTTCCGTTTTGACTGGAAGCTCGGACTTCTCATATTCCTGCCCTTCCCGTTCGTTTTCGTCGGGTTCTATTCCTTCTGGAATTTCACCCGCAGGAATTATCACAAGCAGTGGACAAAGGCATCGAATACAAGCACCATACTGCACGATATTTTCAACGGTATCCGCGTGGTAAAGAGCTTTGGCATGGAGAGAAGCGAGGCTAAGCGCTATGACGCAAGTGCGGACGAGCTCCGCAAAATCTCGATAAAAAACGATGTTTTCTTCTCGATAATCTCGCCGGTGCTCAACTTTGCCATGGGTATAGGTGAATTTTTCCTGCTCTACTATGCGGGAAACAAAATTCTCTCGGGCGAGATGACACTCGGTACAATGATGCAGTTTTCGTCATATATCACAATAATCTATGCCCGTATGCGCTGGTTTACGAATATACCGCGCCGTCTCGTCTCGTTTATAACTTCGATTTCCAAGGTGTTTGAGCTTCTCGATGAGACAAGCGATATCACCGACGGAGAAAAGAACGGAATAGGTGAGATAGAGGGCAATATCTCATTTGAGAATGTTTCATTCGGATATGAGGATTCCGCGGATGTCCTGCGAAATATCAACCTCGAGATACACAAGGGCGATATGATAGGCATCGTCGGCAAGAGCGGCGCCGGCAAATCCACTCTGATAAACCTGCTCATGCGTCTCTATGATGTCGATGACGGTGTGATAAAAATAGACGGCACGGATATACGCGATATGTCGCAGGAGATGCTGCGGCGCAATATCGGCGTTGTGCTTCAGGAAAATTATCTTTTCCACGGTACCGTCTTTGACAATATCACATATGCCAAGCCCGATGCTACCCATGAGGAGGTCATCGCGGCGGCAAAGGTTTCGGGCGCACATCAGTTTATAATGAAGCTTCCCGACGGATATAATACATATATCGGCGAGCGCGGACAGACGCTCTCCGGCGGCGAAAAGCAACGCATTTCCATCGCCCGCGCGATGCTTCACAATCCGAAAATTCTCATTCTCGACGAGGCTACAGCCTCTCTCGACACGGAAACCGAAAAGAATATTCAGGATGCCCTGCAGAAGCTCACGGAGCGCCGCACCACCATCGCCATAGCGCACAGGCTCTCTACCCTGCGAAATGCGACAAAGCTTGTTGTGCTGGACAAGGGCAAGATTGCCGAAATCGGCACACATAACGAACTGCTCGAAAAGAAGGGCATATATTATAATCTCGTAATGGCTCAGCGCCAGATGTCCAAAATGAGCTGAAAGGAAAATTTATGCTTAGAATAGGATGCCATCTTTCCTCCTCGGCGGGCTATCTCGAAATGGGAAAAAACGCCGCGAAAATAGGCGCAGGCACATTTGCCTTCTTCACGCGAAATCCGAGAGGAGGCGCGGCGAAGGCTATAGACGAGGGCGATATCGCGGCTTTCCTCGCCTTTGCAGAGGAGCACGATATAAAAAATCTCGTCGCCCATGCGCCTTATACGCTCAACCCATGCTCTTCCGCGGAAGCAACACGTGTTTTCGCCGAAAATACGATGCGCGACGACCTGAGGAGAATGGAATACACCCCCGGAAACTACTATAATTTCCATCCCGGCTCCCATACGGGACAAGGGACGGAAACCGGTATAGCGCAGATTTCCGATATGCTGAATAAGATTCTTACCGATACCCAGACAACTACCGTCCTGCTCGAAACAATGGCGGGAAAAGGCTCGGAGGTCGGCGGGCGTTTCGAGGAGCTGCGCGAGATAATCGACCGCGTGGAAAAAAGCTGCAAGCTCGGCGTTTGCCTCGATACCTGCCATATCTATGACGGCGGCTACGATATCGTAGGCAATCCCGACGGCGTGCTCGCGGAGTTTGACCGCGTGATAGGACTCTCGCGCCTCAAAGCCGTCCATCTCAACGACAGCATGTACGGCTTCCTCTCGCATAAAGACAGGCATGCCAAGATAGGCGAGGGCAAGATAGGCACAGAAGCGCTGGCAAGAATAATCAACCATCCCGCCCTGCAGGGACTTCCTTTTATACTCGAAACACCGAATGAGCTTGACGGCTATGCCGCCGAAATTTCGCTTTTAAAAAGTCTCTACACGGGAGAATAATTTACAAAGCGGACACGACACAGTTATATTTCCGGCTTATAATGAAGAAAAAAGAGAAAGGAGAGCGGCGCATGAACGATTTTGAAAAGCTTTATAAAGAATATTATCCGCGCGTGTACTCTTTCCTCTATAAAATCTGCCGTAATCATGACCTCTGCGAGGAAATGACGCAGGAAACTTTCTTTCAGGCATATCTTTCCTTTCATAAATTCAGGGGGAACAGCAGTATTTTCACCTACCTTGCCGCGATAGCGAAAAATGTATATTTCAAATACCTGCGTAAGAGCAAAGTGGAAACAGTCGATATCGACCTGCTTGTGACAAGCGATGACGATTCCTCCGCGCAGCCATATGAAGTTTTGGAAAAGAAGCTCGCCGCCGAAAAGGTAAACCGTTTTATAAAAGAACTGCCGAAAAACTACAAGGATGTTGTTTTTCTGCGAATATATGCAGACCTGCCCTTCTCGGAAATCGCCGCAAACCTCGGCATATCCGAAAATTCGGCAAAAGTAATATTTTACAGAGCCAAAAAAATTTTAAAGGAGGCTATCAAAAATGATACCATGTGAAGTAATGCACGACCTTATCCTGCTCTATGATGAGAAATCTCTCTCGGATGCGGGAATGAAATTTGTGGCGGAGCATCTCAAGGAATGCCCCGAATGCAGAAAATACTTAAAGAGCATCCGCACAAGCAAGGCAAAGCAGGATAGGGTTTCCGAGGTCTGCGAGCAGGCGGCAAACACTATCGGGCAGTATAATGCTCTCATGCGCAGAATTCGCATAAAGCGTGCCATCATGGCTTGTGCCGTCGGCACTCTGCTTGCCGCTTCTATACTCAAAAATATATATGATGAGATGAAGAAATAAGTCCTGTTTCTTTTCTGCACGAGAAAGCCTCCCGCTGTTTTTTGGCGGGAGGCTTTCTTATAGCCGTTAAATATGCAAAATAAAAAGCGGCAAGCGCCGCCTTTTATCAAATCAGTCACATTATCAGAAAATATCGCTGTCGTCTGCTTCTTTTTCTTTGTAAGAATCAAGGTCTGCGGGCGGTGTAACGACTACAGTCTCACCTATATTCTTGTATTCACCGCTTATGTCGAGAGAAACGTTCATCTCGCTGTTCTCACCCTCAATTGTCATGGTTACCTTGACATCGCTCTTGAGTCCGACCTTTTCGATATATCCGCTCTTGTTTATGGTGACGGCAAGCTTTGCGTCATTGGCGGTCATGGAAACGCCGGCACCGTTCAGTTCCTCGCCGAGACTGCCGAGCAGAGCATCAAGAAGATCACCGTAGGCTTCATTGAAATCGGCGCTCTTTAACGCTATCTCCATGCTCTTTGAGCCATCCTCGTTTTCCGTTACGGTAACACCGGCAAAGCTTTCTTCCGACTGAATTTTAGCTACAAGATTGGTAAAGCTCTTCATATCAGCATCGCTGTCATCGGCAGATGATTTTATCTTCTGCCCGAACATTTCCATGTAAACATATTTTCCGTCGGAATACATTGGTATAGTCAGAGTCATGCCTGCCATTGACATCTTCATCTCCGCGCTGTATACGGGCGAACCGGATTTTATGCCGGAAGCTTTGATATCATATGTCATGGGAACATCTGTGGATACACCGTCTGCCGAGACGGACATTTTCATATCAAGGGCAAGCGCGTATGAGTCAAGCTCGTTGTTTTTCTTCAGTGCCTCAGTGTAAACCTCATATGCCGTCTTTTCCTTCTCTTCCTGCTTTCCGCATGATGAGAAAGCAAATACAAGCGAGAAAGCCATTGCGAGTGTGAGAGCAAGTGCGATAATTCTTTTCATATTTCTTCTCCTGTGGTTTATTTATCGGTATAAATCCGACTTTATTATATATAGTATATACCCGAAAATGATTTTTGTCAAGTATACATATTTATGCAAAATAAGCAAACGCAAGTATACAAAAATAAAATTTACCTGCGGAGTAATCGAAAAAAGGCGGCAAAAGCCGCCTTTTTTCGTTTGATTTTTCCGATATTCCGGATAAACTTCCGGCAGACATTTTTGCCATCAAGGCTTTTTCATGGGAGCTACCATCCCGTAAAATTCGGATACATCAGCCGTTGCAGCAGCAAATAAGAATGCAGGCAATAACGAGAATCCAGATGCAGTTGTTGTTATCGAAAAGATTGCAAAGACAGTTCATATATATCCTCCCTCCGCCGCATATGCGGCTATTAGCGGCAAGTTTTGCCTACCTGATATATATTATGAGGGAAGATATTTTGTGTTAATTTTACAGACTTCGCTAAAAAAGCCGTTTATTTTCATTTTTTCTTTTTAGCCGTCTTTATTGCATATCCTATGGCAAAAATTCCGACCATTGCAATCAAATCAATATATATTTCAATAAATTTCACGGGCGTTATGAGAAATACATATGTGCCAACGGTATTGAAAAATCCCATTCCGAGCACACCGATAAGCTCTCCCGCTTCCTTTACGGAAACCTTGTCTGCAAGCGTTCCTATGGCGCAAAGCACCGTATACATCAGCGAAGTAATTAGCGGGACTATATGTGCTATGAGTATTCCCTGCAGCATAGTTGCCCTCTTTCGCGCAAAGAAAGCGCCGACAAAGCCCCAGCATACGAGTGTACCTGCAAGCATGGCTATGCCGAGCACGGATATTTTTTCAAGCGGGCGCACTATCGGTATTCCCCGGAGATATACATCCTTTATGGCTGTGCCGAGTATGAGAATGTAGACTGCCGAAGCAGCTATCGGTAAAAGTGCCATGAGTATCACCATAGGGTTTCTGAGCAGTTTTTTCATTTTTCGCTAAATTCCTTTCTTTGCTTTATAAATCATAAATTTCCACGGCATCGCCGAGGGCAAACGAATAGATAAATACATGGGAAACGGGTTTCCCGAACATTTTCTCGCAGGCATATTTGTAGTAGCCGAGCTGCAGACGGTGACGGCGGCGAAGCGTTTCCCTTATATACTCCGCGTCAGTGCCGCGGCGAAAGCTGTCGGTCTTGTAATCTATGAGCACCGCTTCGCCGTTTTTATCGAAAATCACGCAGTCGATGACTCCCTGAACAAGCACTTCTTCGCCTGCATACAGCTTTTTCTTTTTCTCATCCTCGGTGAAAAGCGACGCGGGATAATTAAGGAGAAAACGCTTCTCCCGATATACATGCTTCGCCTCTCGTATCATCTTTGCCGTTTTTCCCGAGAAAAATGCCGCAAGCCTCCCGAGATCGAGCTTTTCCCTGTCCGAGGCAAAAAGATATCCCTGCTCTGCAAGGCGGTCTCTTTCCGCCTCTATGCCGCTGCGGTAGACATTGTCGAAATCGGCAAACTGCATAAAGGTATGCATCGCAGTGCCGCGCTGTGCCGCAGTGGCTTCCTCATCCGGCTCGTCCATGAGAAATTTCGGGATTTTTATCTCGGATGAGACTTCTTCGGTTGTCGCCTCTTCATATGAAGCACTACCGTCATCCTCGTCGAAAATCGTCGGATAAAGCTTTGATACGGAAAGCTTCGATGGGATTTTTGTCATATCTCCGTATGCATATTCAAAATCAAGCCTGCGTACGGCGACCTCCGCCTGATACGGCAGGATATCGTCATTTGTCTGCGTTGCCGCCGCGATATGTTCTGCCGTCTCACCGCTTAATTCCGCACGGACGGTTTTCAGCTTCATTTCGGGAGCATGCGGGCAGGCACAGAGCAGCATATTCAGATAGTTCGGAGCCGTGGCGAGCAGATAGAGAGAATAAGCATCATGCTTTATCGAAAATTCGGGTGAGCGTGCCGTATCGTATATATCCTCTGTCGCGGCGTTCGCTTTTGCGGGCACCTGCGCCGTTATGAAAAGACGCTCACGCGCTCTCGTCAGGGCAACATAGAGCAGGCGCGATTCCTCAAAAGATATTTCCGTTCTCCTTGCGCATATAAGCGAGCGGCGGAGCGGTGTATCGAGCAGATAAAATCCGTTTTCCGAAGGGATTTTCGGTGCTATGCCGAGCTCCGGACTGAAAAGCACGCCTTTTGCCGCGTCCTTATCCGATATGGCGGCGGCACAGTCGCAAAGGAAGCAAATCGGATATTCCAGCCCCTTGCTCGAATGTATAGTTGTTATTTTTACGCAGTCTGTGCGCTCCTCCGCGCCCTCCTGAGTTATCTTTTTACCGCTCTCGATGGTATCCTCTATAAAGCCGAGAAATGAATGAAGCCCGCATATATTTCCGCCGCCATAGTCCATCGACCAGCGGTAAAGCTGCATGAGATTTGCCCTTGCTATCTCCCTGCCGGCAGTATCGGTGTCGTTCGGCAGGCAAAGAAGCCCCGTCTCGGTATAAATCTGCCATATCAGCTTGTCCGCAGGGAGTGCGGATGCAAGCGCGCGGTATTTCGCGTTATCCGAGAGAAAACGCTCCCCCTTTGCAAAGCCCGTGCTCTCGGTGAAGCTTTTCAGCGCCTCGTAGAGTGAGCCGCCGCCGTGGCTTCTTCTTATATATATCAGCTCGTCGAGCGAAACACCGTAAAGCGGGCTTTTCAGCGTTGCCGCAAGGTACACGTCTTTCGACGGATTGTCTACGGTATTAAGAAGCGAAAAAGCGAGCAGAACCTCGGGATTTTCAAAGAAATCCCCTGTTCCCATGCTCTCGCAGGGTATTCCGTATTTTTTCAGCGCACGCTCATACTGCGGTGCTTTCCGCTCGGCACTGCGCAGAAGAATGGCAATATCGCCCGGCTTTATAAGCTCGCCGTCACGCTTCGGCTGACCTATGAGCGAGCGGATTTTCGCCGCCACATAATCAGCCTCGCTTGAAATATCGTCGGCGGCTGTCGTTTCCTTCTCCACCACGCAGATTTCGGCAGGGGCACTTCCCTCGCGCCTCCCGCAGACAAGGCGCTCGTCCTCACCGTAGCCGCTTGCCCCCTCGACATTCATCAGCTTGGAGAAAACCCTGTTTGCATAACCGAGAACCTCGGAGCAGGAGCGGAAATTTTCGGACAGAAAGACCTTTGCCTCTCCCTCTCCCATATCGGCGCGGTACTTTTTTGCACGGTCGGTCATCCCCTTGAAAATATCGGGTCTGCCGCCGCGGAAGCCGTATATACTCTGCTTGATATCGCCGACGGCAAAGAAATTGTCGCCACGCGAAACAAGCGAAAATATTTTATTCTGGACAGCATTTATATCCTGATATTCATCAACATATATCTCGTCAAACTGCTCCGTAACAGCACGCGCGATATCGGTCTTCGCATCGTTTTTCCTGTCCCAGAGCAAAGTGAGCGCATAGCGCTCCATATCGGAAAAAGTTATCAGCTTCTTTCGCCGCTTCTCCTCCGAAAAACGCGCGTCAAAAAGCAGGAGAAATCTCCTCAGGTCTGCCGCCGCCCGCGCGGTAAATTCAAAGGAAGCCGCGATATCCGCCGCCGAAAAACAGAAATATTCCGAGCGCAGGCTCTTCATTTCCGCCTTGAAAGCGTCCCTCTGCGCGACAAAAAACAGTATTTCGGGCGATTTTTCCGTGCCGCGCCTGAGCGTGCCTATTTTCGCGGGCGTATAGCCGTTTATCTTATCGCAAAGCTCGTCATAGCCCATATTTCCGGCATCAAGCGAACGCAGAAGCGCAAGCTCGCCCGAGAGCGTCTCCTCATAGGGAGCATACTCCGGATTTTCCCCGATATATGCCAGAGCGCGGGAGAAAATCTCCTCATAGTATTTAAAAGCCGAGCATAGATATCGCTTTATCGGCTCGCCCCAAGGGGTCGCCATGAAGTCCGCCTTTGCGGCGCTCATATAAAGCTCCGTATAATGAGAAAGCGACTCTATCCCGTCCGGCGTATCGCAAAGACTTCTGTAAAGCGCACCGACGGTTTTTTGCAGAGCCTCGTCATCCGTGGCACTGCCGAAGGTGTTTACAAAAAGGCGGAAATCCTCTATCGCGTATTCCCCGCTTATTTTTCCGTCGTAGTAATCGGAGATAAGCTCCTCCGCCGTATCGGAAAATAAGCGGTTTTCCACGGTTTCATCCGCAGCATGAAAATCCGACGGCAAGCCCAGCTCGCGGAAATTTGCGCGTATCAGGTCAAGACAGAAGCTGTGCACCGTGCTTATCTTGGCACATGGCAAAAGCAAAGCCTGCCTGCGCAGATGCCTGTCGTCGGGGCTTTTCAGCTTCTCCTCTTCTATTGCTGCGCCTATTCTTCCCCTCAGCTCGTCCGCCGCGGCCCGCGTGAAGGTCACTATCAGCATGCGCGAGATATCGGCGTGTATCCCGGGAGAGCAGATGCGCTCTATTATTCTTCGCGTCAGCACGGCTGTTTTTCCGCTGCCTGCCGCCGCCGCGACATATATATTCCTGCCGCTCGCTTCAATAGCATCTCTCTGCGCCGCAGTCCATTTTATTTCAGCCATGCCTTCCTCCTCCCGAAATCTGCAAAAATCACTTACATGCCTATCATATAGCCCGCTCCGCGGACTGTCTTTATCAGCTTGATATCAAATCTTTCGTCTATTTTTTCGCGCAGATATTTGATATAGACATCTACGACATTGCTCTTCATCTCGCCGTCCTCGCCGAGAAAAACAGTGCCTGCCTCTTCTCTCGAAACAGGTGTGCCCCTCTTTTCCATCAGCAGAGCGAAAAGATTGAATTCCCTGCGCGACAGGAAAACCTTTTCTCCTTTTATATAGACGCATCGCTTTGTCCCGTCAAGAACTATGCCGAGCTTTCTCTCGGAGATATCGTTTTCCGTCTTTTCGCTCCTGCCGGAGAATATGACACCGTAAAGCTCGCTCATCCGAAAGGGTCTCGGCAGAATAAAGAAGCGGGAAAGCTCGCCGTCGTCTATTCCCCGAAGCTGCGCATCGATACCGTAGAGCACGACCGGTATATCCGGAAGCCTCAAATCCGGCGAAAAACCGCCCGCATCGAGAAGCATCATATCGTATTCCTCCGCGGCGGATAGCTCGGCGGGCGATTTTATCGCTGCCTCAGCGCCCTTCTCCGCAAGAGAAAGATAAAGCATTCTCGCATAGATCCTGTCATCAGATGCTATCAGTATTCTCATAAAAAAGCCCTCCGTTTCTTTGATTTCAGAGTGTCACGCCCGTGGCAGGCACCTTTATCTTTCTGCACGAGGCGGACTCCGGATATTTTTCGAGATTTATCGTGGCAAGTTCGAGCTTCTGCCCTCCCTTGAGCGTAAATATCTGCACGCCAGCAGAGGTTCTCGAGGTTTTCTGCGGGATGAGCTTGGAGCTTACCGTTATGCCCTTGCTCCCGCTCTTCATGAAAATATCAAAGCTCTTTCCCGCCTCCTCATAAAAGGCACCGACAAGCGGCGAATTTGTATTGAAAGCCTTTACTAGCTTCTTTCTCGGAGCCTTGGTCGCATAGGCGGATATCGGTATGCGCACAGCCTTTCCGTTTTCAAATACAAAGACAAGATTGTCCCCGCTCTCATAATCCACGTCCGTACGGATCAGCTTTATCTTCTCATCGCCGTCGCATTTCAGCTTTGCGGGCAGATAATCGCCGAATTCGCTCGCCTTGCAGTTTGAGAAATCGCTGACCTTGGCGCGGTACATATTTCCGAGCGTGCCTATGCACATAAGCTGTGAAACATTTTCGGCGTCGAGCGTTTCAAGCACGCTGTCACCCTCCTTGAGCTTCTGCTCGTCGTTTCCGCGCAGCGACTGGAGCGTTATCTTCTTGAAATAGCTCTCCTCTGTGAGCACAAGCTTTACATTGTAGTTCTCTATAAAGCTCTCGGCATCGTATTTCGGGAGCGTGTCCTCATAGACTATCATCGTCTTTCTGGGAATGCCGTACTTCTCTTTTATTTCCTCAAGCTGCTTTATTATTCTGCGCTTGAGCTTCGCATCGGAATCGATGACGGCGGAAAGCTCCGCTATCTCTTTTTTCAGAGATTCTATTTCTTTTATACGTTCGATGATGTATTCGCGGTTGAAATTGCGCAGCTTTATCTCGGCAATATATTCCGCCTGTACCTCGTCTATCTTGAAGCCCGCCATCAGATTCGGTATAACATCCTTGTCACGCGCAGTCTCGCGGACTATCTTTATTGCCTTGTCAAGGTCGAGAAGTATCGTTCCCAGACCTACAAGCAGATGAAGCTTTTCGCTCTTTTTGTCCCTCTCGAAGATAAGCTCGCGGCGATAACAGCTCATGCGGAATTTTATCCATTCGAGCAGCATCTCCCGCACGCCGAGCTGGCGCGCCTCGTTATCAACAATAACATTGAAATTGCAGGCATAGCTGCTCTCAAGCGGCGTCTTTTTGAAAAGCTTCGCCATCACCTTTTCGGGGTCGGCACCGCGGCGCAGGTCGAGCGTCAGCTTGAAGCCGTGCAGGTCTATCTCATCGCGGACATCCGTCACCTCTTTGAGCTCGCCGCGCTTGATGAGGTCGGTAATCTTGGCGATAATCTGCTCTATCGTCACGCCGAAAGGAATCTCCAGCACATCAATGCAGTTTGACTCCTTGTCATAGACATAGCGCGAGCGCATATTGACAGAGCCTCTGCCTGTCTCATATATAGAGATAATATCCTCTTTATTATAAAGAATGGACGCACCGCTCGCAAAATCCGGCGCCTTTATCAGCTCCGAGAGCTCCTCGCTCGTTATCTCGGGATTGCGCAGTGCCGCTATGGTGCCGTCGCATATCTCGGCAAGATTGAATGATGCTATTTCACAGGCGATGCCGACGGCGACGCCCGAATTGGGCGAAACGAGTATATTCGGAAAAGTCGTCGGCAGTATCGTCGGCTCGCGCATGGTGCTGTCATAGTTATCGATGAAATCGACGGCGTTTTTATCTATGCCCGAAAATATCTCGGCGCAGAATTTATCGAGCTTTACCTCGGTATAACGTGAGGCGGCGAAAGCCATCGTGCTGTACTGCTTGCCGAAGCTCCCCTTGGAATCGACAAAGGGATGAAGCAGTGTTTCGTTACCGCGAGTCAGACGCACCATTGTCTCATATATCGCCATATCTCCATGCGGATTGAGGCGCATCGTCTGACCCACAACATTCGCACTTTTTGTCCTTTGACCCGTCAGCAGTCCCATCTTATACATGGTATAGAGCAGCTTCCTGTGCGAGGGCTTGAAGCCGTCTATTGCGGGGATAGCGCGTGATATTATGCTCGTCATGACATACGGCATATAGTTTTTTTCTATTGTTTCCGTTATAGGCTGCAGCTTGACCTCCGCAATTTCCTGCGGCTCTTCGATCATCTGCTTTTTTCTTGATTTTGCCATTGCTTTCTCCTTTCCGCGCGATTAAACATCAGCCTGACCGAAGTAGAACTTGCCGTTTTTGGCGATGAAGGCTTTTCTCTCTTTCAGATTGTCGCCGAGAAGCGTATCGAAAATATAGTCCGTCGCTTCCCTGTCGTCGGGACAGATCTGGATGAGTCTGCGCGTCGCGGGGTTCATCGTCGTTTTCCACATCATTTCGGGTTCGTTTTCGCCGAGACCCTTTGAGCGCTGAACGGTATATTTCGCGCCTTTCAGCTTTTCCGTTATCTCCGCCTTTTCCTTTTCGTCATAGGCAAAGTATGTCTCGTCCTTACAGGTTATCTCATAGAGCGGTGATTCCGCTATGAAAACAAGCCCCTCATCCACGAGCTTCGGAAGAAGCCTGTAGAAAAGCGTGAGCAGGAGCGTTCTTATCTGATAGCCGTCCTCATCGGCATCGGTACAGATGATTATCTTGCTCCAGCGCAGTGCCGAACGGTCAAAAGCCATCGGCGATTTTTTATTTTCCTTGTGCCCGCTCTCCAGCTCCATTCCGCAACCGACGGCATTCACGAGGTCCATTATGATATCGCTCTCGAGAATCTTCTTGTATGTGCTCTTCAGGCAGTTGAGCGTCTTTCCGCGAACGGGGATTATCGCCTGAAATTCCGCATCTCTGCCGAGCTTTACCGAGGTGAGTGCCGAATCGCCCTCAACTATATAAAGTTCTCTTCTCGTCGGGTCCTTGGAGCGACAGGAAACGAATTTGTTTATGCGGTTTGTCACGTCGTTTGCCGTCGTCATCTTCTTCTTGGCGCTGACGCGTGTATTTTCCGCTTCCTCGCGGCTGCGCTTGTTTATCAGCACCTGAGAAGCTATTTTTTCCGCCTCCAGCGGCTTCTCGCGAAAATAAAGCTCGAGATTTTCCTTCATGAAGTTTGTCAGCGACTCCTGAATGAAGGTGTTCGTTATGCTCTTTTTCGTCTGGTTTTCATATGAAGCCTGCGTGGAAAAGCTGCTGATAATCAGTATCAGGCAATCGGCTATGTCGGCATAGCTTATCTTCTGCTCGCTCTTTGTATATTTGCCGGTCTGGCGCAGATATTTGTCTATGGCATATGTGAATGCGGCGCGGACGGCACGGTCGGGTGAGCCGCCGTATTCGAGATAGCTCGAATTGTGGTAATATTCAGTCAGGTGCGTCGTATTGGAAAAGCAGAAAGCTATCTGCGCTTTCAGGCGGTATTCGTCTCTGTTGTCGCAGTCTCTGCCCTTATCCTGCATATTCCAGACCACGGGAGCCGTGAGCGAGGTTTCGCCCGCCGCCGCGGCTATATAGTCGGCAATGCCGTTTTCGTAGTAATATTCATGCTCCTCGAAGGTTCCGTCCTCGTTTTCCCATCTGAAAACAAATTTCACCCCCGGATTTACCATTGCCTGCCTGTCCAGCATCGTGGTATAGTATTCCTTGCCGACATTGATATCGGTGAAAACCTCCGAATCCGGCTTCCAGCAGACCGTGGTGCCTGTCTTTTTGTCCTTTTTGGTGAGCGGCGTTGCCGTCAGCTCGCCGACCGGACAGCCCTTTTTGAAATTCATCTCGTACATTTCACCGTCGCGATACGAGCGCACCTGCATATATTCCGAGGCGTACTGCGTGGATGCGGCGCCGAGTCCGTTGAGTCCGAGAGAAAATTCATATGAGGAATCCTCACCGCCGACATTGTATTTGCCTCCCGCGTAAAGCTCGCAGTAGACAAGCTCCCAGTTGTATCTTCCCTCTGCTTCATTATAGCCGAGCGGCACGCCGCGACCGAAGTCCTCAACGCATATGCTGAGGTCTTTATATGCGGTGACATTTATCAGATTGCCGTAGCCGGCACCCGCCTCATCGACAGCGTTTGACACTATTTCAAAAACGCTGTGGCGGCATCCGTCTATTCCGTCCGAGCCGAAAATAACGGCAGGGCGAAGGCGCACTCTGTCCGCTCCTTTTATAGACGATATACTGTTATTGCCGTAGTCCTTGCTCTTGCTTGCCATTTTTTACGAAAACTCCTCATGTATTTTTTCTTTCCGCCGCGGGAAATTTCAATATAATATTGATTTATTTACAAAAATCAGTATAATTAGTATAGTACTTGAGTTTATTCTACCATATATTGTTATAAATATCAAGAAGTTTTTTCAAAAGTTCGGGGGCAGATCATGATAAAAAAGGTTTTTTCCGATGAAAATATAGAGTTTTTTGCCGTGCTTCCCTTTGATAAGTGCGAGGTCATGCGCCCCGATTTCATTTCCCGCAGGGGCATCGACATTGCGGAGGTAAAGAGCGCCGTTATGTTTCTTGTGCCGTATATCGCGGGCGACGACGGCGATGGCAATATATCGCTCTATGCGCGAAGCCTCGATTACCATAGCTACTGCGATTCGCTCTTTTCCCGCATATGCGCAAGGCTTGAGGAATGCTACGGCAGGCACTTTTGGGGCTTTGCCGACAAATCGCCTCTCTCGGAAACATACACGGCGGCGTGCGCGGGACTGGGCATAATTGGCGACAATCACCTGCTCATAAACGAAAAATACGGCTCCTTTGTCTTTATCGGGGAAATTCTTTCCGAGGTGCCGGCAGAGGAACTGGGCTACGACGGGCGCGAGCCTGTCACAGGCGGCTGCCTGCACTGCGGCAAATGCAAAGCCGCCTGCCCGATGACGGAAAGCGGCATGGACTGCCTTTCCGCCGTAACACAGAAAAAAGGCGAGCTGACGCCTGAAGAAGCGGCATACATCCGGAAATACGGCAGCGCATGGGGATGCGACATATGCCAGACGAGCTGTCCGCTCGTGCGCCGCGTAACAGAGCGCGGCACGAAAACGCCGATAGAGTTTTTCTGTCGCGACAGGATATCAATGCTCACAATTGAAAGAGTAAACGAGATGAGCGATGAAGAATTTGCCTCCCGAGCCTTTTCTTGGCGCGGCAGAAAAACGATACTGCGCAATCTCGCGCTTTTCGAGGGGCAAAGCGGCAAAAACGAATAGAAACACCTCATTTTACGCATGATTTACAATAATATCTGGCTTATTACAAATCGGAGAGACCCATGAACAAAGAGCTTCGTGCATTAAAGCGTGAAAACAGAAAACTGCGAAAGCAAAACGAATATCTCACCCATCGCATCGATATGCTTTCCGGTGCAAAGCAGGGCGGTGCTCAGGCGCAGATACACAAGAAAATGCGCCTGCAAAGCGCCTCGGGCTTCTGGGCATACAATCTGCTCAGGATAAAGAGCACCGCCGCATATGCGATATATGATAAGGCGATGTTTACCCTGCGCAAATATGTTTTCGCTTCAAATCTCATCCTCATAGCAAAATATATCATCGCGATAGTTCACGGGAGCGTCGCGCTCGTCGTGGCGGCAGGCGTGCTCGCCGTCACCCTGCCCGTGCTGGGACTTATGACGCTTTCGGCTTTTCTCGTCGGTCTTATCCTGCAACGCAAATGGAATACATTTTTCCGCGGATATCTTCGCGGCAAAAGAGTTTATCTCTTCTTCCATATCCGCCGCGGCAGGAGCGAAAAATATTATCTCGATATGGCAACGGCTCTCGGAGAAAACGCCGTGATACTCGTCGTCAGCGACTCGCTCTTCACGGTAAAGGATGTCTGCGTTTCGCATTCTCGCTCCTGCGACAATATCTATTATATCTACTCTGGCTACTATTTCATGCTGAAAAAGCTCCTGCGCTCTCACGATATAGAAACGGCGGCGCAGATATACTGATAAAAAACGATTGCAATAAGGAGGAAAAGGCATATGGTCAGCTTCATATACGGCAGAAGCGGCTCGGGAAAGAGCGAGCTTCTCTTTGACATAGCCGAAAAATCGGCGCAAAGCGGCAGGCATGCCTATTTTCTCGTGCCGGACAGAGAGGCTGTCAATGCCGAGCGCACCGCGGCAAAGCGAAATCTCGGCGCAGATCTCGATATCATCACCTTCACTCGGCTCTGCGATTTTGTTTTCCGCAGATACGGCGGAATCTGCAAAACATACATAGAAAACGGCGCAAAAAGGATTCTCATGCGCCGTGCGCTCACTTCCCTCTCACCCGCACTTTCCGTTTACGGCGGCATATCGGATTCCGATACAAATGCCGTAAACGAGCTTGTGAAGCTCCGCTCGGATATGATGCGCGGCAAGGTTACGCCGCAGGCGCTCATGGCGGCATCGGAAAAGCTCGCCGAAAATACGCGCCTCTGCGGCAAGCTCTCCGATATCGCGCTCATCTCCTCCAAATACGATGCGCTTGTCGCCGAGAAATATGACGATCCCGACTCCGCGCTCTCGGAAGCGGCGGACAAGCTCCGCGCCGGCGGATTTTTCGTCGGTTGCGATGTTTTCGTCGATTCGTTCGCTTTCTTTACAAAGGAGCAGTATGAGATAATCTCCGAAATTTTCCGTCAGGCGGAGAATGTCTGTATCACGCTCGCCTATGACCCGACCGAGGATGCCGCGCTCGCTCCTTTCTATAACATAAACGAAACGGGCAGGCGGCTCCGCGCCTCAGCCTGTGAAAACGGATGCACAACTCTTCCCGATACGGTACTGCGTGAAGCTCCGCGCTTTTCGGCACCCGAGCTTTCATATCTCGCGCTGAATCTCTGGCATGAACCGAATGTCAAGCCGAAATACGAGCCGAAGTGTAACGCACTGCGCGTCATATGTGCCGCAAACAAGACAGAAGAAGCGCGCGCCGTCGCCTGCGATATAGCAAGACGCGTGCGGCTCGGCGCCAGATATCGCGATTTCGCAATAATTTCGCGCAGGCGCGACGACTATGCGGGCATAATCGACGCAATGCTCCGAAGCTATGAGATACCGTATTTTCTCTCGTCGCGCTCGGATATCATGCGGCTCTCGCCGATACGCTTCGTTTTCGCGGCGCTCGAAATATGCCGCCGCGGCTTCACTCTCGAAAATGTCACGGCTTATATCAAGACAGGACTTCTCGATATCCCCGATGAGACCCTCGGTCTTTTTGAAACATATATCACCCGCTGGAATATACACGGCGCGCGCTTCACCGACGGCGCGGCATGGACAATGAATCCCGACGGCTACGGCACCGTGGCAAATGAAGAAACGGAGCGCAGGCTCGTCGAGATAAATTCTGTAAAAAATGCCGTCATCGCTCCTCTTCATATGTTCTGTGCAGAGGCGGGAAAGAAGCAGAGCGTGCGCGAGCATTGCCGTGTGCTTTTCGATTTCATATCGTATATGCGCATACCGGAAATGACGGAAAAGCTCTGCCGTGCGCTCACGGATGCGGGGGAGGCGGGCATTGCCGCCGAGCTTTCGCAGGCGCACGGGCTTATCTGCGATATGCTGGACAGTCTCGTCGCATGCTCGGGCGACACCGACGTAACCTGCGAGGGCTTTGCCTTCATGCTCCGAATGATGGCGCAGGATAAGGATGTCGGCAATATACCCACCTCCGTAGACGAGGTGCTGATAACGGAAGCGGGAGCCTCAAACTCCGAAAATGTGAAGCACGTCTATGTTATCGGTGCGGCAGAGGGTGTTTTTCCCGCCGCAGTGACAGAAGAAAGCTTCTTCTCCGAGCATGAGAAAAAGCTGCTCTCCGATATCGGCATAGATATAAGCACGCGGCTGGAAAACAAGCTTGCGGACGAGCTTTTCTTCTTCTATTCCGCGGTATGCTCGGCTTCAGATACACTGACGGTGACTTATCCGCGATATATCAGCGGGGAGAAGGCGGCAAAATGCGCCCCGCTCCGCCGCATGCTCGAAATGTTTCCGAAGCTTCGCGAGGAGCGCTTTGACGATGTGCCGAAAGCGGAGCTTATCGAACGTCCGCTCCCTGCCATGGAATATGCCGCTTCTCTTTCCGGCGCTCTCGGAGAAAAGCTGCGTGCGTATTTCCTTTCAAACGAAAAATATGCCCCGAGGCTGAAATACGCGGGCGAGCCGCTCTCGGCAAAGGAGTGCCGTCTCACTCCCGAATGCACGGGAGAGCTTTTCCCCGAGAGAGTGAATATCAGCTATTCGCGGCTGGAAAAATACATAAGGTGCAATTTCTCGTATTTCTGCGATTACGAGTTGAAAATAGCCGACTGCACAAGGATAAAATTCGGTGCGCTCGATATAGGAAATTTCATGCACAAGCTGCTTGAGGAAACAGCAAAATTCGTCCTCGATTCGGGCGAACACGACGCGGCGAAAACAGACGCATATATCCGTTCGCGGGCAGAGGAATACCTGCGCAAAACCGCCGGCGGAGAAGATTTTATCTCGGGCAGACTCCGCCATATTTCGGATAAGCTCTGCCGCAGTGCCGCCGCCTTTGTCTCCGATATGGTGCACGAATTTGACCAGAGCGGCTTCCGCGCGGTCGATTTTGAAGCAGGCATAGGTACGGGCGAAGGAAGCATCCCGCCGATGAAGCTCGAAGATGAAAACGGCAGGGTTTCTCTGCGCGGAGTCATCGATCGAGTGGATACACTCGAGGGTGACGACGGAAACCTGTATGTGCGCATAGCCGACTACAAAACAGGCACAAAAACCTTCGATATGAATAAAATCCGCGAGGGCTTTGACCTGCAGATGCTGCTCTATCTCTTTTCCGTCTGCGAAAACGGCGAGCGGCGCTACGGCAAAAAGCCTCTTCCCGCAGGTGTGCTCTACATCGGCGTAAAGCCGCCGCAGAAGAGCGGACACATCGGCGAAGAAGCCGAAGCCGATTTCGCCCCCGTGAAAAGCGGCATTCTCATAAACGACGAAAAGGTTCTGCGCGAGATGGAGCGAAATCTCGAGGGGCATTTCATACCGATAACGGAGAAAAATCTCGCCTCGGGCAAGGGTCTGCTCACGCGCGGGGAATTTGAGAGCCTGCGCGGCGATGTACGGAATACCGTGCTCGCATTTGCCGCAAAACTGCGCTCTGGCGAAGCATGCGCCGCGCCTGTTTCGGATGGGGACACCGACCCATGTGAATACTGTAAAAACAAAGCGATATGTCGCGCCGCCTCAAAAAGCCGTGCGCGTAGAAAATAAGCGAAAACCCAAGGAGGATAAGCCACATGGCTATACCGGAGAAAATACTTAAAAAAGTTGAAAAGCCCGCCAGATACACAGGCGGCGAATGGGGACAGACGATAAAGGACAAAAAGGATATCGATATCCGTTTTGCCTTCTGCTTTCCCGATACATACGAGATAGGAATGTCCAATCTCGGCATACGCATACTCTACGATGTGCTCAATGCACGTGCAGACACATGGTGTGAGCGAGTCTACGCTCCGTGGACGGATATGGAAAAATATATGCGCGAATACGATATCCCTCTCTTCGCGCTCGAAAGCGGCGACCCGCTCCGTGAATTTGATTTCATAGGCTTTACGCTCCAGTATGAGCTTTGCTACACCAATATGCTGAATATGCTGTCGCTTTCGGGCGTGCCGATACGCTCCGCCGACCGCGATGAGAGTATGCCCATAGTTGTCTGCGGCGGTCCCTGCACATATAACGCCGAGCCGATGGCGGATTTCATCGACCTATGCCTCATCGGCGAAGGCGAAGAGGAAATAGACGAGCTGATGACCATATATGCAAAGCATAAGAAAAAGGGCTTCGTAAAGGAAGATTTCCTCCATGAATGTGCAAAGCAGGAGGGCTTCTATGTTCCCTCTTTCTATTCCGTTGAATACAACGATGACGGCACGGTAAAGAAATATACGCCGAAATACGACGATATACCGACGAAGATAAAAAAGCGCATTATAAAAGATATGGATACGGTGCGCTTCCCGAAAAAGGTAGTGATGCCTTTCATCGACACGGTGCATGACCGCATCATGCTCGAGGTATACCGCGGATGTATACGCGGATGCCGCTTCTGTCAGGCGGGTATGATTTACCGCCCCGTGCGCGAGAAATCCGTGGAAACGCTCTGCCGCGAGGGCAAAACGCTCGCCGACTGCACCGGCTATGACGATATCTCCCTCATTTCGCTGAGCATCAGCGACTATTCTCATATAAACGAGCTGACCGACCGCCTGCTCGAATGGACAAACGAGCGCAAAATCTCACTCTCGCTTCCATCTCTGCGCGCCGACAGCTTCACAAAGGAGCTGATGGATAAGGTTTCGAGCGTGCGCGCAGGCGGACTTACGTTTGCTCCCGAGGCGGGGACACAGCGCCTGCGCGATGTCATAAACAAAAATCTCGCAAAAGAGGACCTGCTCCGCGCCTGCCGCGTGGCTTTCTCGGGCGGCAAGAGCCAAGTCAAGCTCTATTTCATGCAGGGTCTGCCGACGGAAACGGACGCCGATCTCGACGGCATCTATGAGGTTGCCGAGAGCGTTATCGATACATATTATCAGACGCCGGACAGACCGCGCAAGGCGCCGCTCGTCACAATCTCCGCCGCCTGCTTCATTCCGAAGCCGTTCACGCCTTTTCAGTGGGAACCGCAATGCGATATGGCGGAGCTTGAGAGAAAACAGCGTTATCTCGACGGCGTGATAAAGGACAGAAAGGTGAAATACAACTATCACGACGCAAAGGTAAGCCGCATAGAAGCCGTCTTTGCCCGCGGAGGCAGAAAGCTCTGTGCCGCAATGGAGGAGGCTCACCGCCGCGGCATGGTATTCGACAGCTGGGAGGAGCATTTCGACTATGAGAAGTGGCTCGGGGTTTTCGCGGCGGTGGGCATAGACCCCGCATTCTACGCAAACCGCGAGTTCGGCGAGGACGAGATTCTCCCATGGGATATAATAGATATAGGTGTAACAAAGGAATTTCTGCTTCGTGAGCGCCACCGCGCCCATGAGGGAAAAACCACGGAAAATTGCCGCAATGCCTGCAGCGGTTGCGGCGCAAACAGTCTCGGAGGTAAAACAGCATGGTGCCCGAAAGCAAAAAAATAAGAGTAATGTTTTCCAAAACGGGAGCACTGAAATTCATCTCTCATCTCGATATGAACAGAACGATGAAAGCGGCTTTTCTCCGCTCGAAATTGCCGATTTGGTATACAATGGGCTTCAATCCCCATCCGAAAACGGTATTTTCCCTGCCGCTTTCCGTCGGCGTCTCCGACCTCTGCTGCTTCATGGATTTCAAGATAACGGAAGAGGTTTCGCATGAGGAAATCTGCCGCGCGCTGAATGCCGCCTTCCCCGAGGGACTTCACGCGCTCGAAGCCTACGAACCGCAGACCAAGCTCTCGGATATCGGCTGGTCGGAATATGAGATAAGCATCGAAGCAATCGGTGCAAACACTTCATCGGAAGAAAAGATAAAGGCGGTTTTCGCAGCGCCGATGGTGATAGAGAAAAACTCCAAGGCAGGCATTAAAACGGTCGATATAGCGCCGCTCTGCGAGCTTGTACAGTGCCGCGCCGAGGGAGACAAAATAAGCCTTCGGCTCCTGCTCTCCTCTACGGAAAACGAATTTGTAAATCCCCGCTTCCCGATAGAATGTATATCAAAGGCGCTGGAGGAGATTCCCGCCGATGCCGATACGGATATCTGCCGCACTGCGGTATATCTCGCCGACAGGAAAACATATTTCAGATAAGCGCAAGGCGCAAGGAGGAAATAAAAATGACAAAACAGCCCGATGAAAGAAAAGCACTGCTCTTTTCCGCGGTGCTCTCGCTGAAGACGCCCGAGGAATGCGAAAATTTTTTCTGTGATCTCTGCACAAAAACAGAGCTTCGCGAGATGACCAAGCGCCTTTGGGCGGCAAAGCTCATACTCGAGGGAAAGAAATATTCCGAGATAGTTGAGGAAACAGGACTCAGCACAGCGACAATTACCCGCGTAAACGGCTCTCTCCGCGACGGAAGCGAAGGCTATATGACCGTCCTCTCCCGCATACTCAAAAATACGGAGGAAGGCAAATGAGCGAAATATACAGCGCGCTCGCGCCGCACTACGACAGACTGATGCAGGATACGGATTATTCCGCATGGTGCGATTTCTATGAAGCCTGCTTTGAGAAATACGGCGTGGATACCCCTGCCGCGATAGTCGACCTCGGATGCGGCACGGGAAGCATCTCCATAGAACTGGCAAAGCGCGGGCACAGCGTGACAGGGCTTGATACGAGCGAAGAAATGCTCGCTCTCGCATACAAAAAAGCCGAAGAAGCGAAAGTAAAGCTTCTCCTGCTCTCGCAGAATATGACCTGCTTTGACAGCGGCACGCATACGGATGCGGCGCTCTGCTGCTTTGACGGGATAAATTATCTTGCAGATACGGGCGAGGTCTGTTCCTGCTTCTGCTCGGCATATGAAAATCTGCGCGGCGGCGGACTTTTCATCTTCGATATCTCAACGCCCTACAAATATGAAAATATCCTCGCAGACAACAGCTTTGTTTACGAATACGAGGATTTGTTCACTGTTTGGGAGAGCTTTTATAATAAGAAAAGCGGAGTATGCGACTTCGACCTGACTTTCTTTACAAGGCACAAAAACGGGCTTTGGGAGCGCACGGACGAATATCAGTGCCAGCGCAAATACAGCGAAAAAACGATAATTTCTCTCCTGAAAAAATCCGGTTTTGAGCTGCTCGAAAAAGCTTCGGATATATATTTCTCGCCTGTCACGGCGACAAGCGAGAGAGAGTTTTTCATCTGCAAAAAGAAGGTGTAATCTATGGAAAAATACAATGTTACCCGCGCAATGACGCGTGACGGCTCGGCGAGGATTCTCGTGATAAACTCACGGGATATCGTAAACCGTGCCATCGAATATCACCATACCGAGCCGACAGCGACGGCGGCTCTCGGCAGAATACTCACGGCAGCTTCGCTGATGGGAACGATGCTGAAGGAAAAGGAGGACAGCCTCACTCTTCGCTTCAAGGGTGACGGACCGCTCGGCAGTGCCGTTGCGGTATCGGATTACAAGGGTAATGTCCGCGGCTACATCATGCATCCCGAGGTCGATCTGCCGCTCAAGCCGAACGGCAAGCTCGATGTCGGCGGCGGCATAGGGCACGGCACGCTCTCTGTCGTGCGCGACGACGGCACGGGAGAGGCTCACGTAGGCTCCACGGCTATTGTCAGCGGCGAGATAGCGGAGGATATCTGCGCATATTTTGCAAAGAGCGAACAGATACCGACGGTATGCTCTCTCGGCGTGCTCGTAGATAAGGACAAAACCTGCAAGGCGGCAGGCGGAATACTGATACAGCTTCTTCCCTTTGCCGATGAGGAGACTGTCGATAAAATAGAAAAAAACGTGCCGCTGCTCTCCAATATTTCCCTGCTCTTTGACGCGGGTATGACAAACGAAGCGATAATCGACCGCGCCATGGCAGGCATAGAATACGATATTTTCGATGATTTCACGGCGGAATACCGTTGCTCCTGCTCGCGCGAGCGCATACTCGGCGCAATATCCAGCTTCTCGGAAAAGGAGCTGGACGAAACCTTCGGCGACCTGCCCGAAATAGAAGTCTGCTGTCACTTCTGCGATAAGAAATATTACTTTTCGCGAAAAGAAGTCGAAGAACACAAAAAAGCAAGAGAGGAAAAGAAAAATGGATGATTTCAGCGAAAGAAAAAACAAGGAGCTCTTTGAAAAGGTCTCCGAAAAGCAGCTTAAATACGCAAAGAAAACCATGCTTCTGATTTTTGTTCTGATAGGAGCAATATTTCTCATAATGGGACTTGTGCTTATAGCCTGCGATATCCGCGATGCGGAAAACGGCGTTCTTGTCGGCATAATTTTCGCGCCGCTGGGAGCATTTTTCATACTTCTGGGGCTGACACTGCGCTTCGCTGTGCCGAGAACCTACAACTATGAAAACTACAAAAAGCGCATGGAAAAATACGGTTATTATGTAAGCACATATGATATGTATATCACCGTCGCTCTTCAGGAGGAACGCATAGCCGAACTTGAAAAGAAGGTAAAAGAGCTTGAAGAAAGGCTCTGAAAAACGGAGGAAAAGAAATGAAAAGCAAAGCCTGCATCATGACATTCCGCCCATTCAATATTCCTGCGGTATACAGCGATGATATGCTCGCACGTCTCACAGAAGAATTTGATATGCTTCCGTATATCTGCTCAAAGGATGACTTTCCCGCGCTCAAGGGCGAGTTGCAAAAGGTAGAGTATATCTTCTCCACATGGGGAATGCCCGCGCTTTCCGAGGAGGAGATACGGCGATATTTGCCGAGGCTGAAGGCTGTTTTCTATGCTGCGGGTACCGTCCAGCAGTTTGCGCGTCCGTTTATCTCGTGCGGAGTTGATATATTTTCCGCATGGGCGGCAAATGCCGTGCCTGTAGCAGAGGTCGCCGCCTCGGAAATTCTGCTTGCCAATAAGGGCTTCTTCCGCCGCGAGGTAAAATGCCGCGCGGACTGGCAAAATGACGACCGCGAGCGGCTCTATCCCGGCAATTTCCGCACGCGCGCAGGCATACTGGGCGCCGGCATGATAGGCACGATGGTGATAAACCACCTGCGCCGCCATGAACTTGAAATATATGTTTTTGACCCGTTTCTCCCCGATGAAAAAGCGGCGGAACTGGGCGTCACAAAGACGGGACTGCATGAGGTTTTCGCCTCCTGCAATGTCATCTCGAATCACCTTGCAAACAATGAGCAGACAAAGGGCATGATAGACCGCTCCTGCTTTGACCTGATGGGAAAAGCCGCTGTTTTCATAAATACAGGCAGGGGCGCGCAGGTGAATACCGCCGACCTTATAGCGGCAATGAAAGCCTTCCCCGAGCGGCTTGCCCTGCTCGATGTAACCGATCCCGATGAGCCGCCCGCAGAAGAAAGCGAGCTTTATCGCCTTCCGAATGTGCGTCTCACACCGCATATAGCGGGCAGTATCGGAAACGAGCCGCGCCGCATGGCGGAATATATGTTTGCGGAATACGAAGCTTATTCCGCAGGCAAACCCACAAAATACAAAGTAACGGCAAAAATGCTTGAAACCATGGCATGAGGAGGTTATAATCATGCATCCTTTCGAACTGAAAATACCGAATACATTCCATTATCAGACACTTGATGAGATAGACTACGACGCGAGAAAGCGCGGGCTTCACATCCCGTTTTCGCGCGACCTTTCGCCGCTTGCCGTAAAGCCGGCGGTGCACGCGCGTGCTGGCGATATCGTGCTTTCAAATTCGCTCTCCGTCCATCCGATGGAGGGCTTTGACGCGGACGAAGCAGGTGCGCCCTCTGCTCTCACCGAGCGCAGATATCTGCGCTTTGCGCACTCCGGTGCGGCACTTATCTGGTCGGAAGCGATAGCCGTCTGTCCCGAGGGACGCACCTCGGACAGGCAGCTCATGATTACCGAGGAAAATAAAGAGAAATTCCGCGCCATGATAGCCGAGGTAAAAAAGGTGACAGGCGCTCCGCTCATCGCCCAGCTCACCCATTCGGGCAGATTTTCGCATAACAGTGCCACTCCCTATCCGCTCATCGCCACGCACAGCAAACCAATAGAGGAATACCGTCCTCTCCCCGATGGGACACCGCTCCTGACCGACGAATATCTCGACAGCCTTCCGGAAAAATATCTTGCCGCGGCAAAACTGCTGATATGGGCAGGCTTTGACGGAGTAGACATCAAGGCGTGCCACCAGTATTTGCTCGGCGAGCTTCTTTCGGCATATACGAGAGAGGGCAAATACGGCGGAAGCTTTGAAAACAGAAGCCGTCTCATGCTCGATATAACAAAGCTGATAGCCGAAAACACCGACAAAAGCGTTATCCTCGCTTCCCGCCTCGGCATATGCGATATGATAGCGAAGCCCTATGGCTTCGGCATGTCGGACGATGGACAAACACCCGATTTCACCGAGGCAAACGAGCTTATCGGAAAGCTCTCGGCGCTCGGCGTTTCGCTTATCGATATGACTATGGGAAGCCCGTACTTCAATCCGTATATCAACCGCCCGCAGAATAAGGGCGAGAGAATACCGCCGGAGCATCCGCTCGTCGGCGTAGACCGTCTCATCCACGGAGCGGAGGCAATTCAGAAGGCAAATCCCTCCGTCGCCGTCGTCGGCACAGGCTACAGCTACCTGCGCGAATTTGCGCCGTATGCCGCGGCAGGTGCGCTTGAGAGAGGATATTCCACTCTCGTCGGCTTCGGCAGAATGGCTTTTGCCTACGACCGCTTTGCAGACGATTTCATTTCGGGAAATACAGACAAAAGCAAGGTCTGCCTTGCCTGCAGTAAATGCACGGAGATTATGCGTGCGGGCGGCACTACGGGTTGTCCCCTGCGCGATCAGGAAATCTATCTGCCGATATATCGCAGGCTCTGCATGAAAAAATAAGAAAGAGGGTGCTTTTATGGAAAGAAAAATCGTCATAGTAACGGGAGCATCGCGCGGCATCGGAAACGGTATTGCCACAGCACTTGCCGCCGAGGGCTTTACGCTCATCTGCGTTCAGCAGAGCGAAAACGAGGAATATATGAAAGCTATCCGCGCGCTCTCGCCCGAGTCTGTCTGCATACGCGCCGATATATCAAAGGCAGATGACGAAGCACGCATCATAGATACGGCAATCGAACGCTTCGGCAAGATAGATATTCTCGTAAACAATGCGGGCGTAGCACCGAAGGAGCGCGAGGACATCCTCAATATGAGCCGCGAGAGCATGGACAGGCTTCTCGATATCAATCTGAAAGGCACATTTTTCTTAACTCAATACTGCGCAAACAAAATGACAGAGCTCGGCTTTGGAGAGGCTATCATCAATATCACCTCCATGTCGGCATATACCTCGAGCACGAGCCGCGGTGAATACTGCATCTCAAAGGCGGGACTCTCGATGGTGACAACGCTCTTTGCAGACCGCCTTGCCGAATACGGTATAAATGTCTATGAGGTGCGTCCCGGCATAATCAAAACGGATATGACGGCGACGGTGAACGAAAAATACGACAGACTCATCGGCGAAGGGCTGCTCCCGATAAAGCGCTGGGGTTATCCCGAGGATATCGGGCGTGCCGTCGTCGCGCTGGCAAAGGGCTATCTTCCTTATTCCACGGGCGAAGTTATAAATATAGACGGCGGCTTCCATATCCGCCGCCTGTAATCGGAGGGTAAAATGAACTTTTCTCTTGTCGATTCGGGAATTCCCTGCCGCTCTTTTCGCGCCGTTATAGTCGGGAGCGGAGCGGCAGGCTACAATGCCGCAAGAAAGCTTTATGACCTTGGCGTGCATGACATAGCCATAATCACCGAGGGCGAGAAAATGGGCACCTCGCGGAATACGGGCTCCGATAAGCAGACATATTACAAGCTGACGCTTGCCGGCGGAGATGGCGATTCCGTTTCCGATATGGCGGAAACGCTCTTTTCGGGCGGTGCCATGCACGGAGATATCGCCCTCGCACAGGCGGCGGGCTCGGCGCGGTGTTTTTTTGAGCTTGTCTCTCTCGGCGTGCCTTTTCCCCATAATGAATACGGCGAATATGCCGGCTACAAGACCGACCACGATCCCCGCATGCGCGCGACCTCCTGCGGTCCTTACACCTCAAAATATATGACCGAGGCGCTCGAACGAGCCGTGAAAAGCAAAAACATCCCGATTTTCGACGGCTACCGCGCCGTGAAAATACTTCGCGGCGGCGGCAGAGCCTGCGGCATCGTCGCGCTTTGCCCTGCGCTGATAAATGAGAAAAACCGCTACGGCATGGCAGTTTTCCTTGCGGATAATGTCATATGGGCGACAGGCGGACCCTCTGCCATATATTCCGAGAGCGTCTATCCCGAGAGCCAGACCTGTGCGCACGGCATGGCTTTTGAAGCGGGCGCCGCGGGCATCAACCTGACGGAATCGCAATACGGCATAGCTTCTCTCGGCTTCCGCTGGAACCTCTCGGGGACATATCAGCAGGTTATCCCGCGGTATTTCTCCATTGATGAAAACGGAAACGAGCATGAATTTCTCACGGATTATTTCCCCGACACGGGTGAAATGCTCGGCGCGATATTTTCAAAGGGCTATGAGTGGCCCTTTGACCCGCGCAAAATATTTCGCGGCGGCAGGCGACTCTCTTCGCTCATAGATCTCGCCGTTTTCTCGGAAAAGTGCCGCGGCAGACGCGTATTCATGGACTTCCGCCGCAATCCCGCCGCTTCCGAGCATGGCGGCTCGCTTGATTTTTCCCTGCTACCGGACTATGCACGCAAATATCTCGAAAAATCGGGGGCACTTCTGCCGCTTCCCATCGACCGTCTGCGTAAAATGAACGAACCCGCTGTCTCACTCTATCGCGAGCATGGCATAGACATCACGCTTGAGCCGCTTGAGATAGCCGTCTGCGCTCAGCATAACAACGGCGGGCTTGACGCGGACATATGGAGTGAAAGCACTGCGCTTGCCGGATTTTTCCCGATAGGCGAATGTGCGGGAACATTCGGAGTATATCGCCCGGGCGGCACGGCACTCAACGCAACGCAGGTCAGCTCCATGCGTGCCGCGGAAAAGATTGCAGGGAGTGCGCCCGTGACAAAGCCCGATGAAAGCGAAATCTCACGAGATATCGCCGATATGATATCGTTTTTCGATATACTTTCCCGCCCGAGAATAAGACTGCCGCGGGAGGAAATTTTCGCCCGCAGGAAGGAATACGGCAGGATAGTGAGCGAATGCGGCGCCTTTGTGCGCTCACCTGCCGCCGTTTCGTCGGCAATATCGTCTGTGCGCTCGTGCATAAGATCCTTTGAAGCCGACTATGCGGGAGCGGCACCCGCGCTCATGCCGGAGGTCATGATAAACCGCGACATTCTGATAACGGCGCTCGTCTATCTCGGCGCAATCGAAGATTACATCGCGCACGGCGGCAAAAGCCGCGGCTCGTATCTTGTCACAGAGAGGAGCATCGATGAACTTATCGCCGAGGGGCGCGATATCGAAACGGACGAGGAGCATTTTTCGCAGGTGCAGACAGCGCTTTACTCAGGCGGCGAAATGAAATTTGCCTTTTCGCCCGTGCGCCCAATCCCCGAGCGCGAGCTTTGGTTTGAGAATGTATATAATGAATATAGAAAAAGCTCGGTAAAAACTCCCCTTTCACATAAATAAAAAGAACCCGTGCGCGGGGCAGCATTCCGCGCACGGGTTAGTTTTTTGTCTCTCGGTTTATTTATCTTTACTTTTCATCACAAGACTGATTATGCCGGTTACCGCGCCGTAGAGAACGCCCGCGACAGCCCAGATTATCCAGCTCATCTGCTTCTCCGCGCCGCTGTACAGGAATATGAGAAACACCGCCGTCGTCACAAGCCAGTAGACAAGACTCACCGTGCCGATAATGCCGCCTGACGCCTTGCGCTTTCTCGTGTAGTCGCCCTCCTCAAGGAGCTTTTCCATAGCGGCATTGTATACTCCGCCGTAAACAAAGAGAAAAACGCCTATGCCGGCTATAAAAAACAGTGCGCATACAGCCAGAATATATATCATATCGGAAACGGTATTTTCCGCGCCGTCAAAGCAGAGCGCTATGAAAATAGGAACCGCAGAAAGAATGCAGAGAACTGCTCCGAGTATATTCATGCGGGAAAATTTCGTCTCAAAATTTTTCTTTTTCTCTCTTACCATGCCGGAAACGCCGTATTCCGTTTCAAAAGGCTCATTTCCGAGGAAGTCGTATGCTTTTACTCTCGCACCGCAGGAAAGAAAAATCGCCGCGCCGACAGCCACGAGCAAAAGAAGCACCGAAAGCCCGATGCCCGCGGCAGCTCCCTCTGAAATATATTTTCCCGAGTCGGCAAGCCCTGCCATGATGAGAAGGACTATCGGCGATATTATACAAAGAAAAGTGGCAAACGCTATTTTCGGTGCGGCTGCTCTTCTCTTTCCGAGATAATCCGAAGCCTCCTCCATAGTCACCCGACGAAGCCCCGTATCGGATTCATCCGCCGTGAGCACCGCAGGCGCATCGTCAATCTCATCCTTGAGCAGGTAGTCGGTCGATACGCCGAAAAGCCTGCTCATTTTCAGAAGCTTATCCATATCGGGTATGGACTGCGCACCCTCCCATTTCGATACGGACTGACGCGATACCCCGAGCTGCTCCGCAAGCTCCTCCTGCGACCAGCCCGCCTTTTTTCTCTGCAATATAATTTTGTCTGCCAGAATCATTTCATTTCTCCTTAATGCTGAAATTTTTGTCGGCGTCATGCGCCTTTCATGCTTGAATTATAGCACTTTTTGAGGTTGCATGCCATAAAGCGCGCATGACAATTTGTCAAAAGACGGTTGCATTTTGGCTTTTTTCTTCCTTGTTGCGATTATATCAGCAAAAATACGGCTTGTCAAGCCTTCTTCTTTGCCATGCGCTTTTCTTCTGCTCCCGCCGCCGAAAAACGCTTCGCGGCAAGCCTCGGCAAAATGAAAGCAGCCGTTTCGAGAGCCACTTCATCCGTCAGCATCAGTACGCTCGCGAGATTTATCGAGGTCATGACGGCGACAGCAAGGTCGGCAAGCTCCCATATCAGCCCCTGCCGCATGACAGCACCCGCAACCGCGCAAAGGCAATACAGCGCGAGATAAACAGTGACAGGCACTTTTTTCTCCGTGAAATAACCGAGCATACACTGCCCGTAATACGACCAGCATATCACTGTAGAAAAGGCAAATATCGCCATTGAAAAAGTAAAAATATATCCGCTGAAAGCACCGTAATATTTTTCAAAGGCGGATATCACTATATCCATGCTCCCGAGACTGCTGTCCGCAAATCCCGAAATTATTATCACGAGAGCCGTCATCGTGCATATAACTATCGTATCGAAGAAAACCTCAAATATTCCGTAGAGCCCCTGCTTTGCGGCGCTCTGCTCCGCGCTCTGCGCATGGGACATCGGAGCCGTGCCCGAGCCTGCCTCATGCGAAAAGGTTCCCTTCGCCGTGCCGTGGCGCACCGCACCGGAAATAAGATAGCCGAATATGCCCGAGGCACCGCTTGCCGGCGTGAAAGCTGCCTGCATTATATCGGAAAAAATGCGCGGCAGACTGCCGAGATTTAGTAAGATTATCCGCATGGCAAGCACGATATATATAAGGCAAACGAGCGGCATTACCACAACGGTAAAGGATGATATCTTTTTAAATCCGCCGAATATGACGAGCGCACAGAGCACGGCAAATATGATGCCGTATATTATCTTCGGCAAGCCGAAGGTTCGCTTCGCGGAATCGGCGGCGGCACTAACCTGAACGATATTCCCGAGGCAAAAGGAAGCAAGCACTCCAACACCGCAGAAAACCGTCGCAAGCACTCTGCCGGGCTTACCGCCGATTCCGCGCGCCATATAGTACATGGGACCGCCCTTGCAGCCACCGTCCGAGTATGAGCGGTATCGCATGGCAAGCACTATTTCGGCATACTTCAGCACCATGGAGACGAGTGCGCTTATCCACATCCAGAAAACGGAACCGATACCTCCCAGCGATATGGCGACAGCCACCCCGACTATATTTCCGACTCCGAGCGTTCCGGCAAGCGAAACGCTCAGCACACGCAGGGGCGAATTTTCACCCGCTCCGCCCGCGAGCATCCCTCGGAAGGTGGCAAAAGGATGCACCGCAAAGAAAAACCGAAGCTTTATAAGCACAAAAATTCCCGCCGCAAATATGATTATCGGCAGTACAGCCAGCAGGCACGCATTTATTTTGGAAAGAAAGTCCATATTTTTCTCCTTTTTTACATGTACTCGGAATATATATATGAATAAGAGAGCTCATACTTGCCGAGTTTTCGCTTTTCCGCCTTCTAATATGAATAATTTGTTAATAATCGAAAAAAGACTTGATTTTTTGCCGATAATATGTAAAATATACTATGTTGGCACTCTGATGTTTTGAGTGCTAAATACGTTTGAAAATTATATTTTAAATACACGGAGGTTTTAATCATGAAACTTAAACCACTTTACGACAGAGTCATAGTCAAGATGACAGAAGTTGAAGAAACCACAAAGAGCGGCATCATTCTCACAGCCGCATCAAAAGAAAAGCCGCAGGTTGCAGAGGTTATTGCAGTCGGCGACGGTAATTCCCGCGACGGAAAAGAGCCTGTTGCCATGAAAGTCAAGGTCGGCGACAAGGTAATCGTTTCCAAGTACGCAGGCACGGAAGTCAAAATAGACGGCGAAGATGTCATTATCGTCAATATGGGCGATATACTCGCTGTGGTTGAATAATTTGCAAGAATAAAAGGAGTTGATACATTATGGCAAAAGAAATAGCATACGGCACAGAAGCGAGAAACGCTCTCCAGAGAGGCGTTGACAAGCTTGCCGATACAGTAAAGATTACACTCGGACCCAAGGGCAGAAACGTTGTTCTCGATAAGAAGTACGGCGCTCCCCTCATCACAAACGACGGCGTTACGATAGCAAAGGAAATCGAGCTTGAGGACGCTATGGAAAATATGGGCGCACAGCTCGTAAAGGAAGTCGCTACAAAGACAAATGATGCCGCAGGCGACGGTACCACAACAGCTACCCTGCTCGCGCAGGCATTCATCCGCGAGGGCATGAAGAATGTCGCCGCCGGCGCTAACCCCATGGTTATCCGCAAGGGTATCCAGAAGGCTACAGACAAGGCTGTAGAGAGCCTCGTCGCTCATTCCAAGAAAGTAAACGGCACAGATGATATCGCCCGCGTCGGCACCATCTCCGCAGGAGATGAGGTTATCGGTACACTTATCGCCGATGCCATGAAGAAAGTTACAAGCGACGGCGTTATCACCGTTGAGGAATCAAAATCCGCAGAAACCTACTGCGAGGTTGTTGAAGGCATGCAGTTCGACCGCGGCTATATTTCACCTTACATGGTAACCGATACCGACAAGATGGAAGCTGTCATCGACGACGCTCTCCTCCTCATCACGGATAAGAAGATTTCTAATATTCAGGAGCTTCTGCCTCTGCTCGAGCAGATAGTTCAGGCAGGCAAAAAGCTTGTTATCGTAGCAGAAGATGTAGAGGGCGAAGCACTTACCACTCTTATCCTCAATAAGCTCCGCGGCACATTCACCTGCGTAGCCGTAAAGGCACCCGGTTTCGGTGACAGACGCAAGGATATGCTCCGCGATATCGCTATCCTCACAGGCGGTGAAGTCATCACATCCGACCTCGGACTCGAGCTCAAGGATACAACAGTTGCACAGCTCGGTCATGCAAGCCAGGTAAAGATAAATAAGGATAATACGATAATCGTCGGCGGCAAGGGCAATCCCGAGGAGATAAAGGCAAGAGTTGCTCAGATTCGTGCCGGCATCGAAACAACAACAAGCGAATTTGACCGCGAGAAGCTTCAGGAGCGTCTTGCTAAGCTCGCAGGCGGCGTTGCCGTTATCAAGGTCGGCGCGGCTACAGAGATAGAAATGAAGGAAAAGAAGCTCCGCATAGAGGATGCTCTCAATGCTACAAAGGCAGCTGTTGAAGAAGGCATCGTCTGCGGCGGCGGTATTGCATTCCTCAATGCAATAGCAGATGTAAAGACTTTGCTCGCCACTGCCGAGGGTGATGAAAAGACAGGCGTTTCCATAGTTGTGAAGGCACTTGAAGAGCCTGTCCGCCAGATAGCTCTCAATGCAGGCTTTGAAGGTGCTGTCGTTATAGACAAGATTCTCTCCGAAAATAAGCCCGGCTTCGGCTTCGATGCTTATAACGAGAAGTATGTCGATATGTTTGAAGCAGGCATTATCGACCCGACAAAGGTTTCCAGAAGCGCACTTCAGAATGCCGCTTCCGTTGCCTCCACGGTACTCACAACAGAAGCACTCGTGGCTGACAAGAAGGAACCCGAACCTGCCGCACCCGCTAACCCCGGAATGGGCGGCATGGGCGGTATGTACTGATACCGGAAAATTCAGTAATATCGGTTTTAATGAAATCAGGAAATCCGCCTTCGGATTTCCTGATTTTTGTTGTATTCGCTTTTTCCCTGCCATAATAAAGTTTTCGCCCGCCTCTGAAGTTTCGCTCAAGCCTTTTTAAAGGCTTGCACGAGCCGCCGGTGTCGGCGGTCGCGCTCCGCAGAGCGCGAAATCTCTATAACGGCGTTTTCTTTTTGATAGCTTTTTCTTTTGCGCACGCTTCTGCAAAAGAAAAAGCGGATTAAGGACGTGCAAAATTAGCGGTAAAATTGTAACAACCGAATAAGCAACCCTTACGGCAAAACACCACGGAAGAAAAATCCGTGGTGTTTTGCTTTTTGGTGAGCAATGGTTACGACTCAATATTTATACCGCAGAAAGCAAAGAAAAAATAATTTAGTTAATAAAAAGTTATCTGGACTTTGACCTGACCTTGTGGTATTGTGTTGCTAACATCAGGTCGATAATTTTGGGGTACAATATAGTATCATCAAAATTAAAGGAGATTCACATGACAACACAAACTTTACTAACCGAATGGCTTGAAACCTATGAAAAGGAACATGTCAAGTTACGAACCTATTCACGCTATCAAGGGTTAATCACAGCGCATATCAATCCAACGCTTGGCAAACAAAATATTGAAGATTTGAGCCGTAGGGATATTCAAGAATTTCTCTCACAGCAAAAAGCAGAGGGTAATATCCGAAGTGGCGGTGGCAAGCTTTCCGCAACAAGCGCAAATCTGATGCTTACAGTGCTGAACCTTGCTTTCGAATATGCTTGCGATATGGAGTTACTCCAACAAAACCCGTGTGAGCGAATACGGCGTTCGCGTGAGGAGTCCAAAAAGATTGAGGCTTTTACGAAGGACGAACAACGGAAAATTGAAAATGCAATTATGGGATCCGATGATACGCGTCTGTTGGGTATTCTCCTCTGCCTATATACCGGAGTTCGAATAGGAGAGCTATTGGGGCTTGAATGGGCTGACGTTGACCTTCAACGAGGATTCATATGCATAAACAAAACGGTCTATCGTGACAAAGATGAAAGGGGTGAATGGCAGCTTATCGTGGACAAGCCCAAAACTATTTCATCAGACCGAATTATTCCACTGCCAACGTATATCACGCAAATGCTGATAGGACGGAAGAAAACGGCAAAAAGCGACTACGTTATTGAAAATAATAAAGGCGAGCGTATGTCAATCCGCTCGTACCAATATATATTTGAAAAGCTCACGGAAAGAGCCGGAGTCAGGAAACTCAATTTCCATGCCCTGCGCCACACCTTCGCGACTCGCGCCATCGAGTGCGGGATGGATATCAAAACGCTTTCCGAGATCATGGGGCATAAAAATGCGTCCATAACATTGAACCGCTACGCGCACAGCATGATGGACACAAAAATTGAAATGATGCAGAAATTACCCAAAAATTTTTAGTATAAAACTGCATTGAATATGTACTTCGGTACACCAAAATGGCTATACATAATTAATTATAACACTTTTTCGACCATTATTCAATAATAAAAAGTAAATATTCGAGCTTTTTGGGCGAGTATTCTCTCATTTTTGAGAAAATGCTCGCCCTTTTTGCGTTTTTACTGCGTCGAAGTACATAATCGACGCAGGAGGAACTTATGGCTACAAAACAAGTCAAATCCAAACAGCGCGTAGCAGACCACGGCGAGGTTTTTACCGCCGAGCGTGAGATAAAAGCCATGTGCGATTTGGTTGGAAATATGTGCGAGGATTACAGCAAGCGATTTTTAGAACCGGCTTGCGGTGATGGAAATTTTCTCGCGGAAATTCTCTCACGAAAACTCACAAGCATCAAAAAGAAATATAAGCGTAGCGCATACGACTTTGAACGCTTTTCTGTGTTCGCCGTATCCAGCATTTACGGCGTGGATATTATGCAGGACAACGTAACCGAATGCCGCAAAAGGCTTTATGAAATATGGGATAAAGAATACAAAGCCGTTTGCAAAAAGGAATGTAATGACGAGACACGCATCGCAGTCAGATATATTCTTGACAAAAACATTCTCTGCGGAAATGCACTTACGTTGATGTGTGTAGATGCCGAACAGCAGGACACTAACGAGCCCATTATCTTTCCGGAGTGGAGCGTAACAGGTGGTACAAGCCTGAAAAGGCGCGACTTCCGCCTTGACGTACTACTGAAGGTAGGCGAAAAGCCGCAGGAAACACAACGTAGCGTATTTGATGATGAGGATGACATAGGCAAATATCTGAGGATCAACCCCGTAACGGGCGAGTATGACGCTCTACCCATCAGAGAATACCCACAATTGCCATACAGGAGGATACATGAAAATGACTGAAAGCTTCTTTGACCGAATTACAAAAAATAAAACGGCGCACACACCGGACGTATTGTCCTGCTTGGCAAATCTCTCCAACGACGAGGTTTTCACTCCTCCGGATGTCGTGAATAAAATGTTGGACATGCTACCGCAGGAGCTGTTTGAAAGTCCCGACACGACCTTCCTTGATCCTGCATGTAAAACGGGCGTCTTTCTCCGTGAGATTGCCAAACGGTTGCTTGTCGGATTAGAGGATACGATCCCCGATTTACAGGAGCGCATCGACCATATTTTCCATAAACAACTTTACGGTATTGCCATTACCGAACTGACCGCCCTGCTGTCGCGTAGAAGCGTTTATTGTTCCAAATACCCCAACGGACGGTATTCGGTATCCGAATTTGATAATGCAGAAGGAAATATTCGTTTCAGAAAGATACAGCATACGTGGGAAAACGAAAAATGTATATATTGCGGAGCCTCAAAAAAAAGCAAGTTGGGTGACAATTTAAGAGGCGATGAGTTAGAAGCACATGCGTATGAATGGATACATTTCCCCAATCCAGAGGAGATTCTTAATATGAAATTCGATGTTATAATTAGTAATCCACCATATCAGTTAAGTACCGGTGGTAGTTTGGATATGCAAGCAACGCCTATATATGATAGGTTCATCAATGTAGCAAAAAAATTAAGACCACGATATTTAACGATGATTATACCGTCTCGCTGGATGAATGGCGGATTTGCTTTAGATAAATTTCGAGAAGAAATGATCGATGACAAATCAATTCGAGTCTTGCATGATTATTTTAATGCTGACAATGTTTTCCCTGGTATTAACTTAACGGGCGGTGTTTGTTATTTTCTGTGGGACAGAGATTATATTGGAAAGTGCTCAATCCTTACTCATTACGATGATGGAAGAATTGTTGAATCCACACGCTATTTGAAAGAAGAAGGATGTTCAACATATATTAGACATAGTGAAGCAATATCCATACTTGAAAAAGTAAACAGATTAAACGAACCTAAGTTTTCAGATATTGTTAGTCCGCGAGATCCGTTCGGGTTGAACTACTTTGAAGGAAAAACGGAAAGAATGTTTAAGCCCACAATTTTCAAAAAATCCGATGGCTTAGTTGGAGTATATTACTTTGGATACAGAAATACTGGCTTAGGATACGTGGAGCGAAAAAAGATCACAACTAAAATAGATGTAGTTGATAAATATAAAGTTTTTATTTCAAAAGCTAACGGAGCAGCCAGCAAACATGCTCCATATGCAGTTATTTCCACCCCTTTTATAGGATATCCAAATGAATGTTGCAATATGACTTACTTGTGTATCGGATCATTCGATAGTGAGTGCGAAGCGAAGAATTGCGTTTCATATATAACCACAAAGTTCTTTAGGTTTATGGTTAGTCTCTTGAAAAACACACAAAATGCTTTGAGAAAAGTATATGAATTTGCCCCCTTGCAAGACTTTTCTAAGCCGTGGACAGATGCTGAACTCTATGAAAAATACGGTTTAACACAAGAAGAAATCGATTTTATCGAATCTATGATTAGACCGATGGAACTTGACGGAGGTGACGAATAATGGCAGGCATCAGTCTATCCGAAATCTTACACAATCGTCCTGCTGTTGTTCCTACCATTTACGGATATACGCTGCCCGACCTTGCCGATCACAGGGGCTATGTCAAGGTAGGCTTTACCGACCGTGAAGATACCGAACAGCGCATCCGTGAGCAACTCCACACGGCGGGAATTGCTAACTTCAAATTATTACTCAAAGAAACCGCTATGCGTCCCGACGGCACTTGCTTTACCGATAAGGACGTGCATCGCATCCTGCGCAGACGACGTTTCAGGCAACTGAATGAGGGCGAAGATCGCAACGAATGGTTTGAGTGCACTGTTGCTGACATAAACGCCGCCATAAACGAACTCCGCACAGGCATACGTCTTGAGGGTGCTCGAACATGGACGTTTGGCATGAGAGATGAACAAGCCTACGCAGTTAATATGACCGCCGAGTATTTTACACAGGCGGCAACCGATGATCCGTCAAGACCAACCAAATTCTTATGGAATGCTAAAATGCGTTTCGGTAAGACCTTTGCCACCTATCAGCTCGCCAAAAAAATGGGGTTCAAGAAGATCTTGATTCTCACCTTCAAGCCTGCAGTGGAGTCGGCATGGCAAGAGGATTTGTCCCATCACGTGGATTTTGAAGGTTGGCAGTTCGTTTCCAATAAAGAGGCTCGCTTCGATGCACAGCAGCTTGATGAGCAATATGCCGCTTGCGATCCCACACGTCCTATCGTCGTATTTGGATCTTTCCAAGATATGCTCGGCACGAATGCCGCGGGAGGCATCAAGGCAAAAAACGAGTTTATTCACGGCACAAACTGGGATATCGTTGTTTTTGACGAATATCACTTCGTCGCATGGCGCGAAAACGCCCGTAATCTGTTTGAAAAATTTGATGAGGAAGATAATGATTTCGACCTTGAAAAATATCAAATGGAAGAAGCAGGCAATGCCATCAACGAAACCTTCCTTCCGATTACATCAGGACACTATCTATATCTTTCCGGCACACCATTTCGTGCGCTGAACAGCGGTGAGTTTTTAGAGGATCAGGTATTTAACTGGACATATTCGGACGAACAGGCAGCCAAGGAGAATTGGAGTGGAAGCGGAGAAAATCCGTATGCAGCACTTCCAAAGATGATCATGCTGACCTACAAAGTCCCAGACGAGATCGTACATAATGCCGTAAATGAAGGCTTTGATGAGTTTGATATCAATGAATTTTTCAAAGCAGAGCTTGCCGAAAAAGGCAAGCCCGAAACGGCGCGGTTCGTATATGAGACTGATGTACAAAAATGGCTGGAGCTCATTCGTGGGCGTTTCAGCACCACCGAGGATCTGAAATTGGGCAATGAGAAGCCGCCAATGCCATTTTCGGATACCACGCTTTTACAGGTGCTTACGCACACACTGTGGTATCTTCCCAACGTGGCATCCTGCTTTGCTATGGCAAACCTGCTATCGCAAAAACAGAACCTCGTGACGTTTGGCGATTATAAAGTAATCGTTTGCGCAGGCACTAAGGCGGGTATCGGTCTTGACGCGCTCTATCCCGTACAAAACGCTATGGGAGATCCGCTGAAAACAAAAACCATTACGCTGACTTGCGGCAAGCTGACAACCGGTGTTACTGTTCGTCCGTGGACAGGTATTTTTATGCTCCGCAATCTGAAATCACCCGAATCTTATTTTCAAGCGGCCTTCCGCGTACAGTCTCCGTGGGAAACGATTGATGAACACGGCAACCGCGTGATCATCAAAAAGGAGTGTTATATATTTGACTTTGCATTGGAGAGAGCGCTCCATCAGATCTCGGATTATTCTTGTCGTTTAAAGGTGGATGATTCCAGTCCCGAACAGAAGGTCAGTGAGTTTATCAGCTTCCTGCCGGTTCTTGCATTTGACGGTGCATCTATGAACCGTATCGACGCGCAAGACATTTTGGATATTACATACGCAGGAACCTCGGCAACCTTGCTTGCAAAGCGGTGGCAGACCGTGCTTCTTGTTCACGTTGATAATGATACGCTTAAAAAGTTGCGTGACAATCCCGATGCGATGTCAGCACTTATGAATATCGAGGGCTTCCGAGCGTTGAATGCCGAGATCGATACCATCATCAACCGTTCCGAAAAGGTTAAAAAGCTCAAGAAAGAAAAAGGCGATGATCTGACGCCCAAGGAAAAGAAGCAGATGAGCGAAGACGAAAAGGCGGCAAAATCCCTGCGCAAACAAGTACAAGAAAAGCTATTGAAGCTCGCCGCGCGTATACCCGCTTTTATGTATTTGACCGATTATCGAGAATATACGATAAGGGATGTGATTACACAGATCGAGCCGGAGCTTTTCAAAAAAGTAACCGGTCTCAGTGTCAAGGATTTTGAGATTCTCAACGAGATCGGGCTGTTCGATCCGGAAAAGATGAATCAGGGCATTTTCGGTTTCCGTAAGTATGAGAATTCCAGTCTCTCATACACGGGTATTGATAAGCACGCAGGTGAAGATATCGGTGGTTGGGATACCGTACTTCGCCATGAGGAATATGAGGCACTCTATGCGCGTCAGCAGGCTTCTATGACCGTTCCCGATTTCGTGGATATTATCGTGCCGAAGGAAGAACCTGTTCCCGTTGCGGTCAAGCCGAAAGCAACAACACCCGCAGCAACGACTGCTCCGAAGACAGAACCCAAACAGCAAGGACCCGATTGGGCTACTATTCTTGCCCCTGTTTGTGTGGGACGCACTGTCAAGCACAAAGCATTTGGGGATGGTGTTGTATCTTGGATGGATGCGGCCAAAAAGTATATCCGCGTGAAATTTATCATTAGCGGTAAGAGTGTTGAAAAACAGTTTGTATTCCCCGACGCATTTATCGGTGGATTCTTAAAAGTTAATGACCGTTAATATGTTACTTAATTGATAACTCTTCAGCCTTTCGCTGGACTTTCTCCATCTGCTGTGATATATTGTGTGTTACCAAAAGTCAAGGGGGGTAACATACATGGCAAAGATTACGATTGAAGAATTGTTCTACGGTGACAAATACGGCATCATGGGCGAGGTGGTCAAGCAGGTGTTTGCACGACAAGACGAGTTCATCGCGGATCCGCATACGTTCCGCGAGCTCGAAATTGTTCGCCAGACCTTGATCGCAGTAGAAAAAATGAAAAAGAACGGTGACTGTATTGCCGAGGGATAACTCGGGGATGCGGTCACCGTTTCTATATGCGGAGGTTCCGATGAAAACAATTGACGAGCTATGGTACGGAAACATCTCTCCCTTTGAGCAATGCGCCCGTGGAGATAAGCGATTGAAAGAATTACTTAAGCTGGTCGCCCGGAACCGCGAGGAATTGGACGAATCCCTTACAGAAAAGCAGAAGGAAACGCTTGAGAAGTTTGAGGACTGCATGAACGAGATGCACAGCATTACCGAGCGCGATGCCTTCTCCTGCGAATTCCGCTTGGGAGTGCAGTTGATGGCTGAAGCCTTCCTTCAACCATTGAACGAAGATTAAAAGTGGCGTGGGCTACAGCAAAAAAACACTTATCCACTTGGATAGGTGGCTTTTGTGTTGCTAATAAACAAAAAAACAAAGGAGTGTAAAATGAAATCAAAAAAAGCGACTGGATATATGGTTATGTTCTTGGAAGCCGATCTCAAATATGCAAAAAAATTTGATGAAACAACATTATCCCCTATTCAAAAAGCTATCTATCAGAAAATATCCGAATCCGAAAAAGAAAAAGTTCGCCAAGAATATGGTGTTTCTGTTGTCGATTTAGAAACCGGAGATACCATCTGCGAGTTTAACAGGGATACATATCGCCCACCAAAACGGGCAATAGAAGAATTAGCGAGAGCACTTCTTCCAGAAATTGTCGAATTCTATAAGGATGAAAATAACCGAAAAGAGTTCGAGGAATGGAAAAAGGATCAAGAGAAAATATAAACTGAAATAATACTTGCCCACGCCACCCAATATTTTTTATAAACATTATTTTCACAACCCTATTGACAAACGCGTTTTGCTGTGTTATAATTACAGAGCCAAATGGCTCATTATATTTCGGAGGGCATTTTATGAGAAGCAGAGATGAATCGCTGTTCGGCAAGATCATCGATTTTGTGAATGAATACTTTGAGGATTACGGCAGGTCTCCCTCCACTCGGGAGATCGAGCAAGGTATCGGTGCATCGCGCCCCACGATTCAGCGTTATCTCAAAACCCTGCAGGAGCAGGGTGAGATCGAATACGACGGTCACCGTGGAATCATTACGCAGTACATGAGAGAGCTGATGGACACTAACCGTGTGCAGATGGGCAACTCCATTCCTTGCGGACCACTCACCGAGGTGACCGATGCAGAGCTTGAACATATTCGCTTGCCTATGGCTTTGACCGGCAGCGGAGATTTCTTCCTTTTGCGTGCAAGCGGTGAGTCAATGATCAATGCTGGGATTGACAGCGGTGACCTCGTTCTTATTCGCAAACAGGAAACGGCGCGTGAAGGTCAGATCGTTGCTGTGCTCTATAACAGTGATTGCACTACTCTCAAACGTTATCATCGTGAGAGCGAAAGAGAGGTACATCTCATCCCCGAAAACGATTCAATGAAGCCAATTATTCTGAAAGGTGAACAGCTGACTGCTTTGAAGATCCAAGGTGTTGCCACTATGGTGATGAAGGATCTTGACTCGTGATAAAGGAGGTATTCAATGGCAGAAAGAACAGATGACGGCAGAAGGCATATGCCGAAGCTGAAATGTCCTTATGGCAACCACCGCTTTGCTGACGTTCCCAACGTGCTCCTGCGCAATGACAGCGAGCTCAAGCGGCTCTCGGATGCATCCGATGTGGATTACATATTGGAGTGTCCGCATTGTCATGGAAAGGTTGCCCTTTGTATCAAGGCTCTACACGCAACACCGAACGAGCCTGCAAGACTTATAGTGACCACTCGTGTCGCCCTATAACTGCCGCTTCGCGTGGCGAATACGTTCCATCCTCCCGGCTGTGAATTCGGGGAAAAAAGGGTCGGTATCAATAGTCAAACCATAGCATATGCTATGGTCTGGACTTTGATTCCGACTCTTAATTTTTTAGGAGATTTATTTATGAAAGTTTTTTTTACCGATCATCACATTGTACATTCCCCCGAATCGTTAATTATGCTTTTGCAAAGAAGAATAACGTTAATCTGGAATTATCGGATTGTAAATGTTGTACAGAAAGTCGTTTTCAAATCTATGGATGTGCCATATGAAGTGGTCAGGAATGGGAAAATGTACATCATCTATTTCAGCAATGATGTGTTATTGGATTTAGTACGCCCTGGAAAAGGAATATCTGATTTCGACCGATATTTAAAAGAGATTGAAAATCATTTAATATGTCAGCTCTGATTCAAGAATGTCTATACCATTGTCGCAAAGTTCAATGATATAAGATGGGATTGTTGGGAACAGAGCGGGATTAAGCTGAAAAAGGTTGTCGTTTTCGATATGATATACTTCATCGACAAATTTCTTGAATACAGTATCATTTATATCACCGTGATATATTAATCTGTATATCTGAATTTTTTCATAGTTGCTTGTTGTTGATCGATAAAGTGATATCATCTGAGCGACATCATGTGCTCTTGCATATATCCTGTTATATTCAAAATTAGGAATTCTTGCACGGATGAGATCGGAAGAGCGTCGT
>ERZ506432.80-NODE-80-length-45825-cov-6.068211_pt1 | contig 45825 bp, 38 predicted proteins | sample MGYA00513663_ERZ506432 | MGnify/ENA metagenome assembly ERZ506432
TGACGAAAAATTTGACGACGCATCTGTCGCACAATCTTTGTGCGGTATTGCCTAACCTCATTTTATATGTGAAAGGACTGAGTTTTATGGCAACCCCTCATAACGCAGCCGCCAAAGGCGACATTGCCAAAACCGTACTCATGCCCGGCGACCCGCTGCGGGCGAAATTCATCGCAGAACATTTTCTGGAAAATGCGGTATGCTACAATACCGTCCGCGGCATGTACGGCTACACCGGCACCTATCACGGCGTACCGGTTTCCGTACAGGGCAGCGGCATGGGCATGCCCTCGATCGGCATCTATTCCTACGAGTTGTTCCGCGAGTATGACGTAGACCGGATTCTCCGCATCGGCACTGCCGGCGGCGTTGCCGACCACATTCACCTCCGTGATGTGGTACTGGGACAGGCTGCCTGCACGGACTCCAACTATGCGGCACAGTATCACCTCGCCGGCACATACGCCCCTATCGCCTCCTTCGCCCTGCTGGAACAAGCCTACCAGACTGCCGGCAGGCTGGGGATTCCGGTGCATGTGGGCAACCTGCTCTCCACCGATGTGTTTTACAACGAGCCAAGTCCTTTGCCGCAGTGGGCGAAAATGGGCGTGCTTGCCACGGAAATGGAATCGGCTGCACTGTACATGAATGCTGCTGCCGCCGGAAAGGAAGCCCTGTGCATCGTAACTGTTTCGGACTGTCCGCTGCGGGGCGAATCCACCACCGCAGAAGAACGACAGACTTCTTTCACCGATATGATGCGAATCGCACTGGAAACTGCCTGTGCATAACACCAAAAAACAACAGCCCGAGAATACTGGGCAATACCGTGCAAAGTCGCCAGACGCTCTTTGTGCGGTATTGCCACTGTTATTCTCGGGCTGTATTTGTATATCATGTAAAGAAAGGAACATCTTATGCAAACACAGTTGATCTACCATTCCCCTCTGGGAAATATCCGCCTTACTGCCGAGGACAATGCTCTGACAGAAGCGGCTTTTGATGTGCCGGCAACACTGCCGCAGTCACCTACACCGTTTTTGGAAAGCGTGTGCCGCTGTCTGGACACCTACTTCAATGGCAAGGCTCCGGAAACTACACCCCTGCTCCGTCCGGCTGGAACGCCGTTTCAGCTGCGGATCTGGCGGCTGGCACAGCAGATTCCCTTTGGCTGCACTGCCACATACGGCATGCTGGCACAGGAAGCTGCACGGGAAATGGGCATTCCCAAGATGTCCGCACAGGCGGTAGGTGGTGCCATGAAACGAAACCCCATTGCCATTTTCATTCCCTGTCATCGGGTGGTCGGTGCCAACGGCAAGCTGGGCGGCTATTTCGGCAATGACCGCCGGAAGATCGACCTGCTGACACTGGAGGGACAGGATATGCGGGGATTCCGGTTTTAGGCAATACCGCACAATCTTTGTGCGGTATTGCCTTTAATCTTCCCAGTCGTCGTCCTCGTCATCATACTCCGGCTCATCGCCGTAATCTTCGTATTCGAAATCGTCGTAGTCGTCGATCATGTAGTAATTTTTCAGCAGTTCAATGGCATCATAATCCCGACACTCTGCCGCCCTTTTGAGCCAGACCCTTGCCATTTCGTCGTCTTGCTCTACACCGGTGCCGTTCATATAGCAATAGCCCAGCATGCCCATGGCACCGCCGTGATTCTGATACCGTGCTGCCATTCGAAACCATGCGACAGCTTCCTCGTCTTCTTCGCTGTCATCGCCCTCATAGAGAAACATACCCATTAAATACTGTGCTTCCGGACAGTCCATCTGGGCCGCTTTATACACTAGACGCTTGGCAGTTTCCACATCGTCCTCCTCGTCCAGATAGTACATGCCCACGGAACAAATGGCATCGGGATAATTCTGGGCAGCGGAACGCTCATACCAGTCCATTGCCTTCTCTATATCCGCTTTTACACCGATACCGTCCTGATAGCAGATCCCCAGTGCATACTGTGCCTCTGCATAGCCCTGCATGGCAGACAGCCGCAGCCAGTACAGCATTTTCGGCACATTCTTTTTCACGCCTAAACCGAAACGATAGCTGTTGGCAAGCTGGAATTGTCCTTCTGCATCGCCCTGTTCCGCAGCATTCTGAAACAATTCCACTGCTTTTTCCATGTCCTCCTTGAAGCAGACCTTTCCCTGCTCCAGCACGTTGTATCCATCCTGATAGCAAACGCCCAGCTTCACCTGAGAACCAATATCGCCCAGTTCTGCGGCACGTTCCAGCCAACGGACTGCTTCGGCATCGTTTTCTCCGCTATCCTCATTCCGGAACAGAAGCGTGCCCAATGCGTACTGTGCCCCGACATAGTCCTGTTCAGCAGCTTTTCGAAGCCAGTGCAGTGCCAGTTCTTCATTCGGCGAAACACCCTTTCCAAAATGATAACAGGTTCCCAGCATGTACTGGGCAATGGAAATGTTCGCTTCGGCTGCTTTCTGATACCACGGCACTGCCTGTTCTTCGGACTGCTCCGTTCCCAGCCCGTTGAAATAACAGTCTGCCAGATTAAACATAGCAGATTCGTCACCAGCTTCTGATGCCTTCTGAAAATACTGAAATGCCTTTTCCTGATCTTGCTCTACGCCGTTCCCGTCCATATAGCAGCGTCCCACCATATTGACCGCAGCGGGGTTGCCAAGCTCCGCTGACTTCTGAAACCACTGAAAAGCTTCTTCCGCATCTTTGGGCACCACGTTGCCTTCCAGATAGCATTCCCCTAACCGCATCGTGGAATACATGCAGCCCTGTTCTGCTGCCTGCCGCAGCCACGCAATGGCTTTTGCGGTATCCGTTTCAGAACACTGCTTGTCCAGTATCAAAGATGCCGCCAAATATTGAGCACCTTCACTCCCCGATTCCGCAGCACGGGCATACCACGTATAAGCTTCTTCAATATTTGTTTCTGTTCCAATGCCGTAATAATAACAATGCCCTAATTCAAAAAACGCCTGTATCCGCAGATGATCTTCGAGGTTGCCTTCCAGAGCAGAAGATCGCAGCAATAGAAAGCCGCGGTGCCTGCGTTCTTCCTCGTGGCAGTCCTCTTTCGGAGTTTCCACAAGATATACACCCAATATCGCAGCCGCATTATCATCGTGCTGTTCTATGGCACGTTCCATCCACGGAATCCCCTGTTCTGTTTCTTCTACGGCATCAAAATCATAGAAATAATGAATCCCCATTGTCGTCAGTGCCTCGCCGTACTCCTGTTCCGCAGACTTTGTGAGCCAATGCAGGAATTGTTCCTCATCTTTTTCCACACCAACTCCATGCAGAAAACACATTGCGGTCTGATACTGTGCAGATGCATCGCCTTCTTCTGCGTGCTTCTGAAACCACGTATATGCTTCTTTCTGTTCTGCCGGATTGTCATCGTCCAGCTGTTTCAGCCGATATTCATAATTTTTCGGGTTCATCACATCTGCCGAACTGGTCTTTCGCAGCCAGTCAAATCTTCTCTTTTTCATCACCGTTCCCCTTTCTGAGAGCCTGTGCGTAGTTGCCCATATTTCTCCGTAATCGTGATACTTATTATAATGCAAAATAACAAGTGTGTCAAGTGACATAAGGAAATGCTGCATAAAGCCCGCCTGACAATGCATCCTATACACAAGCTTTATTCCGTATTTCCCTAAAAATCTATATGTTAATTTTTTGTAACTAGTTGAGAATACATCTTGACAAGGAATTATTCTTATGCTATAATAAAGACAAGCTGAGGGGGACAAAAAGATCTCCTGGCAAATGATATTTTATGGAGGTAGTTACTCATGAAAAAGTTTGTATGTTCTGTTTGCGGTTATGTATACGAAGGCGAATCTGCTCCGGCAGCATGTCCTCTCTGCGGTGCACCGGCAGACAAGTTCGTGGAGCAGAAGGAAGAAAATCTGGCATGGGCTGATCAGCACGTTGTCGGCGTGGCACAGGGCGTAGACGAAGAAATCGTGCAGGGTCTGCGGGAAAACTTCAACGGCGAATGCTCCGAAGTCGGCATGTATCTGGCAATGGCTCGCGTCGCTTTCCGTGAGGGCTATCCGGAAATCGGTCTGTACTGGGAAAAGGCTGCTTATGAAGAAGCAGAACACGCTGCAAAGTTTGCAGAACTGCTGGGCGAAGTGGTTACCGATTCCACCAAGAAGAATCTGGAAATGCGTGTCGCTGCGGAAAACGGTGCATGTGCCGGCAAGAAGGCTCTGGCAGCAAAGGCAAAGCAGCTGAATCTGGACGCGATCCACGACACTGTACACGAAATGGCAAAGGACGAAGCAAGACACGGCTGTGCATTTGCCGGCTTCCTGAAGCGTTACTTCAACGACTAATTGCGAAAGAATATTTCCTTTCATAACTGAAAACAACCCCGCACAAAAAAGCCGAAAGGCAAATTTTGTGCGGGGTTGTTTTGTTTTATATGGTATTGCGGAATCCTTTTCCGATAATTTCGCTGCTGTTGGTAATCATCATAAACGCCTGGGGCTGTACTTTTTTGATATAGTTTCGCAGCTGCACAGCCTGGCTTCGTTTCATGACGGTCAGTACAATATATTCCTCCTGTCCGCTGTATGTTCCCTCCGCGGTAAACAGCGTCGCACTTCACCCCAGTTCTGTGTGGATAAAGTCACAGATCGGCGTGGGGTCTTTGCAGACTATGGTGAAATATTTGCACAGGTTGATATTTTCAATGGCGGTATCAATGACAATGGTTTTCGTAAACAAGCCGCACAGGGAAAACAGACCGGTGGTAATATCGAACACAAAGCAGGCTGAAACGGCAATCAGCAGGTCCACCGCCAGCAAAGCGGTCCCGATATTCATAGAGGTATACTTTTTCAGGATCATGGCGACAATGTCCGTGCCGCCGCTGGAAGCACCCATGTTAAACATGATTGCGGAGCTGATGCCCGGAATGGCAATGGCAAAAATCAGTTCCAGAACCGGCTGGTCAGTCAGCGGTCCGGACATGGGAAACAGCTTTTCTGCCACAGAAAGTGCCACAGACATCAGGACGCTGATATACACCGTCTTTACGCCAAAGCCTTTCCCCAGAAACAGAAATCCCAGCACCAGCAGTGCCATGTTGATGATAAAATTGTACGTTCCCGCAGACAGCGGTGAAACAGCACTCAGCACCACTGCCAGACCGGTAACACCGCCAAAGGAAAAGTTGTTTGGGAATTTGAAAAGATAGGTTCCTGCGGACATCACCAGTGTTGCCAGCGTCAGAATGGCATATTCCTTGCACACCGATGCCGCCGTTCTCTCAAATCGCCTGGTTTTTTTCTGCATTTGCATCGCCTCCTTGTATGAGAAATCCGTATCAATGACTAAATTGCGGATGTTTACAGATAAATTGTTGGAATATAGCCGCAGTCCAATGTATAATTTTATTATAATCTATTACACTGCAGCTGTCAATCCCAATTGATTCAAATTTTCTCCCCGGCAAAAACTCACAGATACTGCCGCAGTTCCTGCTCGTATGGTTCTTCAAAGATGCAGTCGTCAATGGTGATGGTTTTGTTGAAGTGGTCTATGGTGCTTGGACTTTCCTCTGCTTCGCCATATTTGTCAGCGTGTTCCTGCCGATATATATCATAAGAATCCCATATGTCTGCTATGGTGTTATAAAGTTCTTCCATCGATGCCATACAGATGCAACCCCTTTTGTTTTACAAGATATCTATATCATACCACATATTCCGGGGAAAGAAAAGAGGATTTGAAAAAAACTACAAAATCAATTTTCTTCCTTATAGCCTCCCCTGAAAGGAGGAGGTGGGCGGCAAAGCCGCTCGGAGGGTTTTTCCTTTGCCTGGCAGGGCTATATAAATCTACTTTCCAAAATTTTTTTACGTGGCACACGGCACAAGAGCGTCCTCCGAAAAAAGTCCGGACAATTTTTGTTCCCCTTTTTCCAAAAGTGCATCGGAGAAGTTTGATTTTCGCCCAAACAGGAACATTTCCGGCGGCAATTTCAGAAAAGGGGTACAAAAGCAAACGGAATTTGATTTTTTTCTGTGCCGTGTGCCAGGTGTTTTTTGTTTGTTTTACGTTTTCCACCCCCTCCCCCAGAGCGTCTGCAAAAAAATAAGAGCGTTTTGTCTGCATGAAATTTTCCGATGTGCTATAATGCTTTTTGGAAATACAGAACCGCCTGTGCCGTGTGCCAGGTAAAATGTATTTCAATAAAAAGTTTTTAGGAGGTCACTTATATGTACGGAAGTCCAAATATGCAAATAACTCCGGATGTCAATCAGGCGCTTGCAAACGCAAACATCCCTCTCTCACCTGCATTAACGCAATATTTTCAGCAAAACGTCACGCCATATCTGGATCAGCTGCGATATCAAATGTATCAGACACAAGTCAGCCTTCAGGATACGCTCCAATTTTTCGTGAATCAAAATCGATGTCAGCTTGCAGAAATTGAGCGACTCAAACAAGTTCGACAAACAATGCCCCGGATGTTTTGCGAACGTCAAATAGATGGTTATGGAGTTTGCATAGATCATGGAAACCAAACCCTGGTCGGCAAGTTAAGAATTCACAGCGTTTGCCATTGCCATATTGACAAAGATGGATACCGAAAAGAACTTTTGTATGTCTTATATTCCAGTACAGACGACAACATCCATTCTGCGGTCGTTCCTCGTGACAAATTGGCAAGCAAGAATCTGTTGCCTCTGTTTGAATCTTTTCAATGGGTGTGCAAAAGCAAAGCTATGGCAAACGATTATGTTGCACACTGCATCAACAATTTTGCTCAGAAACGTATTCTGTACATTTCAGAATATCCTGGCTTTTCTTTTGTGAAAAGCAAAGAAGGAAGTACGCTTGTTCAATTTTGCTGCAACAGAAATCAGTTTGGAATGAATCTGCTGAAACACTGCTCCCCCTATTTCACCAAAAAAGTTCTTCCCAGTACAAAAGACCGCCCTCTCGGTATAAAGGGAATCTGCGAAAAGTACCTTGACACAGACAAGAAGATGATGCTCTTCGTTTTTTCCCTCTGCGGTCTGCTGAGTTCTTTTTTCCGGAAAGAGAAATACAGCATGGAGCGTATTCTGACCATATCTGCACCTGATGCCGCATCGGAACGATTTGCGACGCTCCTCATGCAGATCTTCAACAGAGGCACAAAGCCGCTGACCCTCTGTTCCAACAAGAGTGCGGTGAAAAAGGAACTGCTCCACGCAAAGGATGAAACTGTTATCCTGAGCGACCGCAGCATTATCGACGATGACAAAAAAAGAACGGAAATGCTGCAGTACATCCTAACGGAAAATGACAACATGGATTGTCAGCCCCATAATCTTGCGATTTTCTCCACCCATGCACAATACCTGCTTCCTCCGGAGAAAAAGATTTGTCTGACGCTGCCGGAAAATTTTGCCCCTGCTATGACAAAGGAAGAAGAGGCGGAGATGTGTGAAGACTTGAATTATCTCGTAAACATCATCATATCCCGTATTTGTAAAAGCTATACCGTACTTCCAGGGTCATTTCGAGACGAGTTCCATGAACAAATAGACCTATACACCTCTTATTTCCAAGGTAAAAGCAAAGAAATCATTGCGGCTGGTGCATTACTGGATACCGTTTACTTTTGCGTGATAAACTGCATTCTCAATTTCGACAGTCAGCCTATCACCCCATTGATCTACTCCATTTTGTACAATTCTCAGACAGTTTCCGGCACTTCAGAAGATGCGGTGTCAGAACAGTTTATTGCTGCGCTCAATGATGCCATTCGCAGCGGCAAGCTCAAGATCCTCCGGCACAGTAAGGAAATGGACTTCCAGGAAGGCACAAACCAGCTGATCGTCAAGGACAAACTGCTGATCCTGGAAGAATCTGCGATAGAGAATGTGCTGATCCCGTCTATGAGAACTGCCGACAACACCTGCCGCATTCTGAAATGCCTGAAAGCGTGCGAATATCTCCATGCCACCAAGAAAAACCGTTATCCACTGGTGGTGTATTCCCACCACAGAAGTCTGCGGCCTGCTCTGATTGCCCTGAAAAGCGACCGGATTCTGGATTCCGACGTGGAACTCATGATCGAGGAAAGCCGCTATGCAGAATGGTACAGCACAGCACCTGCACCGGAGCATTTTATTCCCCTCACGGAAAACCACATCGGCGGCGTTTCCTACCAGGTCTTTGACGAAAAACGCAAGGATAATATGCACTTCTTTGCACTGGGGAAAAGCGGCTCCGGCAAAACACACTGTCTCACCGAACGAATGGTGAGCCTGCAAAAGCTGCACCGTCCCGTTATTGTCTTTGATACCAGTGAATCCTTTACAGAAGAGGAGATACTGGAAAAGCTGTCTGTAGGCTGCGGTGAAACGGCAGAGAAGGAGGTTCAGGCGTATATCGCCGAGCATATCACCTTCCACCGCATCGAAGAGGACGGAATCCCCGTTGACCTGCTCAAACTGGGCGACTCCGGCAATGGGGAAGATACCATCCGAAAAATCGAGTCCATTGTGGAATCCCACAACCCCAATATGGGCAGCAAGCAGCAGGCTGCCGTTCATGCTGCCATCAGCGATATGATTCAGAACGGCAATGTGGATATGGCATCTCTGTATGAGGTGCTGACAAGTGAACAGATCCCGTATGATCTGGCAGATCAGCTGGCGGATACGCTCTCCTTTTTTGTGAACTTCAAGGCAAACGACAGAGACTGGGGCGAGCTGATCGAAGAGAGCAAGGACATTATTATAAAGAAGCACTGAATAAAGTCGTCAAGCGGGCTTTATTCAGCGTTTCCTAAGGAAAGCAATCGTCAGCAGCACTCTTTTACCAGTTTGTTATGTCCCTATGTTCCGCCCGAAGGCGGTTTTTCTATGCGGTCGACATGATCGTATCATCAGTACCTGGCACAGATTCACGATAATGATGTACAACTGCAAAATAAGAATATGACAAACTCCCTTGAAAGAGCAAGTAATTTATGGTATAATGATAACAGATTCAAAGTATTGGAAGGAGAACATAGTACAGCCGGCAATGTCAAATTTCAATACGCTGCAGCATCAAGATTTTGTCCAAACACAGTGAGAAAGGCGACATAATTTCATGTTAATTGAGATTTTAATTCTTATCATTATTTTTGCAGTTTTTCATTTTGTGTGTAAGAATGATCCCAGCACAAATAAAGTGAAATATCCTAAATTGTATCTTTGCATCGGAATTTTAAGCTTATCATTTTGGCTTTTCTTTATTATTTTAATGTTAATTGATAATGTGCCAATTTATAATATACCAATTTTTTGTTCGTTTGTATTAGCCGGAATGATCCTAATTTCAGTTATTATAATAATGTCATACTTTAATATTTATACGATATATGATGATGTATCATTTACGCATTCTAATTTTTGGAGAAGAAAGTGTACAATACATTATAGTGATATAAAAATTATCTATCGAAAGAAACACGCAAAGTATCTATTAGTATTTGAATCTGATGATGGAAGAATCACAATTGATTCCAAATATACAATTGGATATAGTGAATTCATTGAAAAAGTAAACAAAAATCGTTTCAAGGATTAGAAGCTGATATTGATGCTTGCAGTCAAAGACACTTTGTATCTATAGCATTTACACAAAAGATTGACAAAAGGTGTATATAGCCGCAAGAGTAAAACCGCCCAATGCAGTCTGATACACTGATTGTTTTAAGTGCATCATCAATAGCACCAGATAATTTATCAACTACACGAACTTTTTGTTTTCTAAGGGCGAAAACGGCAGTGTCCCGTTCCAAAGCCGTGCACACATCATCAACGCCTCCAACTACGACATTACCACGAAGATGCCGGATGCGGCATTTGATATGCGTAAACTTGTGATCCCGTTCAAATACAGACTGACCGACAATGCAGAGCCCTTTGAGGTACTGATGGACAAACTGGAGCGTGAGAAGGCAGACATCGTGCGAAAGCTGATTCTGGCGTACAAGGCGCTCAAGGACAACCACTACGAATTCAGCGACTCCGAAGAGGGCGAAAGCTATGACAGCTATGTGCCGCCCACGGCAGTCAGCCGCAGCACCAGCAAGTCTCTGGACTTCTTCTTTGCGGCTTGTTATGTACGCACCGAGAACGACGATGACTACATTTTCACCGAAGATATGTACGCCGATTACAAGGAATATGCCCTGGATGAGAGCTACGCGTACTGCTTCCCGAACTACGATGCCTTTGCAAAGGCTGTCAGAGCAGAGCTGCAGCTGAAATCCGGCCGCAAGCGTAAAAGCAGCGATACCAACCCCAAGCGCTGCTACCTGGGCATCAAGCGAAAAGCACTGGTGACAGAAGAGCAGGCAGCGGAAGACTGAGTTTCCGCTCCGAAAGCACAAATCACCCGAATTTAAAATGATTTTTTACCCGATGGAAGGTGATCCATCGGGCTTTTTTGATGGTGCAGAAAATGCTGCTTTTTCGTTCCCCAGCGTGAATTTCTGCGTAATTGGCAGATATTCCGACGGGAAATTGACAACATGAACAGAAAAAATTAATTTTTTGGTGTTATTTTTTCGGTTTGTGAGCGTATTTGTCGAGGGATTTGCTTGACACTTGTGGGGGCGTGTGGTATAATTGTTTTATATAGGTGTAGGCAGATGGCAGAAGTGGTTATGTGCTTAAAATTGCTTTTGCAAGTGTTTGATCAGCATTTTCAATTGCATTTTTTACAGAAGCTATTTTTTCGACAATTAAAAATTCATCTTAGGAAGTGAAAATAGGATGGCTAATATTCCGCACATTGTTTATGCGACAGATGATAATTTTGCAGAAATATTAGGCGTTTCATTGGTTTCTTTATACGAAAACAGCAAAGACGTCGACGATATAATTGTTTATGTTCTTGATAGCGGAATATCAGATGAAAATATTAAAAAGCTAAAGTCTCTCCCAAAAAAATATAGCCGGAGTGATCTTTCTTTTATCAAGGCAACTGATATCAGTAAAGAATTGTCAATGAATGTCAATCTTGACAGAGGTTCATTATCTCAATATGCAAGACTTTTTGTTTCATCGGTACTTCCAGCTAAACTTGATAGAGTACTGTATCTGGACTGTGATATTATAATCAACAAGTCTATATCAGAACTCTGGAATCTTGATATAAAAGGAAAAACAATCGCTGCATTAAAAGATGCTTTTAGTAAGCAGTATAGGAAAAATATCGATTTGGAGCCAGATGATATTATGTTTAACTCTGGAGTGATGCTGATAGACCTTGATAAGTGGCGCAGAGAAAACATTGAATCTAAATTGCTTGAATTTATAAGAAAAAAGAATGGCAAGATTCAGCAAGGAGATCAAGGGGCATTAAATGCAATACTTTCAAAGGAAACATTTTGCTTAGAGCCAAGATTTAACTCAGTTACAATCTTCTATGACTTCAGTTATGAAGAGATGATGGTTTACAGAAAACCTGTTGATTTTTATCCACGAGAAGAAATTGAGTTAGCCGTGAGGGAACCTTCTATCATACATTATACCACAAGCTTTTTAAGCAAGCGGCCATGGTATGAAGATTGCAAGCATAGATATGTTGCTGAGTGGTTTAAATACAAAGACATAAGCCCTTGGTCAGATAAACCGTTATGGACTGAAAAAAAGAAGAACGGAATAAAAGGGTTATACGTAAGTTTATGCAATAAAATGCCGAGAAAATTGATGATTGGATTTTCGGGGATTTTGCAGGCTTATGGAAGGCCTTTAGTTTACAGGTGATTGATTAATAATGCTTTTGTTTAAGATAAAATATCATATAATTGCAGTTTTTCAAAAAATTGTATTGAAGCTAATTTATAGAAAACAAATAAGTTTTGGAAAAAAAACAACCTGGAGATCATCATTTAAAGTAATGATATACAAGAACGCTTGTGTAAATATTGGCAATGGTTGTTTCTTTAATAACTACTGTTCCTTAAATTCCAATTTAAATATAACAATTGGAAACAACGTTATTTTCGGGGAATCTGTAAAGATATATGATCACGATCATGTATTTAAAAAGTCGAGCGTCCTTATAAAAAATCAAGGTTACAAAGCTATGAAAGTTGAAATTGGTGACAATTGTTGGATTTGTAGCAATGTAACAATTTTGAAAGGGACAAGAATTGGAAAAAATTGTGTAATAGGTGCTGGGACAGTATTAAGCGGAAACATTCCTGATAATTCTATAGTAAAAAGCAATAGAAGTCTAAAAGTAGAAAAGATAAGAGATGAGATATGAAAAAAGTTTTGTTTATAGAAGCAGCGTATTTAAAAGGCGGAATAGAAACATTTATTTTAAATGTAGCAAAAAACATTGATCAAAAGAAATTCGAATTATACTTATTAAAAGAATGCGAAATCGCCTCGATAGAGTCTGATTTCTTAGCTTTAGGCGGAAAGATAATTAGAATTACGTCTTTTTCAGAGAATAAGATTCGCTATCTAAAAGATCTAAAAAACATTATAAAGAAATATAATTTTGATATAATTCATATAAACAAAAATTCTTTGTCGAATCCTCTACCTATTATCATTTCAAAAAAATATAAGGTTCCAAAAATAATCCTACATTCTCATAACACGAATCCAACTAACGGAAATGCATCTATAAGAGTGCATAATTTTTTTAAACATAAAATGAAAAAATACAATTTGATTCGACTCGCTTGCTCAGAAAAAGCGGCTCATTGGATGTTTAATGATAACGATCAATACGATATTATTAAAAATGGAATAGATGTAGATGATTATAAATATTCTGAAACATCAAGAATTTTAAAAAGAAAGGAACTTGGCATAGATGATCAGCTATGTATTGTATCAGTCGGAAGACTTTCTAAGCAAAAAAATCCTTTTTTTATAATTGATATATTTGAGAAAATACTAGAAAGCCATAAAAATTCGCTTTTATTTATGATTGGAACGGGAGAATTAGAAAGTGAGCTAAAATCATACATTGTAAATAAAAATATAGAAAAAAATGTGAAACTGCTTGGTTCACGAAACGACATCGATGAACTACTCCAAGCAATGGATATATTTTTAATGCCCTCATTATATGAAGGACTTCCTATATCTGCTATTGAAGCGCAAGCTTCAGGATTGCCTATGTTAATATCATCTACGGTCGACAATGGTGTCATACTTCTTGAATCAACTGAAGTAGAGAAATTAGAATCAATACCTGAAAAATGGGCAGCTCATCTTTTAAAGCTTTATAGTAAATCGATCCGAAAAAATACAGCTGATGTATTGAGAAAAAGTGGTTACGACATTAAAAATACAGTTCACCTGATAGAAACGATTTATTCTCAATGAAATTTATTAACTGTTTTAAATCAAAGTACACTTATACATCATATTAATGTCTGTCTTTGTAAAAAATGATAAAAAGCAACTTTGCCAACAGAAAGTGGAGATCTTATGCAATACAAGAATAGGCATTTGAAAATGTAAAAATAGAAGAAGGAATAATCGCAAAGACTGATCATATTTTGAAAATAATTTTGATACTTGAAAGGTTATCTCAAATGATTTATATAGCAACATTTGTAATTTCTTGTGGTCTTTTTCTGTTATCAGAATATAGGCGCTTTGCAAATCATTTTTTTCTAAAGTATACAATTGTTATCTTTGCCATTTTAATTCCTTCTCTAATTGCAGGGTTAAGAGATTTTTCTGTAGGCACAGATGTTAGATTGTATGGGAATTTTTGGTTTGAATATGCCGGAAAAATGAATTTTCTTGAGTATGCTCAATTTGGAAATAGGTGTTCAATAGGCTTTTTGTACATATTATTGAATTATATCGTCAGAACATTTACCGATGATATCAGAGTGTTTTATTTTACTCTGTCTTTTTTGGAAACCTGCATGATTTATGCCAGTCTAAATTTGATTAGTAATTACACACCTCTCTCTCACTTTAATAAAAACAATTTTTTTAAAGAAAAAAAAGCTTTCTCTGTTTCTTTTGCGATGTTCTGCTACTATACTATATTCTATAATAACACTTTAAATCTGCTCCGCCAATTTTTGGCGGTGTCAATAGTCTGTCTGGCCTTTGCGTTTATTATAAAAAAAAGATATTTATTATCAATGGGACTTTTATGTTTGGCAGTTTTAAGTCACAATTCAGCTGCGTTTGCCTTTATTTTGATTCCGCTACACTTGCTTAACGAAAAAAATAAATCTAAAAAAAGTCTTTATATTCTTGATCTTACATTATTTATAACTATTACATTTATAATGATTTTATATAAACCATTTTTAACGTTCCTGATATCAAGGGGAATCCTTTCAAATAGATTTTTTACCTACATGGACAATACTGCTGTTGGTGGCAGAATGATTCGAACATTCTTTTGGATTTTTGTTTCTGTGTTAGGGTGCATGGGATTTTCAAAAATAATTGCCTATCGCCAATACAATAAGTTTATATTAAGTTGTGTTTTTATTTCCATGGCTTTTTCATTCGTGATGTTTATGGGAAATGTATATGCAATACGCATGGCTTTCTATTTTGACCTCGCATCTCTTGTATTTATTCCAACAATTCCCCAGATTTACAAATTACACTATAATAAAAAGAGTCTAAAATGGGGGATGTATTTGGTCTTAATTATTTTACTTATTTTTAGATGGTATCTTGAATACGTAAGATCCAATAATGGTCAGACTTATCCATACAAATTTATGCAATGTTAAGGAGGAAAAAATGTCGATTTATATTGTGACACATAAAAAATATAACTTTCCCGGAATGAAAAATTACATTCCAATTCAAGTAGGTGCTGCATATCATGAAGATTTAGGATTCTGTAAAGACTCGGAAGGGGATAATATCTCTCTCAAAAATCCACATTATTGTGAATTGACGGCATTATACTTTATGTGGAAAAACACGAATGACAATATTATAGGACTTACACATTATAGAAGATATTTTTGCAATAAAAAAACACTGACTCCATTAAAGCATATTCTTTCATATGATGATGCCGCAAATATTCTAAAAAAATACGATATAATTGTGCCTTACAAAATGCACCGACAAGGGAAAACCATTAGACAAGACTATGAGATAAATCATAATATTCGGGATTATGATGAATGTAGAAAAATTATAATTAAATATTTTCCGAAATACAAAGAGTCATTTGATAGAGTTTCCGATTCTAAAGACCTTTACCAATATAATATGTTTATAACCAAAAGAGCGGTTTTTGATTCATATTGTAGCTGGCTGTTTAAAATTTTATTTGAATTAGAAAAAAGAATAGATATAAGCAACTATGATAAGTATAACAGTCGAGTATATGGATTTCTTTCAGAACGGCTATTTAATGTTTGGTTGGACTATAACAAACAGCTTAAAGTAAAAAAATTTGAAGTTTACAATATCGAAGAAAACAAATTATCTTTGCTAAAAGCCAATATAAAAAATATTATTAAGCCAATTATAGGTATAGAAAGATAAATGGGGTATATACATGAAAAATGCCCCTTTGATATTAAAATGGGCTAATATAGAGCATTTCTATTTAAAACATCTACACAAATATAGAATTTAAATAGGAGGATAAGATATGAAAACAAATAATATAATTTTAAACTCGCTTATTCTTAAATTTCTTGAACGTTGTGGATATCAGGGAATTGCTTTTGTTATTCAACTAATACTTGCTCGAATCTTACTACCTTCAGATTACGGTGTTATAACCATGCTTACTGTATTTATTGCAATATCCCAAGTGTTTGTTCAAAGCGGACTAAATACCGCTCTTGTTCAACGAAAGGACACCACTGAAGACGATTACACCTCAGTTTTCTGGATTAGCTTATTAATTGCAGTAATTTTGTATGTGATTTTGTTTTTTACTTCACCCCTCATTGCATCCTTCTATAAAATGCCTGAATTGTCATCAGTTTTGAGAGTATTAGCGTTGATATTAATTCCAGGTGCTTTTAATTCTATACAAAATGCAAAAGTTCAACGAGAAATGAAATTCAAACAATTACTTTATTGTACTATAACAGCTGCTGTTGCATCTGGCATTGTAGGGATTACAATGGCATATGCTGGTTTAAGATTTTGGGCTTTAGTTGGACAACAGTTAACTAATCAAATTGTAGTATGCGTAACTTTAATGTTTTTTATTAAATGGCATCCTAGAATGAAATTTAACTACAATAGAATAAAGCTCTTCTTCTCGTTTGGTTGGAAATTGCTGGTTTCAGCACTCATAGATACGGTATATCAGAATTTAACAAATCTTGTTGTCGGCAAAAAATATGATTCCCAAACACTTGGCTTTTATAATAGAGGCAATCAGTTTCCAAATTTATTTGTTACTAATATAAATGGATCTATACAGTCAGTTATGTTACCTGCATTGTCAAAGGAACAGGACAATAAAACAAAAATGAAAAGTATGGTGAGACGTTCTATTGTTACTAGTTCATACATTCTTTTTCCTTTACTCATGGGGCTTGCTGTGTGTGCTGAGCCTCTAATATCATTACTTCTAACTGAAAAATGGTTGCCCTGTGTTCCATACTTGAGAATTTTTTGTTTTATTTATGCTTTTTGGCCGATACATACAGCTAATTTGCAAGCAATTAACGCACTTGGCAGAAGTGACAAATTTCTCCAACTTGAAATTATTAAAAAGATTTATGGCTTAATTGCTTTGATGATCACGGTGTTTTGCTTTAAATCTCCTATGGCAATTGCGATTGGAAGTGCCTGCACAGCTATTATTTCGTCCTTTGTAAATGCACATCCAAATAAAAAATTACTAAATTACAGCTATATTGAACAAATGAAAGATATTTTGCCTCCAATTGCAATGGCAACAATTATGGGGGCACTTGTGTATACAGTTACTTTATTGCATCTCAATAGCATTATAACCCTCTTAATTCAAGTTTTTGTTGGTATAATTGTATATTGGGGTGAGTCCAAAATTTTTCACATAGAGAGCTATGAATACATTGTAGGCATAATGAAAAAAATCAAAAAAAAGAAGGGAAAAGGATGAAAAAACTACTTTTACTCGGAGGTTCCGCACAACAAGTAGTCGCTATAGAAACTGCAAAAAGACTTGGATATTATACAATTCTATGCGATTATCTCTCGGATAATCCTGGGCAATATGTTGCTGACAAGTTCTACTTGGAAAGCACTACAAACAAAGAAAAAATCCTTGAAATTGCTGCGAAAGAAAAAATTGATGGGATTGTTGCATATGCATCAGATCCTGCAGCACCTACTGCAGCATATGTTGCTGAAAAGCTCAATTTATATACAAACCCATATGAATCTGTAAAAACTCTCTGCAACAAAGATGAGTTTAGATCCTTTTTAAAAAATAATGGATTTAACACTCCTAGATCATGCGGATATACTGATGTAACAACAATTTTGAATGAAATAACAAAATTTGAATTTCCTGTAATAATAAAACCTGTTGACTCATCTGGAAGTAAAGGAACTACTGTGTTACGAAACTTTAATAATGTTAAAGAAGCTGCAGAGTTTGCATTTTCATTTTCCAGGTGCAAACGAGTAATTGTTGAAGAGTATATCGAAAAAAATCATCCATATCTTATTGGCGGTGATTTATTTATTTGGAATGGAAAAGTTATCTTATGGGGACTAATGAACTGCCATAGAGATAACAATGTAAATCCATTAGTCCCAGTTGGGAAAAGTTATCCCCCATGTGTTTCTGATGTCTATCTGCAAGCTATAAAAGACACTCTCCAAAACATGATTGACAAACTTTGTATAAAAAGCGGGGCCATGAATGTTGAACTTATTGTTGATCATAGAGGAAGAGTTTTTCCTATAGACATTGGTCCTCGAAACGGTGGAAATATGATTCCTGATTTGTTAGGATATATATTTGGTATCAATGTTGTAGAAATGACAATTAAAGCAGCTATGGGAGAATTACCTATATTGAATATAAGTGATCCAAAGCCATATTATGCAACACATAACCTCCATAGCACAAAAAATGGCATATATGATCACATAGAGTATTCACCAGAAATAGAACCATATATTATTCGCAAGTGTGAATACAAAAAATGTGGTGATGAAATTGAGTATTTTGACAACGCCTCCAAAGCATTGGGCATAGTTTTTTTGAAATTCAATTCTGAAAAACAAATGATAAAAGTACTTGATAATGCCACCTCATTATATAAAGTAATGCTAAAAGAGGAACTATAATGAAAGAAATTGGCGGATACATAGAATTAGATGACTTTCATGGAAAAATGCTCCACGAAAATGCAAAGCATCTAAATTGCGGACGTACTGCACTAATGTATTTAATTGAATCAAGAAATATCAAAAAACTATGGTTACCCTATTTTATGTGTGATTCAGTTTTTGATGTTTGCAAAAAATGTGATGTTGAGATCAGATACTACCATGTGGATCGCGATTTTAAAATTGAAGAGCCTAATATACATATTGATGAGTGGCTTTATATTGTAAATTACTATGGTCAATTGTCAGATGAATATATCTTTAATCTAAAAGAAAAGTATAAAAATATTATTCTTGATAATGCACAAGCATATTTTGCGATGCCTCTAAATGGAATAGACACTCTTTATACCTGCAGAAAATTCTTTGGCGTTTCTGATGGTGCTATATTGTATACTAATGCTAAAATAGATAGAGTTCTTCCTGTAGATGAGTCATTTGAAAGAATACATTATATTCTTGGACGTTACGAAAGAACAGCTGGTGAATTCTATAAAGAGTCATCGGATAATAATGTTTTTTTTAAAAATGAGCCTATAAAGCAGATGTCAAAACTAACAAAAAATATTCTTCATGGAATAGATTATGATTATATCGAAAAGCGTCGAACTGAAAACTTTGCTTACCTTAACAAGCAGTTTTCAAATATAAACATACTTAATGTTAAGAATATCAATGGAGCATTTATGTACCCTCTTATGGTTAAAAATGCTGAATATATAAGAAAGCGGCTAGTTGAGAAAAAGATATTTATACCTGTCCTTTGGCCCAATGTTTTAAAGAAAATGACAGAGAATTCAATTGAATATCACTTAGCTAGTGATATTTTGCCATTGCCATGTGATCAAAGATATGGCATAGATGAAATGAGCTATATTGTTGAGGTGATAAAAAATGGATAATAACAAAAAAAAATTATTGGTTTTAGGTGCAACTGCAGGAGAAATATCGTTGGTAAAACGAGCTAAGGCTTTTGGCATATATGTCATTGTAACTGATAATCATACTGACTATACATTGTCTCCTGCAAAATATGAAGCAGATGAAGCTTGGGATATTAGTTGGTCTAATATAGATGCACTCGAAGAAGCTTGCAAAAAAAATAAAGTTGATGGAGTAATTGCTGGTTATAGTGAATTTAGAGTCGAAAATATGATTAAATTGACTAAAAGGCTTGAATTACCTTGTTATATAACGGAAGAGCAACTTGAAATTACTCGAGATAAAATAAAATTTAAAGATTGCTGTAGAAAATATGGCGTTCCTGTTGTAAAAGAGTACAAAACCATTGAAGAAGTAAACGAATATCCTGTTATAGTAAAACCAACTGATAGAGCGGGGTCAATAGGGATAAGTATAGCAAATAATTATGACGAATTATTAAAAGCATATAAATATGCTTGGGATTTATCTGTAAATAAACGTGTAATTATTGAAAAATACATTCAAAACGCTGACAAAGTTGACTTTTATTACTTGATAGAATCTGGAAAAATTTCTTTACTCACGTCCTGTGATACAATTAATGCAAGAAATAATGGTACTTCAAAAGTAGTTCAAAGTGCGTGGCTGTACCCAGAAAAGTATCTTAACGTTTTTCTTAGAAAAGTTAATGATAAGATAACTGCAATGATTAAAGGAATGCAAATTCAAAATGGTTGCATCTTCTTTTCAGGCTTTTTAGACAAAAATCAAAATTATACATTTTTCGAATGCGGCTTCAGATTAGAAGGAGCACATCAATACTTTTATACACAAAAAAAAGGACCTTTAAATTTCTTGGATATTTTTATCTATCACTCTTTATATGGAAATACTTTGAATGTCAAAAGAAAAGAAGTAAATGAAAATATGAAATGTATAACTGTAAATGTCTTTGCTAAATCTGGAGTAATTGCACACATAAAAGGAACTAGTAAAATAGAAAAAATGGAAGATTGCACTCTGTCTCTAGTTCATGGACATGTTGGACAACAATGTGATGATAGTAAAGCAATATTAGATAAAATATATGTTTTTGCTTTTAGTAATACAAGTGCTGAAAAATTAAAAAAAGATGTGGATAAGGCTTACAATCTATTAGAAATATCAGATGCCAATGGACATGATATGATTTATGATAGAATTGATACAAATAAAATCTTAAAATGGTGGGAGATGAATTAACTTTGTCAAAAATAGGTATTATAACTTTTCATTCTGCTTATAATTATGGATCAGTATTACAGGCTTTTGCAACACAAACTTTCATAAAAAAATTAGGATCTGAAAATGAAATTATTAACTATCGATTGGATGAACAGAGAAGAGTTTACTCAAATCTAAGATTTAACTATGGATATAAAGAATTTATAAAAGATTTGAGTTTACTGCCGATTTACGGAAGAAGAAATATAAGGAAAGAAAAATTTGAAACATTTTTATTTGAAAACATTGATGCTTCCGATATTTGCAGAACGCCAGAAGACGTTAGAAAAATATGGGATAAATATCCGACTATTATAAGCGGAAGTGATCAAATATGGAATAAACATTCGCTTGAATTAGAACATATTGACTGGAATTTCATGGATCCCTATTTGCTTAAAGGCTATCATGGGAAAAAAATATCCTATGCATCGTCTATAGCCAATATGAACGATTGGGAAATAAAAAGAATTCTTCCCGAAATTAATGATTTTGCGTTGCTTTCTATGAGAGAAGAAACAAGTGCAAAAAAAGTGTCTAACTATTTGAAGAGAAATGTTATCTCGGTTTTGGATCCAACATTTCTTCTGACAAAAGAGGAATGGATACAAACGCTTCATTTAAATCGTGATAATAAAAAATTTATTTTATTTTATTCTCTTCATGGAATAACTAAATTTAACAAAATAAAAAATACTCTTATTGAATTATCAAAAGCAAGAAACTGCAAAATTCTTACTATTACTCCTTTCTGCTATATAAAAAAGAGTAAGTATTTTGAGCCTCATCCCGAATTTGGACCACATGAGTTTATTGAAAGCGTGTATAACTCTAACACAGTCATCACAGATTCTTTTCATGGTACAATTCTTTCAATTAATTTTGGAAAAGATGTCTATTCTCTTTGCGACAAAAACGGCTCAGAGTTCAGAAAAATTGATGTACTCAAACAACTGGGTATGAATGAACGAATTATTTTTAATGCCAGCAACTTGATTCGTAAAAATTTTCAAGAACTTGATTATAAAAAAATTTATTCTGTATTAGAAGATATGAGAAACAAGAGCATATTATATTTGAAAAAGGCATTAGAGGACTAAGTTATGAAATTAATATGTGACGAGAAAAATTGTACAGGCTGTGGAGCGTGCAAATACATTTGCCCAAAAAAATGCATAGAATTAAAAGAAAATTGTGAGGGCTTTTTGTATCCATATATTAAGTCTGACGCTTGTACTGCATGTGGATTGTGCAAAAAAGTGTGCCCAATACTAAATCCGGTCTCTAAAAAACAAAGTCAATTTTATATGTGCTGGAATCAAGATGACAATGCTATAAAAAACAGCTCATCAGGAGGAGCATTTTCCGCATTAGCTAAGGTAATATTTAATAAAAATGGGGTAGTGATTGGTGCATATCAATCATATAATCCAAATAGCGTTTATCATACTATTATTGAAAGCTACGAAGAAATAGATAAAGTTAGATTAAGCAAATATAACCAAAGTGATTTGAAAGATTGTTTTATACAAATTCGAAATTATATGCTTAACGGTATTCCTGTCTTATTTTGCGGAACAGCCTGTCAAATAGGAGGACTTTTAAATTATATTAACTTATCAAAAGCGAGAAATTGCCATTCTCTACTTTATACTGTTGATGTATTATGCCATGGTGTAACAAGTCAAACAGTTGTGAATAGCTTCTTAGCATGTAAAGAAAACAAATATAGAAAAAAAATATCTATGTATTTTTTCAGAGTAAAAACAACCAAGGAAGGCTGGAAATCCGGCAACAGCACAAGGATGAAACTTATATTTGAAGACGGTACAGAAAAAATTTCTTCACCTACAACAGACACCTTTTTTATTGGTTTTAATAACAATACCTTCTTACGTGAATCGTGCTATAATTGCAAATATTGCGGTCAAAATAGAGTATCTGATTTCACTATTGCAGATTATTGGGGGGTACCTGAGGACACGGTACCTAAAGAACAATTACTTAAGGGAATCAGTATTTTAACTGTTAATAATGAAAGGGCTTTAAATATAATTTGCGAACTGAAGAAGTATATGTTTATAAAAAAAATTGATTCGTCTATTGCAATAAAAAATAATCGTTCTTTTTCAGAGCCAAATTGTAGACCAAAAGAAAGAGATCAATTTTTTCAGTTGCTTAATGTAAAACCATATGATAATATTATAAAAGAACTTTTTTTCAAGCAATATATATATGGCAAAATAAAATCTATTATAGGCCCAAACAATGTGCGAAGAATAAAGCTCTTACTAAAGAGGAGAAAAAGCAATGAAAAATAATAAAATTCTTGCTATAAGATGTCTTGCTTACAATCATGAAAGAACAATAAGACAATGCCTTGAAGGTTTTGTCAATCAAAAAACGAAATATCGTTTTGATGTAATTGTCCATGATGATGCCTCCACAGATAATACTGCCTCTATAATAAGGGAATATGAGAAAAAATATCCTGATATTATTAAGCCTATTTATGAAAAAGAAAATCAGTATGCACATCCAGGTTCATTAGATAAAATTATGGACAATGCTGCCAAAGACTATAAATATGTGGCTATATGTGAGGGTGATGATTATTGGACAGACCCCTATAAATTGCAAAAACAAATAAGCTTCCTAGAAAAGCATTTGGAATACTCTATGTGCTGTTCAAATGCCATAATAGTAACTCCAAATGGCGAAAAAGACTGGTCAATTTCTAAAAATGACATAGATTTAAAAATTGAAGACCTTATAAAAAAAGGTGGATTATACATTGCAACAGCTAGTATTGTTTACAGACGAGAAGTCAAGGATGATTATCCAGAATATTGTAAAAAATGCAGAGTAGGGGATCATCCACTTCAGATTATGTGTGGTTTAAAAGGAAAAGTACGTTATTTGAGTAGTAAAATGGTTGCTTACAGGTATGGGATTGGAGATTCTTGGTCTGCAACAAGAAAAAAACAAGATATACATAAACTTATTGAAGATTGGAAAAGCTCCATATATATGCTTGAAGGGCTCAATGAATATAGCAATCATAAGTATGAACGCTATTTTTATGAAGGAGAACTGCAAATCATTCTTTCAAATGCAGGGAACTACCTTGAATACGCTAAATTAATATTTGAAGAAATGACTAAAATAGCTCCAAACTGTCTAAAGCATACTGACTTAAAATCAAAAATTAAAATTTTTTTGATAAAAAGCAGAATGTCTTTTGTTTGGGGCTTATTAAAAAAACGGAAGAATGATTATTGATGATCCATGTACTCTGTATTTTTGTTGAGAGGTGTTTTCATTGAATAAAATCTTAGTAACCCGTTCCTCAATGCCAGACTACGAGGAATACTGTGAAGAAATTAAAGAACTCTGGGACAGCCATTGGCTGACCAATATGGGAAAAAAGCACAAGCAGTTACAAGCAGAATTGGAAACAATGCTGGATGTGCCTCATGTAACTCTCTATGTGAATGGACACCTTGCATTGGAAAATGTAATTGCTTCATTTAATTTTCCCAAAGGCAGCGAAGTAATCACCACACCGTTTACATTTGCATCTACAACACATGCAATTGTGAGAAACGGTCTTGAACCAGTATTCTGCGACATCAATCCAAAGGATTATACCATTGATGTGACTAAAATTGAATCTTTGATTACTGACAAAACAGTAGCAATTGTTCCAGTCCATGTTTATGGCAATATGTGTGATGTGGAAGAAATTGAAAGAATTGCAAAGAAATATGAGCTGAAAGTCATCTACGATGCAGCACACGCATTTGGCGTTACATACAAGGGGAAATCTAGTGCTTCATTTGGTGACGCATCCATGTTCAGCTTCCATGCAACAAAGGTTTTCAATACCATCGAAGGCGGCGCAGTTTGCTATCACGATGACAGCTTGACACAAAAGCTCAACGACTTGAAAAACTTTGGTATTCACGGACCGGAGGAAGTCGCATACATCGGCGGCAATGCCAAAATGAATGAATTTCAAGCTGCTATGGGGATTTGCAACTTGCGTCATCTGGAATCCGAAATTGCAAAGCGTCAAGCTGTTGTAGAAAGATACCGCAGCAATCTTAAAAATATTGATGGCATAAAACTGTGTGATCCCAAGTCTGATGTAAAATCCAATTATGCCTACTTCCCTGTTGTATTTGATGAAAAGGTATTTGGAGCAAGCCGAAATGAAGTTATGGAGAAACTTGCTGAGAATGGAATTGGAGCAAGAAAGTATTTCTACCCACTGACAAGTGTTTCTCCTGCATTCAACGAAAAGTATGATCCATCTGATACACCTGTTGCTCTGCACCTCAGCAAGCGTGTATTAACATTGCCTTTGTATGCAGATTTGTCATTGGATGATGTCGATAGAATATGCAATATCATTAAATCTTGTAAAATGTGAGGGATTAACATGAAAGGAATAATATTAGCCGGTGGCTCTGGAACAAGACTCTATCCCTTGACAAAAGTGTGTTCAAAACAGCTTTTGCCAATCTACGACAAGCCAATGATATTCTATTCGATGTCCACACTTATGCTTGCAGGCATCAGGGATATTCTCATTATATCTACCCCAACGGACACTCCTAGATTTCAAGAATTGCTTGGTGACGGAAGTAATTTTGGAGTACATCTTTCCTATGCTGTTCAAAAAAATCCTGACGGACTTGCACAGGCATTTATTATCGGAGAAGAATTTATTGGAAATGAGCCTTGTGCCATGATACTTGGCGATAATATCTTCTATGGTGGTTGGTTTAGAAAAAACCTTATGGAAGCAAAGAAAAATGCTGAAAACGGCATGGCTACCATATTTGGTTACTACGTAAAAGATCCTGAAAGATTTGGAATCGTTGAGTTTGATGCAAACAAAAATGTTATTTCACTGGAAGAAAAACCACAACAGCCAAAGTCTAATTACTGCATTACCGGTTTGTACTTTTATCCCGCAGGTGTTTCTTCAAAAGCAAAAGCAGTAAAGCCATCTGCAAGAGGAGAATTAGAAATTACTGACCTGAATCAGCTTTATCTGAATGAAGATGCACTGAAAGTTCAGATTCTCGGCAGAGGATTTGCTTGGATGGATACAGGAACTATGGACAGTCTTATGGAGGCATCTATATTTATTCAGACAATTCAAAACAAGCAAGGCGTTGTCATATCTGCACCTGAAGAAATTGCATATCATGAAAAGTGGATTAGCAAAGAAAAACTTCTCGAATCAGCAGATGCATATGGTAAATCACCATATGGCGAACACTTGAAGAGAGTAGCTGAAGACAAGCTTGTTTTCTAATGGCGGAGGATTAAAAATGAATGTATTTGTAACTGGCGGTGCCGGCTTTATCGGCTCCAATTTCGTTTTTCATATGCTGAAAGCACACCCAGACTACCGCATTGTTTGTCTGGACAAGCTGACCTATGCTGGCAATCTGTCCACACTGGAACCGGTGATGGACAATCCGAACTTCCGATTTGTCAAGCTGGACATCTGCGACCGTGAGGGCGTGTACAAGCTCTTCGAGGAAGAAAAGCCCGACATCGTTGTCAACTTTGCAGCTGAATCTCACGTAGACCGCTCTATCGAAAACCCGGAGATCTTCCTCCAGACCAATATCCTCGGCACAGCGGTTATGATGGACGCTTGCCGGAAATATGGCATCCAGCGTTATCACCAGGTTTCTACCGACGAAGTCTACGGCGATCTGCCGTTGGACAGACCGGACTTGTTCTTTACCGAAGAGACTCCCATCCACACCAGCAGCCCGTATTCCTCTTCTAAAGCAGGCGCAGATCTGCTGGTGCTGGCTTATCACAGAACTTATGGTCTCCCGGTAACGGTTTCCAGATGCTCCAACAACTATGGTCCATATCACTTCCCGGAAAAGCTGATTCCGCTGATGATCGCCAATGCCCTGGCAGACAAGCCGCTGCCGGTTTACGGCAAGGGCGAAAATGTGCGTGACTGGCTGTATGTGGAGGATCACTGCAAGGCGATCGACCTCATCATCCACAACGGCAAGGTTGGCGAAGTCTACAACGTAGGCGGTCACAATGAGATGAAGAACATCGACATTGTCAAGCTGATCTGCAAGGAGCTGGGCAAGCCGGAGAGCCTGATTACCTACGTTACCGACCGTAAGGGTCACGATATGCGTTATGCCATCGACCCGACCAAGATCCACAACGAACTGGGCTGGCTGCCGGAGACAAAGTTTGCAGACGGTATCAAAAAGACCATTCAGTGGTATCTGGACAATCAGAAGTGGTGGAAGGATATCATTTCCGGCGAGTATCAGGACTACTATGAAAAAATGTACAGCAATCGGTGAGGGAGATACATAAAATGAACTACAACTACCTTATCGTCGGCTCCGGCCTATACGGAGCAACAATTGCCCAGCAGGCAAAAAAAGCCGGAAAAAGTGTGCTTGTAATAGATAAGCGCCCCAATATAGGCGGAAATATCTATACAGAAAAAGTCGAGGGCATCGATGTACACAAGTACGGTGCACACATTTTCCATACCAATAACAAAGAGGTATGGGACTATGTCACAAGCTTTGTTGACTTCAACCGATTCACAAACTCTCCGGTGGCCAATTACAAGGGAGAGCTCTATTCCATGCCATTCAACATGTACACATTTAATAAAATGTGGGGCGTTGTGACTCCCGAAGAAGCCGCAGCCAAAATTGAAGAGCAGAAAAAAGAAATCACTGGTGAGCCGAAAAATCTGGAAGAACAGGCAATCTCGCTTGTTGGACGAGACATCTACGAAAAACTTGTAAAAGGTTATACAGAGAAACAGTGGGGACGTGACTGCAAGGATTTACCTGCATTCATCATTAAGCGACTCCCAGTTCGCCTGACATTCGATAACAACTATTTCAACGCACTCTATCAAGGCATTCCCATCGGCGGATATACAAAGCTGATTGAGAAAATGCTGGAAGGTATTGAAGTTCGGCTGAATGTTGACTATCTGGAAAACAAGGAAGAACTGGACAAGCTCGCTGAAAAGGTAATCTACACCGGTCCGATCGATGCGTATTTCGATTATAAGCTGGGTACTTTGGAGTATCGCTCTGTCAGATTTGAGAATGAGATTCTTGATAAGCCAAACTTCCAAGGTAACGCAGCTGTAAACTACACAGACAGAGAAACTCCCTGGACAAGAATCATTGAACATAAATGGTTCGAGTTCGGCAAAGATGAAAACGGAAACGATCTGCCGAAAACAGTTATTTCGAGAGAGTATTCTTCGGAATGGAAACTTGGAGATGAACCCTACTACCCCGTCAACGACGCTAAAAACAGCATACTGTATGAGCAGTACAAAGCCCTTGCAGAAGCAGAAGACAATGTCATTTTCGGTGGCCGCCTCGGCGAATACAAATACTACGACATGGATAAAACCATAGAAGTCGCCCTTGCCGCAGCAAAGAAAGAACTCCCCTAACCCACTAAAATAACATCCCTAAATTTTCAATGGCAACCAAAAATGGCAACCTCCCCCAAAAAAGCCCGAAACTACGTCAAATCCACCCCAAATCCCGCAAGTTCGAATCTTGTCATCTGACACGCATGCAATCTGTTTGGATTTTCCCTGAGCCTGCAGCCCCTGCAGGCTCTTTTTTATTGCAAAATCGCCGTTTTTGGAATCTCCGACGTTATCCTGTCAAATGTTCACAAAATATTTTCAATTAAAAGTGCAACATTTGACCCTCCTCAATTGTGTCTATTATAGAGGGAAAAATATCCGGAGCACCGCTGCCGGTCTTTGCAGGGAAAGTCCACACTGCTGCATTTCCCGAATTCTTGGACAAAAGGGAAGGATTTTTATGAAAAAACAATTCACAACACTACTGGCACTCTCCACCGCAGCAGCGTGTATGCTGACCTGCACACCGATCACCACCAGTGCAGAGGACTCCCTCGAGGATCTACAGACATACGACGTTCTGGACAGCACCGATACCTTGGTACGGGAAGCTTGGGAAAGCCGTAACAACGAGGACGAAATGGAGGCAGACCTCTATGACTCCATGTCAGAGGGCGAGATTCCGTTTTATGAAGCGGAAGCTTCCTCGGAGCCCAGCGAACTGGAACAAGCCGCCATTGCAAACGGCATGTACAAAGACACTTTTGCCTTTGGCAACCACTTGTGCACGCTGACAAATGAGGAATTCCACGATAAGGTGTATGCTCCGTTGTCGGAAAGCATGACCTATTCCGAACTGGATTCCAACTATAACTTAGCCGCCAAAGATACCGCATATGCAGGCGGACTTTGCTACGGCATATCTTCTATCGCTGTACTAGTGCACAACGGCTTATTGACTCCCAGTGACATTCAGGAAGGTGCAGAAACGCTGCACGATGTAGAAATGACACCAGATGTGGAAGCACTGATCACCTACTACAATTCCCTGCAAGTGTACAAGGTTGTCGAACACGCCAATATTGTTTTTGCGGGAATGATGACAAAGGACGAACACACTGACGCGTTTCTGAACTGTGCAGCACGCTGCAAGGAAAAAGGCACCTATTTTATGGCATGCATTTCCTCTGCCAAAAGCGGCACACATGCAATGGTTGGCATGGACGAGCAGTTCGGCAACTGGACATTCAATGGTATCAGCTATGACACCTGCATTCTCACTTATGACAGCAACAGTGTACAAAAAGATACCAAGGAATCCATATTCAGCGATAAGACCTGCATCTATATCAATTCTGAAACCAAGCAGTACTGCGTTCCGGCATATGACCTCACCTCGGAGAACGGCGGCGTTCTGCTGGACGCAAGCGATGACGATTCGCTGCTGACCTATCGGGCACCCATTCGCGGCACCACCGAAGTCAATACAGACGTTTCCGAAACTGTAAAATGGCGTTTCTTCAGCGGCACCACAAAGGATCAGATCGATGTCACCTCTACCACCAAGGACGGCACCTCTTACGATTTCTGGAAAGCATGCAAAATGAACTATGGCGATACGATCTACTTCGGAAAGGGCAGCACATTCCACTTGGAGAAAAAAGAACGTGCACAGGGATTTGCTTTTGATGTCAACGGTATCGGATACCGTTTAAGAATGGAACAGTACGCAGAAAGCAGTCCGGAAACGCCCAAAGTACATGACAGAGGCACAAAGTGCAAAATGGACTTCTGCGGCGACAGCATTTCCTACACCAATACCGACACAGAGAGCATCTTGGTGTCCTATATCTTAACCTACGACCAAGGCACCTACAACTATGAACCGGTTGGCTCTGTCCGTATTGCTCTCGTGATCTACCCAAATCAGACCGCAACCATTTCAAAACAGGACACCGGCTTGGCAATTACCGGTGACGGAGAAATTTTTGTACAGGCACATCCGACTGCTACACAAAAATGTATCGATGAATTCGACGGCACATGGGAAGAATTCCTCGACTGGTTCGGCAGCTATTTCTTCAGCTTTGTACGGTCAAAAGACGCTCTGCTTCAGTTCAATACCAAAGACGAATGCAGCGAACTGTTGTACGACTTTGACGGTGACGGCGTATATGACGATGCTCCCATTCTCGGCGATGCAGACGGCGACGGCGTACCGTATCAGCCCGGCGACATTTACCAGATCCTATGGCATATCAACGATATCGCAACTTCCGAGCACGGCGTAAGACGATATAACAGAGGCTACGTTCCCAACTCGGAGGGCGACACCGACGGCAACGGCGTGATCGACACCTGCGACCTGTTCGACATTGTGTACGAGTGTGCTCTGCGTGGAGCAGGGTTGAAGTAACCATTCACCCAGCGAAACTGGTGGAGGGATTCGACTGAAACCTTTCACTTTCATTTCAGATTTCCAGTAGGATAAATCCTACACAACTTTTTTCAATTCAAGAGGGAGGAATTTTTATGAAAAAACAATTTGCAGCATTACTGGCACTGTCTACCGCAGCAGCCTGCGTTCTGAGCTATCAGCCGGTACAGGCTGGTGCAGAAAGCGTTCTGGGCAGCATGACACAGGAAAACCTGACCGACATCACCAACGAACAGAAAGATGCGTTCTATCAGTCATCTCTGGGGGAAATAGAGCCGTCAGCAGAACCCAGCGAACTGGAACGGGCTGCCACTGCAAACGGCATGTACAAGGACACATTCTCGTTCACGAACCACTCCTGCAACCTGTCAGAGGACGACTTCAACCAGAAGGTATTCGAACCGATCTGGAACAGCATGACCAATATTGAACGGCTCGCCTATCTCAACAAGAGCAGTGTATACCGGAACGTCTGCCAAGGCAGCCAGTGCTTCGGCATGGCAGCCCTGTCCATTCTGGTACACAACGGCGAACTGTCCCCCAGCGACATTCAGGCAGGTGCAGAAACCCTGCATGACATCACGCTGACCAACGACGTAGAACAGCTGATCACCTACTATGACATGCTGCTGGAATATCAGGCAGTTTCCAACGTGGTCATGTATGCTCCGACACTGCTGACACAGGACGAACGAGTAGACAACCTGCTGAACTGTGCAGAACGCTGCAAGGAAAAGGGTACCTACTTCATGGTTGCCATTCGGGCCGGCGGTACGCACATGATCGTAGGCATGGACAAGGTTTCCGGCAGCTGGACATTTGACGGCGTGAACTACGACACCTGCATTGTTGCCTACGACAGCAACTTCTACAACAAGACCACCAAGGAATCGCTGTTCAACGACAACGCCTGCATCTATGTCAACTCCAAGACCAAGCAGTTCTGCATTCCGGCATACGGGTTCACTTCAGAAAAGGGTGAATCTGTACTGTATGCTTCCGATGACGATTCCGTATTGACCTATCGTGCACCGCTGAACGGCACCACAGAGATCAACACCGATGCTTCCAATATCGTAAATCTGCATTCTTACCGCGGCATCACACCGGAGGACGTATCGGTCACTGCCACCGATGCAGACGGCAGCACCCACGACTTTTTGAGCGAATGCAAGCTGCGGTCCTCGGATTCCAACTACTACGGCACCGGCTCTGCATTCCATCTGGAAAAGACCAAGCGTTCCAACGGCTTTGACTTCTACCTCAAGGGCAAGGGCTACCGCGTAGAAGTATCGCAGTATCCGCAGGGCGGCTCCATGAGCAGCCCCTACGACAAAAGAACGTATGACGTGGGAACCAAGTGCAAGGTGGACATCACCGGCGACAGCATTTCCTACACCAATACCGACACCGCAAGCCTGCCGCTTGAGTTCAGCATGGCTTATGACGAGGGCAACTACAACTTCTCTCCGCTGAACGCCGCCAAGGTTACCTTTGACGTAGCACCGAATCAGACGATCACCATTACCAAGAAGGACACAGGCTTCGCACTCACCACCAACATGGAAACGGTTGTTACCATTAATCCGGAGTACAACGATGATGCGATCAACGCATTCGAGGGCAGCGAACACGACTTTGTACAGTATGTCACAGCTTACTACCTGCGGTTTGTCATGGAGAGCAACGCCATGGTCAACTACAACATGGAAAAGAAGTGCAGTGAACTGTCATTCGACTTCAACAATGACGGTGTGTACGACGAGTCCCCCATTGCCGGCGATGCAGACTGCAACGGTGTTCCCTATGAGATCAACGACATCTACTGGACCATGCAGCAGATTGCCGAATCTGGTGCATACGGTGCCGGCAGCACCTACTTCCCCACCACAGCCGGCGACATTGACGGCAACGGCAAGGTAGACACCAACGACCTGTTCGATATCACCTATGAGTGTGCTCTGCGTGGGGCAGGACTGAAGAAGTAACTGGTACTTACACTAAGTTCTTGAGTACTACCTTGAATTAAGCCTCTCTTGAAAAGGGTGACTCCCCACGGGGTGGGGAGATGCCCGCAGGGCAGAGGGGACCGCTCAGTACGAGGGGGACCAGCGAAGCTGGTGGAGGGATTGGAAGTAAAATCTTTTGTTCAAGTTTAGGTGGTACTCAAATTAACAACAATTCACCACAAACAAAAAGCCCGCCGCATTCCATATGCCGGAATGCGGCGGGCTGTCGTTTTATCCAGTTTTTTCGCTGGTCACATTATGCGACCGGTAAAGAAGTGAAGCTTCTCAGCAAGTACTGCATCAGGACGGTCACGTCCGTGATGTCCAGCTGGCTGTCCTTCTGGCAGTCGGAGTTGGCAAGCTGTGTATAGTTCAGCTGCACACTGCCGTTCAGGTGCTTTTGCAGCAGCACAGCATCCAGAATGTCGATCGTTCCGTCACAGTTGACATCACCGTACAGCGAAACATATGCTTCGTCGACACGGTTCATATCGATCGGCGTGGTTTCTGCCGGTTCTGTGTCCTGCTGTGATGCAGCGGTGGTTGTGGTTTCAGCGGTTGTTGTGGTGGTTTCTGCCGGTGCGGTGGTTTCCTCTGTGGTCGTGGTCTGGGCAGCTGCCTGCTTCAGATAGTCCATAGAGCAGTAGCCGCTGATGCCGTTATAGGACACCGCTGCCCACTTGCCGTTGCCGGAGGTGACAGTCACCTGTGCCCCGTTGGGAATGCTGCCTACCTTGGAAGCGGACGTTGTGGGGGCACTGCGAATATTCAGGGAAGATGCGTTCACACTGTAGGTGCCGGCATAGCTTTCGCTGAAATCCGAAGTGGCTGCGGTTGCCGCCGTGGTAGTGGTCTGTGCCGGAGCCGTGGTTTCTGCCGGTGCGGTCGTCTGTGCGGCATTTTGCTTCAGGTAATCCATAGAGCAGTAGCCGCTGATGCCGTTATAGGACACCGCCGCCCAGCTGCCGTTGGCAGAAGTGACGGTTACCTGTGCCCCGTTGGGGAGCACGCCCACCTTTGCACCAGAGGTAGACGGTGTGCTGCGGACGTTCAGGGACGAAGCCGTCACCGTATATGTACCGGCATAGCTTTCCGAGAAATCGGAAGTGTCCGCGGAACCGCCGCCGCTGCCGTTGTCCCCGCCGCCGGAAACCGAGGCATCGCCCCAGCCCAGCGAAACAATGGTGTTATAGGCATTGTTCAGACGGTCGGTGTAATAGCTGGAACTGTTCGCCAGTGCAGTGGTGTGCAGCTTTGACAGTGTCACGCTGCTGTAAGAGCCGCCGCCTGCCGCCGCGTTCAGGATCCGTTTTGCAACGCCCATGCCGCGGTTGTACAGTTCGGCATAATACACCAGCACACCGGCGTTGGAGATGCCCAGATTCTGTCCGGCACTGATGTAGCCCTGTACGTCACTGTATGCCAGTGCGTCCTGCTTGGACTTTCCGGCGGAGGTAGTCAGCAGGTTGGAAGCCGCTGTGCTCTCTGCACTGGAAAATGTACGGGAGTTCCAGTTGGAAGCATTCATCACATCGTTATAGAACGAGCTTCCCAGAATGGATTGTGCCGAGCCAGTGTCTGCGTTTGCGATCGAACGCATCAGCTGGAGGGCACGGTCTGCATGCCACTGTAACATACCGATGCTGACTGCACCGTTATCGTTGGGATTGATCGTACCATAGGTACCCTCGCTCCGAGAGATGATCTGTACAGCGGCTTTTGTCATTTCGTCCACGGAAACGGCAGACGCGGAAAACGTCACCGCAAAGGACGAAGCGACCAAAGCGAAAATAGTAAGACAGGATAAAACGACTGCCATGATTTTCTTACGCATAAAAACGCTCCTTTGAGAATTTTGCGTTGTCAGCAGTCGCTGCATCGCAGATGTACGGAGGAACCTGCCGCTGCAATGCGTTGTGCTGCACACGCCTGTCCGGTCCTGAAAGCGGAAGGGATACGCCGTGCTCTGCCGGCATTGTCCTGTCGGATCAAAGGATCTGTCACAGCCAGACGATCCGCCCCAGAACTTGTGTGCCGCCTGCATTGCCTCGCCCGCCTGTCTGTCACAGGCAAGGGCGAACGGCAGACATCATTTCCGTGAGGAGAGGTTGTCCCCTCACGGCGGTGGTCACCGTACAAATGCTATTATACCATGTTTGTAACCGTTTTGCAAGACTTTTCGGCAGGCTCTCCCCGAACTTTTGCATATCTGCACAATTTTTTGTGTGGAAAAGTGTTGCTTTTCTACGAATTTCAGAGGAAACCGAGCAAGATTCTCCTATCCAAATTGTAACTTTTTCAGAGATTCTGTCATATTTTTGCCTGACAAAACAAAAAAAGTCCGGCGGCTGCCGGACTGGGAAAACTATTTTTCTAGGGAATTTGTCTTATTGCAGATGAATGCTGTTGATCAGCGTGTCTGCAAATTCTGCCGCACTGTCCTCACGGTAACAGTAACGAACCAGCAGCCACTTGGACTGATCGCCGGTTTTGTTGATGAGCCACGTCACACTGGTGGTGGGATCTGCACCGGCTGTGTGATTGATGACCAGCTGATATGCCGCATAGCCCCACACGGTGCACTCCTTGGAGGTGACCAGTTCATTGCCGCCGGCACCTGTCCACATGGATTTGTACTGTTCCATTGCCACATAGAATTCCGTATCGGAAACCGTCATGGACTTGGCTGCCACAATGGCATAGTCCCGATCGCGGTTCATGAACAGGTCATAGCCGTCATACTGGGAAGCCAGCGATTCCAGCCCGTAAAAATGGCTGGTGTCAGTGACCCGTTCCCACTTCTCAGGCAAATCGATCTGGTATCCAATGGTGTCGTTGGAATAGGACAGCGGCTCCGGTTCCGGTGCATCAGCCAACTGGTCGTTCTCTACCACATAGCCAGTTTCATTCAGATAGATGTGGTCTGCCAGCTGATCGCGGTAGTTCTGGAACTCGCCGGTCTTGTCCCGCATGGAAAAGACGTACATTTTGTCCTGTGCAGGACAGTTGACCGCCAGAATCGTCACATAGGTATCCTCTCCGGCAATTGTCCCCAGTGTTTCGCCCACAAACGCCTTACAGGGCATATTTTCCGCATGGGCAATTTCCGTTTCCCGAAAATATTGCAGCTGCGGCAGCGTGGTCGAAAAGTTAATCAGTTCGAACAGGTCGTCTTCCTGAAATTGGTTGAATTCTTCTTCCGGCTGGGCATCATACGCTGCGACAACAATGGCATCATCGCTTTCCGTGCCGTCAAAGGACAGTCTGCCGGAAACAGCAGAGTTGCCGGAGCCGGTTGTAAAGGTGTCCGGCACTTCTACCGCACACCCGATTCCGTCCATGGCATACGGTTTCAGCTGGAAATCCGCCTGTTCCACCGTCGGACGGTTCTCCGCATCAGCTGCTTCTGTGCTTTCTGATGCGGCACTGGTTTCCGCCTTTTGGGCAGCGTTTTTAGCAGGATACGACTTTCCGCAGCCGGTCACAGCCAGCAGTAACGCCGCCGCTGCTGCAATTCCCCCAAGGCAGGTTTTTCTCTGTATCATAGAAATGCATTCCTTTCCCGCGTCATCTGTTCATCAGATTCTTTCCTTTTATCACAAATGCGACAAAAATAGAATACCATATTTTCTCGAAAAAGTCAAGTTCCAAAGAACAGAATGTTGCATTTTGTCAAGGCGGCACTGACTGGCAACAAAAAACCGCACCATCACCAGAGAACTCCGGCAATGATGCGGCGGCTTGCATTTGACATTTTTTTGCAAGATATGATATACTAATAACTTGAGGGCATACCAATAACGGTAGGCGGTTTGTTTCTGCTCCCACTGCTCATTTGAACAGATGGGAGGTGATCAGTATGATGGATCAATATGTCACCTTTGGTGATTTGCTGAAGATTTGCAGTGTTCTGCTGTCCTTAGCCAATTTGATCGTATACATTTACTATAATCATAAAAATAGTAATCAGAATCACCACGGCAAGAAAAAGAAATAACCGCCCCACTTCTCCCAAAACTGTGGCGGTTATTCTTTAACCTCTATGCAGTGGGAGCAGACCGTCTACTGGTATGCTCTCTCTTTATTTTTATTATACGCCAGAATGCCGCATTTGTCAAGGGTTTTTTTGCCGGAATACGCGGCAATTTTTATGCCGCATCAGGCAAAACAGTCACAATATGCACCAGAAATTTCATCAGCAGGGTGGCATCATCGGCATTGACCTCGCCGCTGGCATCACAGTCGGCATTCTGATACTGCTGCTTGTTCAGCATTACCACACCAGAAACCGCCTTGTTGGTCAGCACGGCATCGGATATATCCACCTTGCCGTCCAGATTGACATCACCATAGAGCACGCTGCCGGTATCCGGTGCGGTGGTCGTAGGTGCCGGAGCAATTGTAATTGTGATCGTACTGCCCTGCACCAACGGTGTGCCTTTTTGTCCGTTCACATTATCCAGCCACATGGCATCGGCACCACTGGCGGCACGTGCAGACAAGTTGACCACATAGACATCTCCTGCCTCTGCATCGTCCGGCAGCCGGAACCGAAGCGTTCCGATCTTTCCTGCCGGAATATTGCTGATCGATGCATTTACCAGCCAGACAAAACCGTCCGCCTCCGCACTGGAGTACTCACCATAGTCAACACTGCTGTCCAGATACGTCAGACGGCTGTCCCAGCTGATGCCGAAGTTCAAAGCGGAACACTCCCGATCAATATAGATCGGAACGCTCACAATGTGATCCTGCTCGTATTCATCTACGCCCACTTCCACTCTTCCCAGCGAAACCGTCAGATTCTTTTGCAGCGGCTCCGCTGTAGTGCTGGTCGCGGTAGTTGTAGTCGTTTCCGCAGTAGTCGCAGTGGTTTCCTCTGTGGTGGTAGTAGTCATCGTTGTCGTCGTTGTGGTTGTTGTCGTTGTTGCAGAAGTGGTTGTGGTCGAAGTGGTCGTGGTGGTCATCGTTGTTTCTGTGGTGGTAGTTTCTTCTGTGGTCGTGGTAGTTTCCTCCGCACCGGTAATGGTGATCGAGCCACTCTCCCCCTGCATCTTGCTGGATTCTCCGGAAGTGCTGATCCAGTAGCTGCTTTTGAGTATGCGGAAATCCACCGAGAACGTATCCCCCGCCTTGGTATTCTCCGGCAGCTGGTAGGTGATCGTGCCGATCCAACCGGCTTCCTGCTCGGTATGCGACAGATACACACGCAGCAGATACGAAGTCGAATAGCCGCTGCTGGCAGAAGACGTGATGATCTTGTCCCCGAAATCGCACTTCACATTCGTCAGACTGGGATTGTCAACGACGTTGAAGTTCATATCGCTAAAACTCTGGCTGACATAAAGGGGCATTTCCACCCGATAGTTGTTCGCCTGCAATTCCTCCAGCGACATTTCCAGATCCGCGAATTTCAGACACATGGTGTCCTCCAACTCGTTGGGCTCGGTGGTGGTCACGGTGACATTGTCGTCCACGGTAACAGAAAATGTGTAAGAAAGACCGTTGACTACAGCTGTCAGCGTTGCCGTGCCGTAGCCCACAGCAGTGGCAGTGTTACCGCTGACGGATACCACATCGGTGTCCGAACTGCTCCACAATACCGGTTCCTGTAGCGTAAAGCCTTTCCGGTTGCTGTACCGGATATTCAGCTGCAAGGTCTGGGTATCGCCGTAGGACATGACACTCTGCACAGAATCGTCCATTACAGTCACATCACTTGCAGGAACCTCCAGCTTCTGGATACACTCCCCATAGGTGAAGCTAAGGCTGTCCGAGCCCTTGCCGGAACTGAATTCCGCACAGGTGGTATTGGCATAGGTTGCCGTAGAGGTGTAGAACGCACCGATACCGATATAGCGGCTGCCAAGAGAGATCATGCTTCTATAGTGACCGGCGGCACTGCTGCTGCTGTCGATCAGATAGGACTCCTTCTCGCCGTACCACTGCTCGATACCATGCAGCATATTCTTCTCACGGTTCCATGCAAGACACTCTCCGTGAGAAGATGTCCCCGCCGGTGCCTGAATGGCAAAGCAGCTTTCTCCGTTGGTACGCACATGATCTTCTGTCTGGGAAGCCTCTGCGGCACGGATCCGTGCGATATACTCCAGTCCGTCCGACCACTGGATCGGCTCATAGTCGCTCATAGTCAGGCTGCCGCTGCCGTCAGGGTTGGGATAGCCGTTCTGGCAGGCTTCCAGCCGGTAGCTGTTGATCAAGTCCAGTGCCTCGCTGATCTGGTCAATATACGTGCCCTGAATGCCGATCAGCAGGTTGCCGGAACTCCCCTGCGATACGTCCGTTTCCAATACCGGCAGTTCTTCCGCCGAAGCAAAGCTGCCCAGCGACAGCCCTGTACAAAACAGCACCGCGGAGAGCAGCACCGCCATAACTCGTGACGGCAGGCTCCTGCTGGTGTTTGCGGTATGCGATCGTGTTTTCATCTTCACCAAACTCCTTTCGAACATATGGCATATTCTTCTATGTCTATTATACCACAAGTCAAATAATGAAATGTGAATTTTTCACGACCTTTGCAGAAAATTCCGATTTTTGGAGGAATCCACAAAGAAAAAAGCCGCCAAAGGCGACTTTCTTGCAAAATGTATAAATGCTGGAAAATAATTTTCCATTTTCGGTTAGGGAAACACTGAATAAAGCTTGTGCGTAAGATGCGTAGTCAGATTTTTCGGCAGATTGCATAGAAATTCCGCAGGCATACTGCCGTATGGCAAGGGATTTCTGGGCAATATGACGGAAAATCTGCAAGCAGATTGCGTGCAAAGCCGTCAGGCGGGCTTTATGCAGTGTTTCCTTTATTATATCGGTTTTTGTTGAGTTTGTCAAGGGCGATTTTTGAAAAGCTACGGAAATCCATTTTCATGACAGCCTCACCGCCGCCGGCTTCACTGTTTCCCTAAAGAATGAAAATGGATTCATGCGGTGTTATCCAAAATTCATAGTTGACAACTGCACGAAAATATACTATAATAATATAATGTCTAAGCTGGCAGGCAGTTGGTCTGCGGCAGAAAGAACATGGCGGCAGGCGGTCTGCACAGACACACTGCCCTGCCGCACGGAATCAAAGGAGCATGAGAATTATGGCAAAGAAGCAGATTTCAAAATCCGGTGCAGCCAAGCTGCGGGAAGAACTGGACTATCTGGTAACCGTCCGCCGTGCAGAAATGGCACAGAAGCTGAAAGAAGCACGTGCACAGGGCGACCTTTCCGAAAATGCGGAATATGACGAAGCGAAAAACGAACAGGCGATCATGGAAGCACAGATCATGGAGATCCAGTACACACTGGACAACTCTGAGATCGTAGACGACAACGCTTCTATCGATGAAGTCGGTCTGGGTTCTACCATTAAGATAAAGAACTTCCGCACCGGCAAGATCGAAACCCTCCAGATCGTCAGCAGCAACGAAGCCAACTTCAAGGAAGGCAAAATTTCTGACGAATCTCCTATCGGCAAGGGTGCAATGAAAAAGAAAGTCGGCGACAACTTCCTCATCGAAGCACCGGCAGGCGAACTGAAGTTCGAGATTCTGGAAATCAGCAAGTAATAGATATAGGAGTGAATCCCATGGCAAATCAGAACACACCGTCCGTTTCGGAACAGGAACAGGACAGCAACACCCTGCGGCAGATCCGTCTGGAAAAGCTGCGGCAGCGGCAGGCAGACGGCAACGACCCGTTTACCATTACCAAGTATGATGTCACCGCAAAGGCAGCATCTGTCAAGGCAGACTATGAAGTCACCGAGGCGAAGTTCAAGGAAGAAGCCGGCGATGACGAAGAAGCTTTACAGGCAAAGCTGGACACCCTGAAAGAACAGCCGATCTCCATTGCCGGACGCATTATGAGCTGGCGGGATATGGGACGTGCAAACTTCATTGACGTGCGGGATTCTACTGACCGCATTCAGGTATACGTCCGCATGAACGACATCGGCAAGGAAAATTTCAAGGAATTCAAGAAGTGGGACATCGGCGATATTGTCGGCGTGAAGGGCTTCGTATTCCGCACCCGCAAGGGCGAAATTTCCATTCACGCAACAGAGATCACCATGCTTTCCAAGTCCCTGCTGCCCCTGCCGGAAAAGTGGCACGGTCTGAAGGATCAGGACACCCGTTATCGTCAGCGGTATCTGGATCTGATCGTAAACCCGAATGTCAAGCAGACTTTTGTCACCAGAAGCCAGATCCTGCGGGAAATTCGTGCTTATCTGGACGGCATCGGCTATCTGGAAGTGGAAACACCGGTGTTGCTGCCTTTGCAGATCGCTGCTGCGGCAAAGCCGTTTGTGACACATCACAACACGCTGGACATGGACATGTTCCTGCGTATCGAAACCGAACTGAATCTGAAAAAGCTGATCGTCGGTGGTTTCGACCGTGTGTATGAAGTGGGACGCATCTTCCGGAACGAGGGCATGGATCCCTCTCACAATCCGGAATTCACCTCTATCGAAATGTATCAGGCATACACTGATTATCACGGCATGATGGATCTGATCGAAGATATGTACCGCACACTGGCAAAGAAGATCTGCGGCAAGGACATCATTTCCTATCAGGGTACAGACATTCGTCTGGGCGAACCGTGGGAACGTCTGACAATGGCAGAAGCTGTCAAGAAGTATGCCGGCGTGGACTACAACGACTGGGCAACGGATGCCGATGCAAGAGCGTGTGCCAAGGAAAAGGGCGTGGAGGTCGAAGAAGGCGAAAACGCTACCAAGGGACACGTGCTGATCGCGTTCTTTGACGCATTTGTGGAAGAACAGCTGATCCAGCCGACTATCATCTATGATTATCCGGTAGAAAACTCCCCGCTGGCAAAGCGGAAGCCGGAAAATCCGGCGTTCACAGAGCGTTTCGAGTACTTCATCTATGCCCGCGAAATGGGTAACGCGTTCTCCGAACTGAACGATCCGGTAGACCAGAAGGAACGTTTTGTCAAGCAGGTTGAGGCTCGCCGTGCACTGGGTGATATGACCGGCGAAGTAGACGAAGATTTCGTCACAGCTCTGGAATACGGCATGCCGCCGACAGGCGGTCTGGGACTGGGTCTGGACAGACTGGTCATGCTCCTGACTGACAGCCCGTCTATCCGTGATGTCCTGCTGTTCCCCACCATGCGGCCGCTGCCGAAGCTGGGACAGGAACAGGACGAAGCAGACGCCGGGGAAGAAGAACCCGAAGCATAATGATTTCATTTCTGACAGGCAGATGTCTTTGGGCAATACCGCACAAAGAGCGTCTGGCGACTTTGAAATGAAATTTCCGAACACATGAAACGATAAGGGGGAATTCGTACAGATCGAGGGTATCTGTGGGAGTTTCCCCCTTTTGATTTTCTCAAAAAGTGAGGTCACTTGATGCAGGAAGAAGAAAAACAAAACCATTCTGCCGGCACGCCGCCGGAACAGCCGAAAAAGCACAAAAAGGAAAAGGGCAAATCTCTCCTCGAAACCATGCGGGAAATCGATGCCAAAGAAGCCGAAAAAGAGGCGGAGGCGGAAGAACGCCGGCAGGCACTCCTCGCGGAACGGGAGAAAAAGGAAAAAGAGGAATACGCCAAGAAGATCCAGCAAGACCGCATTGAATTGATGCGGCTGAAACAGGGCATTATCACCGAGAGCGACACCATCTACGAGGAAAAAGAGGAAAAGCCCAAGATGTCCTTCTGGAAGAAACTCGGCAATTTCCTGTACCACAGCAAGTGGTGGCTGGGAATCACCGTGTTTATTGTAGGCGTTTTCGTGTTCCTGATCGTGGACTATGTGACGAAAGTCCGTCCGGATATGATCGTACTGCTGATTACCGACGACACGGAAATGCAGAATCACCGCCAGCAGCTGGAAGAATATCTGGAGCAGTTCACCGACGATGAAAACGGGGACGGCAAGGTACATGTGGACATATACCCCATTCCCGTCAGCGACAACATTGACGACATGGACTATTTCACCGGCAATTCCACCAAGCTTTCCGCGGAATTCCAGATGGGCGAAGCGGTCATGGTGATTACTGATGCCAAGGCAAACGAATACATCATGGCAGACGAAACCCTGACAGACCTTAGCGAAAAATACACGGGGCACGAAAATATCCGCGGCAACGGCTATTACCTGCGGCACACGGATTTCGCCACGAAGATCGACTATCCGGGAAATGTAGACCGCGACCTTTCCATTGGTCTGCGTGCACCGGTAAAGACTTCGGACAGCAAGGAAAAGATGCAGAAAACCTATGACGTGGCAGAAAAGGTACTTCTCCGCGTCATGGACGATCTGGACAACACCACGGAACCGGAGGATATTGTCACCACCGAACCTGCCGAAACGGCAGTTACTACCACCAAGGAGGACTGAATGATGCTGCGAATCGGAAACCACCTGCCCTCGTCCAAGGGCTATCTGGCAATGGGAAAACATGCTGTCAAGCTGGGGGCAACCACGTTTGCCTTTTTCACCCGCAATCCCAGAGGCGGCACGGCAAAGCCCATTGCGGAAAGCGATGTACAGGCGTTTCTCGCCTTTGCTGCGGAACACGACATCGACCATTTGGTAGCACATGCTCCCTATACCATGAACCTCTGTTCCGCCAAGCCGGACATTCGGCAGTTCGGGCTGAACATGCTGCAGGACGACATGAAACGCATGGAGTATACACCGCACCAGTACTACAACTTCCACCCCGGCAGCCACACCGGACAGGGTGCAGAAGTCGGCATTGAACAGATCGCCGATGCCCTGAACCAGACGCTGACACCGGAGCAGACCACCACTGTCCTGCTGGAAACCATGGCGGGAAAGGGCAGCGAAGTGGGGCGTTCCTTTGAGGAGCTGCGTGCCATTCTCGACCGCGTTCAGCTGACCGAAAAAATGGGCGTTTGTCTGGACACCTGCCACATCTGGGACGCAGGCTATAATATTGCAGAAGATCTGGACGGCGTGTTGACCCAGTTTGACAAAGTCATTGGGCTGGACAAGCTGTACGCTGTGCACCTGAACGACAGCATGAATCCCTGCGGTGCCCACAAAGACCGGCACCAGAAGCTGGGGCAGGGCTATATTGGACTGGAAGCACTGGTGCGGGTGATCAACCACCCTGCTCTGAAACATCTGCCTTTCATTCTGGAAACGCCTAACGAGGACGACGGCTATGCCGCAGAGATCGCCTTGATGCGGGAGCGTGCGGAATGAGTGCGGAAAGCAAGGGGAAATGGGGTGCACTGGCGACGGCTTTGGTATTACTGCTGGGCGGTGGCACAGGCGGATTCTTTCTGGGAAAAGCCCAGACTCTGAAACAACAGCAGCAAGTCATTGACGTGCAGGACTGCACCACCATTTATGCAACAATTTCTCAGATCAGCGGCGGAAAGGTTCGTGCTGACGGACTGGAAGTCAACGACATCAACGGACGGGGCAGCTTTTCGTTTACCCTGTCCGAGGATACGCCGATCACATGGCACCACACCAAGATCGCCCTCTCTGCCCTGCAAAAAGGGGACACCATTGCGATCACCTACACCGGCGGCACAAAGGAAACCTCTCCGGTGCAGCTGGAACAGGTAGTCAAGGTGGAAGTGCTGAACGATACCATATAGACAGACTGGCTGGACGTTCCGCATAGATACCGCATGAAATCCTGTTGATTTCTGTACAACACCGACAAATTACGACGTGTTTTTGTGGAAATATTTTCTCGTTTTTTGCGAAATCTCTTGACGAATCGCAAAAAAAAGAGTATAATAAAAGTACAGGCGACACGGTACACCGATTGTGTGCAGGATACATTCTCAGATGTTGATGCATATGCTGAATAGTCTGCACACAGACTGTGGCACAAAGCCGGCAAACAGGCTTGTGCGGTGTTGCCTATGATACATGCGAAAGGAGTATGTGCCCTGTGGCACAGTAGATTGCAAGATGAAAAATATTTTATTTGCGGCTTCCGAATGCGTTCCCTTTATCAAAACCGGCGGGCTTGCCGATGTTGTAGGTGCACTGCCTAAAAGTCTGAATCACAACGAGTATGACGTTCGCGTTGTCATTCCCAACTACACCTGTATCCCGTGGGAATACCGCAGCCAGTTCCGCTATGTCAGCCATTTCTACATGGACTACGGCAGACATGTGGAAAATGTCCATGTCGGTATCATGGAATATGTCTATGAGGGCGTACACTTCTACTTCATCGACAACGAGTATTATTTCAAGTGTGACCGCCCCTACAGCGACTCCACCCAATGGGATATTGAACGCTTCATTTTCTTCTCCAAGGCGGTTCTGGCGGCAATGCCTGTCATCGGATTCCACCCCGACATCATTCACTGCCACGACTGGCAGACGGGTATGATTCCGGTATTCCTCAAGAGCACATTTGCCACCCACAGCTTCTACTGGGGCACCAAGAGCATCATGACCATTCACAACCTGAAATTTCAGGGCGTATGGGACATTCGTCACTTTGTCTACAACACCAACCTGCCGGATTACATGTTCACACCGGATAAGCTGGAGTTCAAGAGCGATGCCAACATGCTCAAGGGCGGTCTGGTCTACGCGGACTACATCACGACCGTCAGCGAAACCTATGCCGAAGAAATCAAGACTCCCTATTACGGCGAACAGCTGGACGGTCTGCTCTGTGCACGCTCCCGTTCGCTCCGCGGTATCCTGAACGGCATCGACTACGAGGTCTACAATCCCCAGACCGACAAAAAGATCGATGTACACTATTCCGTCAAGGATGCTGTGGAAAAGAAAAAGCAGGCAAAGCTGGCTCTCCAGAAAGAACTGGGGCTGCCGGAGGATGAGAACAAGTTCATGATCGCGATTATTTCCCGTCTGACCGACCAGAAGGGTCTGGACCTGGTAGACTGGATCGCCGACCGCATTACCGACGAGTTCACCCAGTTTGTTATCATCGGCACCGGTGAAGCACGATATGAGAACATGTTCCGGTACTATCAGAACAAGTATCCGGATCGGGTTTCTGCAAACATTTTCTATTCCGATCCGCTGGCACACAAGCTGTATGCTGCGGCAGATGCGATGCTGGTTCCGTCACGGTTTGAGCCCTGCGGTCTGACCCAGCTGATCTCGCTCCGCTATGGTACTGTGCCCATTGTACGGGAAACCGGCGGACTGAAAGACACCGTCGTACCCTATAACGAATACGAAAAGACCGGCACCGGCTTCACATTTGCCCATTACAATGCAGACGATCTGCTGTATACTATCAACTATGCGAAGAAGATCTACTTCGACCACCGCGAGGATTGGAACGACATTCTCTGCCGCGGTATGGAACAGGATTTCTCGTGGGGCAGTTCCGCATTGCAGTATCAGGGCATGTACGACTGGATCCTTCGGGGCATGCAGGATTAAAAGAATATCAAAGGCAATACCGCACAAAAAATCCCCTG
>ERZ506432.94-NODE-94-length-42652-cov-7.864591_pt1 | contig 42652 bp, 28 predicted proteins | sample MGYA00513663_ERZ506432 | MGnify/ENA metagenome assembly ERZ506432
ATAGACGGATGGAGATATATGGAAAGATAAAAGAGGACATAGGGATTATACTGCGGAAGTTGTGCCAGCAAAAGAGCGTAGAAATCATAGAAGCACAAGCATGCCCAGACCACATCCACATGTTGATAAGCATCCCGCCGAAGTACAGCGTATCCCAGATTATGGGCTACCTGAAAGGAAAGAGCAGCCTGATGATATTTGACCGACATGCCAACCTGAAGTATAAGTACGGGAACAGGCACTTTTGGGCAAGAGGGTATTTTGTGGATACGGTAGGCCGAAACAAGAAAGCGATAAAGGCGTACATACAGAACCAGTTGGAGGAGGACAAAATGTCTGACCAGATTAGCATAAAGGAATTTATAGACCCGTTTACGGGTAGTAAGAATCCCAAGGCATAGATAAAAACCCCTTAAGGGGTAGCCCGAGAAAGGAATGCGGTCGGCAGACCTTTCGGGCCCCTTAAGGGGCTTCGTCCGTAATGGGCCCTTATAGGGCCTGGTCAAACCTCCGGCTTAGCCGGAGGTTTTGATTTCATTACTCCAGCACCCGATAGTCTCCCCGGGCGGCCCGGGCCAGGCGCTGGGCCTTTTCCCGGTGCAGCTCCTCCTGTAGGTCGCCGATGATCCGGTTGGACACCAGGAAGCCCTTGGGCGTCAGCCGCCAGCCGGTATCCGTCCGCTGGGCCAGGCCATGGGCGGCGCAGGTGTCCAGAATGGCGTCCAGGGGACCGAAGCGCTGGCGGAACCGGCTTTCAAACTCCCGGGTGTCGATGCCCTGGACCGTGCGCAGCCGCAGCATGATGTACTCCATCTCCCGCTCCTGAGCCGAGATGGTCTCGCTCTCCGCCAGGTCCAGCCGCCCTGCCAGATATCCGTCCAGATCCCGGGTATAGCCGTACCGCACGCCGCCGAAGTCGGAGTGCGCCCCGGGGCCGAAGCCCGCGTACTCGCCCAGCGTCCAGTATTTCAGGTTGTGCCGGGACTCGTACCCCGGCTGGGCGAAATTGGAGATCTCATACTGCGCATACCCGTTCTGGCCCAGCAGCTCCACGGCGTACAGATACATATCCGCCTGCATGTCCCCGTCCGGCAGGGTCAGGCTGTCCCGCCGGGCGTACAGCGGCGTCCCCTCCTCCAGCTTCAGCCCGTAGCACGAGATGTGCCGGGGAGCCAGCACCAGGGCATCCGCCAGGGTGTTTTCCCACCGCTCCATGGTCTGGTCCGGCAGACCGTAAATCAGGTCCAGGCTGATGTTGTCCAGCCCCGCCTTCCGGCAGGCGGCCACGGCGTCCTTCACCTGCTGCCAGGTGTGCACCCGGCCCAGGCGGCGCAGCTCCTCATCGTCTGAGGACTGCACCCCCAGGGAGATGCGGTTGAAGCCTGCCCGGCGCAGGGCCCGCAGGGCCCGCCAATCCCCGGCACTGTCGGGGTTGGCCTCCAGGGTGATCTCCGCCCGGTCCCACACCCGGCACTGCTTTTTGATGGTTTTCAGCAGGGCGATGAGCCGCTTATGGCCCAGATAGCTGGGGGTGCCGCCGCCGAAATACACGGTGTCCACCCGGTGATTCTGCATCTGGGGGGCCACCTCGGTGATGTGCCGGGTCAGGGCCGCGGCATAGGCGTCCATTTTCTCCTCGCTGTGGGCCAGGGAATAAAAATCGCAGTACGCGCACTTGGCCTTGCAGAAGGGAATGTGCAGATACAGGCCCAGGGGCCGGTTGCGGTCGATGTCAGGTTTTTTCATGTCAGCTCTCCTTGGGCGGCAGGATGGTCACGGCGTCAAAGGGACAGTTTACCTTGCAGGAGCGGCAGCCGATGCACCGCTCCAGGTCCACGGTATACAGGCCGTCCGGCTGCAGAACGATGCAGTCCATCACGCAGAACATGGTGCAGTAGCCGCAGCCGGTGCAGCAGACGGGGTCGATGACGGCGCGGCTGAAGCGCTTGCGTCCGAAGGGATGCGCGGGATCGTACATAAGGGGACACCTGCCTTTAAGGGTTTTTATATAGTATAGCGGCTTTTGCGGGATTTTTCAAGAAGGGATAAATTTTCCGCTGCCGGGACATGCTATTCCCGAAAGGAAGTGCTGCCATATGGACATGTCACCCCGGGAATACCAGGATTATGTGAAAAATCTGCAAAAAAAGTCCCCTCTGCTGAAGGACATGGCCCTGGCCTTCGCCATCGGCGGGGCCATCTGCGTTATCGGACAGCTGATTCTGAACGGCTGGCTGATGCTGCTGCCCCAGGACGATGCCGCCACCGCCACCTCCGTGAGCCTGGTGTTTCTGTCGGCCCTGTTCACGGGGCTGAACCTGTATAACAAGCTGGCTCGGTTCGGCGGAGCCGGAACGCTGGTGCCCATCACGGGCTTTGCCAACGCCGTGGCGTCCCCGGCCATCGACTTCCGGGCAGATGAGAGTGATATAATAGGACTCAGTCAGAAAGCCTTTAAGCATTTAGGCGCGAGTATGATGATTTAGTTCAAACAATTACATTTAGAAAGGAGTATGTATTCGAGCAACATATTTAATAACCTGTCACACAGAAAAGCCGAATGAGCACTGAAACTCATTCGGCTTTTCCCATTTCACAAGGAGAATAAGGATGAAAAAACAAGGTGTACTGATTTATGATGATGTAATCGGTCGGATGGACATTCGCTTCGGGCCGCTGGATTACTACGGCGGCCTTCACTGCGGAGAACGGTTGGAGGTGCTGCTTGACGGAGAGTGGATCCCGACGAGAATCGAACTCGGTGAGTTCTGGTATCTCAAAGGCGTGAAGCTGATCAAGCTGAATGGACTGATCGTAAGAATCGAAGACTGATACTATGTGACGACGGAAAGGTCGTCTTTTTTATTATTCTAAGGAAGGAGGCGCTGATGTTGAAATGCTTGATGAAGTATGAATGGGTAAAGCTGCGAAGAGATACCCTGCCGGTCGGCAAAGGCATTATGGGTGCCTGGGCAAAGATTGCCGCCAGAGCTGCATTTCGCAAGGGACACGCCTTCTATTGTGGCCATAAGAACGCTGTGAGCCCCGGAATGTGGTCCGGAGGTATTGTTGGGCTGAAGAGTATTCTCGGCATCAAAAGCCGCGTACAGGCTTTAGAGATACTGGATAAGCTGTCAGACCTCGGTTATCTGAAATACACACTGGACAGCAAAACCAAAAAGCTGACCTATCAATTAACGGATTGGGTCGTAAAATGCTCCGGTGAGGAGTGCATGAACGGAGCCGTGTATGCCACAGACGGTTTTGGTTTTCTCTGCCTCCCCCGCAATATTACGCACCGACTTGCCGAGGAGTGATATATATTTGATGAAGCAGACGCATGGCTGGATCTCTGGTGCCACACAGTATCAGAGGAACCGGGCAATGCGTTTTCTTTTATGGCGCCGGCTGTTCAATACGGCAATTACGGCGCCATATTAACGATGGAAAAACTGGGTCAGCGCTGGGGCTGGGAAAAGACAAAGGTATGGAGATTTTTCAAAAAGCACGGGGATGTCTTTGCTCTATACCGTCTTCCCGGCTCTTACGGCTGCCTCGTTTTCAATAAATCGTATCCGATGGATACTGAGGTTTCCTTGCCTGAGCAGGCAGAATTCCTGCGTATTCTTGACGAAATACGTATTTGGGGTGCAAATACGCACAAGGTAGGCAGTGACAATGAACATATTAACCGGCTGGTCGCATGGTACAGCAGAAATGCCGTGGAAAAGTCGATTGACAATGTGGAAGAAAATCGCGTTGCACTTTCGGACAGTATAATACGCGCGTATTTTTCTCCGTGTTGGAACTGTAAGAATTGTGAGTATGTCTGCCGGAGTAAAGGGTATTTCGATCTCAAGGTACAGGAAACGAATAAAATCCGCGGACCGTGCAGGCCGACGGATATCACCAAAATCGCAAAGGAGATGTTTTATCATGAGCAAACAGGATGAGCTGCAATATGAGCAGCAGGAAAAACGAATACAAGCGCAGTCAGACGCTTTTATCACACTTCTGACAAAGCGAGGCATCTTGGGAGACAGCCGGATCGACGACGCACAAAAGCGTGCTGCCAGACAGGAAAAGACGAAAAATTGCTATCACAACACGCTGATGCTCCTCCAGCACTATCGCACGCTGGTGTGGATGCTGGAATGCTTCCCCGAGACGGTTGCTGCCGAGCTTGATCGGCCGTTTGAAGGCGTGGACAAGCTGATCGAGGATGTGGATGTCGAGGTGGCGCTGGGCAACAAGAAGATCGAAAGCCGGATGCAGGGCATGCAAAAATCTCGCCTGTTGATGGACCGGCTCAACGAGGCACTGACCGTGCTCCGAAAAAAGCCGGACAACGGCGAACGGCTGTATAATCTCATCTACACAACCTACATAGCGCCGGAGGCGCTCAACCATCAGGAGGTTTTGTATCGCCTAAACCTGTCGTCACGGAACTTTTATCGCTATCGTCAGCAGGCCATTTCCATTCTTTCCATTCGTCTGTGGGCAACAGCTGCGCCGGATGTGGACTTCTGGCTGGAAATGCTGACGCTTCTGGAAGGACTGAAATGAATATGCCCATAAAAAGGCGAAAAGTTGGCACTGTAGGACTACAATACATCTTGGACAAGTGAATAAAAAGATATGAGGAACATGGTCTCATGGGTTATAGTTAAGTTACCACACCAAACTAGCCCGAAAGGAGACCATATCCCTCATGAGAAAAAGTATAACACAAGACATGGCCTATCGGCAATCCCTAATGAAGTACACAGAGAAATACGGCGTGAGCCGCGCCAGCCGGAAGTACAACAAGAGCCGGTCGTATATCTATTTCTGGAAGCAGCGCTTGGATGGAAGTGTGGCATCCCTGGCCTGCCAGTCCAGACGGCCCCATAGCCATCCAAACCAGCACACGGAGGCTGAGCTGAAGCTCATCCGCGACATGCGCCGCAGAAATCCCGAACTGGGCATGATCGAACTGTGGCACCGGCTGCGGCAGAGGGGCTACACCCGCCGCCCGGAGAGCTTGTTCCGTATCATGCGCAAAATGGGTATGTTTTCGCCAGAAAAGCCGAAAAAGACGTACAAACCGAAGCCTTACGAGCAGATGACCTACCCCGGCCAGCGCGTTCAGGTGGATGTGAAGGTGGTTCCCAGAGCCTGTATCGCAGATCCGGAGCTTCGCCTGTTCCAATACACCGCCATCGACGAGTTCACCCGCCTGCGGTTCCTGGCGGCCTACCCGGAGCAGTCCACCTACTCTTCAGCAGATTTCCTTCGCAAACTGACGGCGTGGTATGCACGCCGCAGCATCAAGGTGGAGTGTGTTCAGACAGACAACGGTTTTGAGTTTACCAACCGTTTTTCGGGCAGCAGGCGTAATTTGCCGACGCTATTTGAAAAAACGGCCGCCGAACTGAATATCCGGCATAAACTGATCCGTCCTTACACACCGCGCCACAACGGAAAGGTCGAGCGCAGCCACCGCGAGGATCAGAAACGCTTCTACTCTTGCCACTCGTTCTATTCCTTGGATGACTTTGCAAAGCAGCTTGCCGTCCACAACCGCCGCTCCAACAACTTGCCCATGAGACCCCTCCGCTGGATGGCTCCTGCTGAGGTCACTGTCCAATATGTTTGACAAACCTACAAATCTTAAAAAAGCCTGCCACCAAGGGAGACACTCTTGGTGGCAGACATTTCATCGAAACGCTATCTTCTATCCAAGCTCTGTACGTCAAGAGTTGACGACAACCAGCCCAATAGTATAATTGTTCGTATAAAAGAGAAAGGGAATAACGAAGCGGACTTTTCGTAAATTTATCCCATTTGCGATAGAGTCGTCAAAAGCTGCTGGTATCGGGGTGCTTCCGGATGATCTGACGGAGACGGTGACGGCGAACAGTCCGGGTCCAACACCGGTGCAAGGAAGCAAATACTCTGAATTACCCGCATTTTGTGCTCCAAGGACGAGTGAACATAGACCTGGAGTGTCGTGCGGACATCTGTATGACCAAGCATCTCGCTCAGGCTCTTGACATCGACTCCACGCTCCACGCATCGGGAGGCATAGGTGTGCCGCAACACATGGAAATTTCGATATGGAATACCCGTCGCCTTTAGCAAGACCTGGTATTGGTATTGTAGTGTCCGTGGCTCCATAGGCACATTTTTCCCGGTCAAGAGGTATTTTTCTCCATCGGGATGAGACTGAACAGCCTTTTTCAGGAGGGTGGCCATGTCCAGCGGCAGGGGGATGGTACGATGAGCACTGTTGCTTTTGGGCGGCAGCACGGCCAGACGAGTGCGATCCCCGCTGCGGATACGCTGCACGGTTTTGGTGACATGGATTACCCCGTTTTGTAGGTCAATATCCTTATATTGCAGGGCGCACAGCTCTCCAAGGCGTAAGCCGGTGTTTAGCGTCAGCAAAATAGCGATCCCGGTGGTCGTCGGCTCAACTACAATCTTCTGTGCCAATCGCTGGACTTCATCCGGGCAGAATATGTCAATCTGCTTTCTCCGATATGCTGGCAACTCCACAGTCAGGCCCGGACAGGAACAGCCTGCTTTTGGGGCGCTGTATTTCAGAATGGATTTCAATAACACCCCCACATCTCTGGCGCTTTTTCCGGAAAGACCATTTTTCTGAAGACGGCGAAGAAAATCGGAAATCTGATTCGCCGTCAGTTGGCATACAAGCACCGCTCCCAAAGCGGGCAGAATATAGTGTTCCAGCATATAGGCATATCGGGCAAGCGTGGACTGCTTCAATTTATCCTGTTTGTCCGCAAGAAACCGCTCCGCAGCCTGATTCAGCGTGAGTGAGGAAGTTTTCGCCGGCAGTTCTTGAAGGGATTCCAGGCGCTGCTGCCGTTTTGCACGGCACTCCCGATAACTCCTGGCATAAACATAGCCGTACTCGGCACGGCCGGAGGACGAGTGGCCCCGGATATACCGTCCCTCCCAGCGCCCATCCTTACGCTTGTAAATATTTTCTCCACGCCTTGGCATATTGATTTCCTCCTTGACGATGTTTTTGACGGCGTATTTTACTTACATTTTAATTTTGATCGATATGGCTCTGCAAAAATGCGGGTGAATTGGGTGCGATCAATGTATATATTTGTGATTTGTGTGCGAATTTTGCTAAATAACCGCATTTCAGGCATTGACAAGCGACAAAAAGACCGATATAATATAGATGGTTAAAGAGGAGTTTGCTTCGCAAATGGGATAAATTTACGAAAGCCAATTTCCGGAGGATCTATTGTAGTATTCCCTTAACAAACGAAGTGATACTGGAAAACAGAATAATCGAGTCCGATGATGCTGCACGGCGGTCATCCGAGCTGGAAACGGCCAGGTGATTGCCCTGAAGGAAAGGGGTGCGATTCCCCATGCGGTCGGCACTGTAAGCGCAAGGATATGATCGAGGCGGGAAACCACTGGGACGAAAGTCCGTCATTGCGAGAAAATCGTGAGAAGACAGATCATAAACGCAGAGAGTATCTCATGGCGCAAGTCAGTAGAATTGTGTAGTTAGGACTCAAAGGCAGCGGGCGCTCTCTCCGTGGTGCTGATATGGCAGAAGTGTACGCTGATGACCCGGTATGGGTTTATCAGCGCTTTTTTTGTCATGAATCATTAAGGAGGTGTGCCCATGGGTAAAGTAGCAGGTGCGCAAAATTTTGACGGAGCGAATTGGTACGAGCAGCACATTGCCAAAAGAACACGGGATGCATTGGCTGAGCAGGACCGCGCTTTTGCGGAAAAACACGCAGGCGACAGCCTGGATCAGCTGGCGGCCTATCTCCGGCGCTGCGCCGGACATTGGGGAAAGTCCCCTGCCCCCATCGAGATCGTCGGTGGCAGTTACATCGCAGAGCGCTTTGGCGATTGGAAAGATGCGCTGAGAGCCGCCCATTTGAATCCTATATACAAAAAACCCCGCAATAGAGATTGCGGGCGCTATCAAAACGAAAAGAATATCCAAATTCAGCTGCATCGGAGCGAGCGTGACGCTAAACGGGCAGCACGGGTTGAGCGAGTCAAGCAACGCCAAAGCAAATGCGCTGTTCACGAAGCCACAGAGGAAAACTTCGTTGCAACAGATGTAATGCTTGAGTAAGGTTTGCCAAGTCGAGGGCGGAGATCCGCCAGCTTTCCATATGGGCAGAAGGGGCTTAGCCAGCCCCTTCCGCCCAATCCTCTTAACGAAAGCACCTTTCGCCTTGGACAGATCGGAACGCGACACCAATTATAATAGGGTGTCGCGCCCCTATATAACCTTGTTATTTTCTTATTGGATGCGAAAATGTGCTCGCAGCTAAGGTAATAATGCCGGCAGGCCTTATTATAAAAAATTTTCTGAGAGGAGATTGGAAATGCAAAAGACAGCGAAAAAGTTCCTTTCAATGCTGCTTGCGCTCATGATGGTTCTATCCATCCTTCCCACGGCAGTCTTTGCAACGGAACAAGCCACAGTAGCTGCGCCGCTGGATAGTATTGTTCCCTATGGTGCGAATGACCAGACCACAGGAACGGCAACCATCAGTGTGCAAAACTCTGTGACCTTTACCGGCTACTCTGCTTTCGAGAATGTGCCCTATTATTTGGTCACCGTTCCCGCAGGCACGACCTATGTAAAGGCCACATACAAAGACGCTGCCATACTGACCAATGCCACAAACGGTGTAGCATCCGGCTACTACGCCGATGTGCCGCAGTGGACTGGCGGCGGTGTAGAAATGGCCTATACGGAGAGCAATGGGGATATCACAATCACAATTCCCTTGAACTACTCCCGTACCGCCGAGGATGGGACCACGGTCCAAAAGAGCTTTGTGCTGGGTGCAGATGGTAGCGGAACTGCCTATGCGCCGGAGTATGACAGCAGCGCCAGCTATGCGCCTGTCCACTTCCTCGCCTTCACCTATGAAGGCAAGTCGGCCCCCACGGTCGCTCCCGGTGCGATCACCACAGCCAATGTGACCCTGGGCAATGCCTGGACGCTGGATGTGGCTGAGATGTTCACGGATGTCGATGGCGATGCGCTGACCTATACAGCAACCGTCAACGGCGTTGCACAAACGCTGAACGGCTCTACCTTGAGCTACACTCCCACTGCGGCTGGTGAGTATACGGTCGTGCTTACCGCTACCGACGACAGCGGCACGGCTACCCACACCATTGTTTTGACCGCTGCGGAGGGCACACAGGTCCCGCGGCTGAAGAGCGGTGTTCCGGTCACCGCAAGCGCGACCGTGTCGGTAGGATACGCCTATAACCTGTCCGATCTGCAGGCTGGCAACATCTTTGAGAATCCGGACGGTTCTTCCTTGAGCTACACCGACTACTATTACTATAGAACGGTCGGAACTGGCGAAAAGAAAGGTCCTTACTACTTCTCCACGGCTCTGTTCGGTGCTACCACGATCCAAATCACGGAGAACACCGCCGGTACATATGTCTATGAGTTCCATGCCATGAACTCTGCCGGTCTGTCCACGGACACCTGGACGCTGACACTGACCGTAGACGACTCGATCGAGCAGCACTATACCTTCCATGTCGGTCGGGATATGAACTATTCCACCAATAGCAGCAGGTACCCGCTGATCAAGCTCTACAAGACGGCTGGTCTTGACGATAAGGGTGCTGACTACCTTGCTTCCTATGAAATTGGTGGCAAGACCCAGTACATCTATGAGGACACTGGCCTGTCCATCGCCAAGGTTGATGGCAAATATCAGCTTACCATTGGTAATGATACCTACGATTTGGAAGGTTACAGCCCTCTGACCTTTAAGGCCAGTGATTTTACCACGGCTGCGCCCGATTCTACCGGCACGCTGGCAGATAACTACAACAATTTCTATGCCAGCCTGGCTGCCGGCAGATATTCCTTCCGCGCCTATGGCTACAAAGCTTCGGAAACCAGCGCAAATGTTTACCTGGGCGGCCACAGCTTGACCCTGCCCACTGAGACCAATGTGGACGGCGGCACCGGCGGCGGCACGGATATTTATCTGCGCCTGCACTCCATCTATACCACGAGCAAAAAGAACAGCACCGACTACTTTACCGCTGAGGACTATACGGCTCGTGTGGCCATGCCCATTATGGGCGGTGATGTGCAGCACGGAACACCCTATCCTTCCGGCAACTACACCTACTATCCCTTCATGATGTACGCTGCCGGCAACGCGGCTCTTTGGAACGCCTATGTGGAGCCTACCGCAACAACCGCTGACAGCTTCATCTTCACGCAGTCTATCAACAATACGACTGCTGCGGGGTACTCGGTAGTTACCAAGAATCTGTCGCTCTCCCAGGCGATAACGATGACTGCGACGGTTCCCGACTACGCAGATTTTACGCTCTACTTCCAGTATAATAACTTCAACACGAAGCCCATCAATCCGACTGGAGAGGCTGAAACTGACGCTGCTGCCGGCACAAAGACTCTGACCTACAAAATCAGCAAGAGCAATTCCAACTACACCTGGCGTTTGGAGGACAATCGCTCTGGTGTGACGAACTATGTCACCAAGGCCGGTTGGCTCAAGAGCAATTCTGCCGACTTCTCCAAGACCTTCACCTTCAACAGTGGAGATTGCACGAATCAGTACTATCACGAGTTCGACAACCTTGGCACCATTACCAAGACCCGTGACGAGGCCGAGATCCAGGCGTATTTGGATCCCACCGGCTATAAGTACACGGAAAAGACTTCGGAGCGTGTCCGCGCCTACCGTCTGTGGCAGATCATTGACAGCGATGCCATGAACATCATGATCGAGCCCGAGTTCAAGGTCAAAGTGCTGAGCGAGAAGGGCTCTGTCGATGTATCGAACGGCGGCAATGCCAAGGGCAACTGGCTGGATGTCACACCCAATGGCACAACTATCGTTGCCGTGAACTATAAGGCGCTGGATGTCTATACGACCGCTGACGAGCACGGCACCCACGGCGGCCTCTACCCGGCCACCAATCCCGAGCGCACCAGTGTGTTCGTGCTTACCAATGATGCCAGCGAAAACGGCAATGCAAAAGCCAATATCGCCTATAATTCCAATGGCTTGACATCTTCCCGCCCGTCTGCTTGGGATTACAACTACGATAACTGGTTCTATCTGAGCTCCGATACCGCTCCCACCCTGGACTTCTCGGTGTCCAGCAGCGGCGATACGACGGTCCAGTACGCCATCGTCACCACCGATGCAAATGACCTGGATACCCATCTTTCCGGCTGGACCACCTTGACCGCGGACTCCAGCGGCAAGTATCACGCAAGCCTCCTGGGCTTCCGTGAGGCTGAGCAGGCCGGCGGTACTGTGATCATCAAGATGCATGATAGCACCGGCACCTCCTACTGCCTGGCTCGCGTGGCCGAAGTGACCGCCACGGTCACCAACGCCTCCAATCCCCAGGAGACGGAGATTATGCCCGGCGATAAGGTGACGCTTTCCTTCGATGGCAGCTACCGGGGCATTTACAAATACAGTGGCATTTTCAACCCCACTACCTACAACCTGTTCTATTCCATCGGCGATACGGCCTATAAGACCAATGTCGCCCAGTATCAGCAGATGGATCAGGCCAAGCTGGAGCTGACAATCCCGACGAATGTGGACTTTGGCTCCGGAAGCACCGCCAATGTTCAGCTCACCAACGGTTATACCTACGGCTCCATGTACTCGGCGGCGAACCCGTTTGCCACCCTGTATAACATGTCGGATACCGGCGTGGGCACGAACTTCAATGCGGTCACGGTGAACTTCTGCTTGAACCGTTTCCCCAATGTGAATGTGGAGGTCACTCCGCGCTATAACTTCAAGCTGAAGCTGAATATTACCAATCCCACCACCGCCACGCCCACTGTGACGCTGACGGATGCCGCAGGCAATGTCCATACCGCCAACAGCAACGGCGAGTATGAGAACCTGCCCTACGGCACTTACACCTATGCGGTGCTCTGCGCCGGCTGCGACTATGTCTACGGCAGCTTCTACCTGGGCAGCGCAGACAAGGCTAATGTGTCCGGCGGTGTGCTGACCAAGATCATTCCGCTGACGGCCTCTGCTGCCGGCGCATGGGACGGCACCACCAAGACGCAGCCCACTCTGACCGACGGCGTGTATCAGATTGGTACCGCAGCGGAGCTGGCTTGGTTTGCGGCGCAAGTCAACGGCGGGAGCTATGCCATCAACGGTGCGCTGACGGGTGATATTGATCTGGCCGGCTATAACTGGACGCCCATCGGCGGCACTACCGCCAGCACGGCCTTCAAGGGCAGCTTTGACGGCAAAAATCACACCGTGAAGAACATGGGCATCTACTATAGTGCCACCACTACCTCGGCTCCGTATAAGGGACTGTTCGGCTATGTGAACGGCACCAGCAGCAGCTACGCCACCATTCAGAATCTGAAGGTGACCGGCAAGATGTACCTGACCTCCACGGGCAGCGTTTCCAACGCCTATTCCGGCGGCGTGGTGGCCTACGCCAACTATACCAACATCTCCGGCGTTGTCTCCGATGTTGACATCACGGTTACCCGCGTGAATGGCAACTGGAGCAGCGTGGGCGGCGTTGCAGGCCGTCTGGTGAATTCCAACGCCACCAACTGCGGCAACGAAGGCACCATCCATGCCTATCAGTATGTGGGCGGCATCACCGGCTACGCTACCGGTACCATTACCGGCTGCTACAACGGCGGAGCGATCACCGGCAACGGCTATGTGGCCGGCATCGTGGGTCAGACCACCAAGGGCGTCACCGCTTGCTACAACACCGGCAGCATCACCGGTGCCGGCAACTATGTGGCGGGTATCGTGGCCTTTGCCTCCGGCGCGTCCGCTTCTGTCAAGAACTGCTACAACCGGGCCTATGTGGAGAGCACCGGCAGCAATGTGGGCGCAGTGGTCGGCATGACCAACAACGCCTCCGCAGCGATGTCCAACCTGTATTATCTGGACTTCACCTGCAGTCAGGGCATTGGGAGTGCCAAGAGCACCTCTCAGACGGCCACTGCTGTGAGCAAGGATACGATGGCTTCCGCAGACTTCGTGACCAGCATGAACACGGGTCTGACCACCGCAGCCTTCGGTTCCAGCCGGTACAGCCCCGCTCTGACCTGGCAGACCAGCTTGATTGGCCTGAAAACGCCGGTCGTAGGTAACGTTAATCTTGACCCCTTCGGGTATGTAGACGAGGATGATTTGACATTGCTTACCCAGTGGGTGGCTGATAAAAAGACTTCGGCTACACTTACCGCTGAACAGTGGGCACAGGCTGACCTCAATGATGATGGTAAGTTGAACGACGAGGATGTGGAGATTCTCGCTGCATATTTGGAAGATCCTCGTCTCAATGACTTGTCTTAAATTGAAGGACCAGTAAGGATTATAGCACGTCTGCGATGCAATCTAACGGATATACTGTATCAAGTAATATGGTGAGCCTGATGGCATTGCACTTGTAAAACGCAGGTCCGGGGAATCCGCTTGCGGATTCCCCGGACCTCATACTTTTATTTGGAGAATAGTATGAAAAAACGAATTCTTTCCCTGATACTGACCTGCGTTATGCTTTTAAGCATTACCCCTGTTGTGTATGCTGCGTCGCAAATTGATGATGTTTTTAGTGTCACTTTTGATAATACAGCCCCTAATCCCGGCGAGACAATAACCGCTGTCATGTCATTGGATAGAAGTACAGCGGATGTATATAGACTATGGAGTTCAATATATTATAACAAAGATGTCCTCTCCTGTGAAAAAGTTGAATTTTACGGGACTGAGATTGCATACGAAATTACAGAAGACACCGCTGGCGAATATGCTGGCGAAGTCCGTTTTGACGAGAATGGTCGAAGTGATGATTCCGTTGCCCAAAAGATTCAGGCATTGCCGCAGGGACCCTTTGCAAAGATCACCTTCAAAGTGTCCTCGACTTGCGATATAGGGCAAGCAATTAACTACCGTGTGAAAGGCGGTGTATATGCCAAGACCGGAAGACTTCCAACTAAAAAATGGGAAAATGATTTTACAATGGCAGTCGGTACGGGCTCTAATCCGAGAACCGAGACCGGCTACTCTGTTTCGATGGGTGCTGACCAGCAGATCTCTGCGGATCAGCAGGTGCGTATTCCGGTGACGGTCGCCTCCTCCGAGAAAAACATCACCGGCTTCAACGCCTATGACATGACCTTCACCTACGACCCGGAGGCTTTGACCCTGAACACCACCTCCGATTCCGCCGCCAACCTGACGGTGGAGGACAACAACGGCACTGTTCGGGTTCGCCGCTATGGCGACACCGTGACTTTGGGCGAGGCTCTGGCCCTGGAATTCACCGCCAACAAGGCCACCTCCAGCACCGTGACCCTGACCGCCGCCAAGTTTGATCTGGATGCCAACTCCATCAACTTTGACGCTCCGGAGACCACCATCACCGACGCCGACACCGTGGTGGATGCCAACAACTTCACCGTGACCCTGCCGGACGAGTTCACCTCTGACGCGGAGACCCGCCTGGTGCCCAGCGGCGGCAGCTTCACCTTCAAGCCCGTGGACAGCCACTATACCTACACCTTCACCGTGAAGATGGGCGATACCGTCACCGAGAGCCTGACCTTCGGCGCAGATGACACCTACACTATCGAGAATATCTCCGGCAATGTGGAGGTCACCTACACCGGCAAGACCCCCAAGCAGTACGATGTGAAATATATCATTTACAACGACACAGAGTTGGAGAAGGATGTGACCAAGGGTCCGGAGACAGTCACCTATCTGAATGACTACTCCTTCGGCATCACCCCGAGGGCCGGCTACTCCTACCAGGTAGTTTACGAAGTAGACAACGGGGATAAGTTTGTCCATACAGTCATAGCGGTCCCCACTGCCAATGACGATGGCACCCTCACCTACACGGTCCCCGGCAGAGAAATCGTTGGAGATGTGAAAATATGGATCTCCGCCAACACAGAATCTGGTATTCCGGTCGTGTTCACCGGCAACGGCGCTGAGGACACAGCCTCCGGGAATGCAGGCTCTATGGGCAAGAATATGCCCTACTACTTCACGCTGAACGAGCGCGAGAGCTGCGACTACACCGTCACGGCTTACTATCAGCCCCTCAACACTCCCACAGCTTCTAAGAGGCCCGCCACCGTGCGCAGCCTTGGCAATGGGAAATATGTGGTCGAGGCCGTGAATTATAACGACTATCTGTATAGATACTCCAATTGGTGGAACCTGGTCGTGAAGGTGGAAAAGGTCTCTCACAGCGCGGAGGAAGTAAGTGTATCCACCTACCTGGAGCTGAATGACAAGACCATGATGCTCATAACGGTCAAGGGCACCCCCGAGGGAGGCAAAGCCTTCACCTATAACGGCAACACCATGTATAAGGTCAATGCCTACGGCACGGATCAGTACGCATGGCTGGTGATCGTGGACAAGGGTCAGACCCTGACCCAGGAGGAGGCCGCTGCCAAGGTCGCCATCTCCGCCGCAGACAATGTGGTCACCATCACCCCGAGCTTCGATGTGAACATGACCGGGAAGGCGGATGTCAACGATGCGCAGCTGGTCTACGATATGTATAACGGCACATACAGTGACTTCACCCAGGTTTCCGTGGAGAAGTTCCTGCGGGCCGATGTAAACGCCACTAAGGCGGTGGATCACACCGACGCCGTGGCCATCGTGAATCAGTTTAAGTAAGACCCTGCCAGCTTCCCCTCCCCCAGCGGGAGGGGAGGCTATCCCCCGTTGGGGACTTCGCACCGGTCAAGCCGGGCAAAAAACGGCCCAACCGGGCGGAGAGAGAAGGAGATCAGCATGAGAAAACGCATTTTTACACTATTGGCAGCCCTGTGTCTGCTGCTGTGTCTGCTGCCCACCGCAGCTTTTGCCTCGCAGACAGGCAGCAAAACAGACGAGAGCCGCAGCTACAATTTTGACCTGTCCGTAGGCGGTGCATCTGAGGTGCGGGCCACCACTGGCGAGACCATCACCGTGACCCTGGTGCTCAAGCGCACCGACGCCCAGGAAAGCGCCGACATGTACGGTATGCAGACGGAAATCGAGTACGACGACACCTTCCTCCAGCTGGTGGACGGCAGCGTCATGACCGCCCCCGGCATCCGCTGGAGCGATTTAGGCCGCCGCACCGGCGGGCGGGCCTTCTATCTGAACTTCGTGTCCTTTAAGGGCGGCGAGGCTTGGGAGCCGGAGGTGGTAGTCGGCAGCTTTCAGATGAAGGTCATCGGCACGAAGGGTGTGTCGCAGCTTATCCCCACCAACACCCTGGTTTCCACCCAGGACGGCATGGCCGGATACACCGTGAAGGATAATAGCGTGTCCGTCATCGTCACCACGGACTGCACCGTTACCTTTGAAAGCAACGGCGGCACGGAGGTCCCCTCCCAGACCGTCCAGTACGGTGAAAAGGTGAAAAAGCCCGAGGACCCCATCCGGGAGGGCTACCACCTGGAGGGGTGGTACAGAGACCTGGACCGCACCCAGAAGTGGGACTTCCACAAGGACACCGTTAAGGGCAACATGACCCTCTACGCCAACTGGGCCGAGGGTGCCGCCGCAGGAAGCGTTACCTGGTGGATTATCGGTGGCGTGGGCCTGCTGGCCCTGCTGCTGATTCTGCTGGCTCTGCTGGGCAAGAAGAAGGTTCGCTTTGAGACCAGCGGCGGCACAGAGCTGGAGGCCGTTTCCGTGAAGCGGGGCAGCGTCATTGGCGAAGTCATGACGCCCACGAAGCCCGGCGCAGTGTTCGGCGGCTGGTATGCAGATCAGGCGCTCACCAAGCCCTGGGATACACAGAAAGACCCGGTGCGCAGCAACATGACGCTCTACGCGCGCTGGATGTAACCTACGCATAAATGAGGTAAACAAATATGAGAAAACGCATACTATCTCTGCTGCTGGCATTGACTTTGGTCCTGTCGGCAGGCGTATTCGGCGTCATACCGGCGCTGGCTGCGGATTCCTGCGTTTCCGTGAAGGCGGATGCCGTCACCACCGGTGAGGTTGTGGCCGGCAGCCTGCTGGAGATCAAGCTGACAGATGTCTTTGAAGATACGGACGGCCATACGCTGACCTACACGCTGACCAACGCAGCGCAGTTCAGCGTCCAAACCAAGGTCAAGGACGGCTCACTCTATGTATCAGAGAAAGACCCCGGCACCTATACGCCGAAGGTCAAGGCGACCTGCTCGGACGGCAAAGAGCTCACAGCGACCTTTACCATCACGGTCAAGGAAGCTCCCCACGGATTGGACGCACAGTATAACTACGATGAGACCCCCGCCAAGAAAGTCACGGTGTATGTGACCATCTCCAACGACGGCGTGCCCATCCGAGGCCGCGACGGCACGGTGCTGTGCCACAAGGCCATCACCGTCCCCTACTTTGACTTGGGCCGGTACAACTTGAGCGAATACTACCGCTATCACACGGAAAACGGAGAAGGCAAATACATCGACGAGAACATCGTGGAGCGGCCCACCGGCCTGCACCTGTATCTCTATCTGCTGGAGCGCTACTTCATCGGCCTGCCGGAGGAGCAATGCTGCAAGGGTGCCTATCCTCGTGACGCGCTGGCGAGCTTTAAGCTGGGTGAAGATGTTTGTTACATGGATGAAACACCGGCCTATACGGCAGACAGCTTTGCCGCTCTGACTATCACCGGCTCGCCCACCAGCCTGTATATGGCCAACTTCTGGGGTCATGATGAGAACCTGATGTACTACCGCAACCACTGCTTTCCCTACATGAGTCCCGGCTGGGGCTCCACCTCCGACTACATCGTGCTGTCGGACGGCGATACCTGGGATGTGGCCATGTTCACCAACTGGAGCTTCTGGTCCAGCGGCGGTGCATTTACCTGCTTTGACAAGGACGCGTACAATGCCCGCCCCGGCATGGAGATGACGATCTCCTCTCAGGCTTACGGCACGACCTTTGAGGGCAGCGACTTCTATCCCTTCTCGAACCTGGATGTGTTCCTGTATAACGACAAGTGGGAGCAAATCGAGCAGTACAAGGAAGCGGCTGACGGAAAGAGCACCTTCTCCTTCACCGCCCCCACAGAGGAGGGCACCTACTACCTCGTGGGCATGGACCCCAACCGGACGATCCCCAAGGACGACAGCGGCGGCACGAACTATGCCAAGATCGCACCGGCCACAGCCATCCTGAACGTGGCGGCGGACGCCGAGCTGGAGCGCCCCTTCCAGGACGCTGCCGTGAATGGTGAAAAGCTGGCAGCAAAGAATACCAGCTACGAGGGCATCACCACGCTGACCAGCGCGGACGGCCAGACGACCTATATGGAAGTGCCCAAGTACCATGTGACCGTGCCCGAAGGCGCGGAAACGGTGACCGTGACCTACAACAAGGACGTGGACATCCGTCACGACGGCACCACGGTCTACGCCTATGAGGTGGAGTTCGCGGCGACTGCCGTGAACCGTGCGGCGGCGCAGGCAAGCGGATATACCCTCACGCCCATCACGCTGGAGAACAGCTATACCCTCAATGCGGACGGCACGCAGACCGTGATCATGCCGGTGACAGGGTATGTCCGCAACGCGGACGGCAGCGGCAAGGCGATCACGCTGAGTGCCCCCGCTGACAAGAACTCCGCGCCCGTCGCGCTGTTCACCTTTGAGTATGCAAAGGCAGACACGAAGCCGGATGTGACATATGGGGATGTGAACGGAGATGGCATCATAAATTCCACGGATGCAGCAATCGTCTATCGCTCGGTTAATGGAAGATACACACTGACAGATTCTCAGAAGTTGTCGGCAGATGTTAACGGCGATGGTGCTGTAAACTCCACAGATGCTGCGTTGATCTATCGTTATACAAACGGGAAAATGAGTAAATTCCCCGCAGAATCCTAAATACCATAAGGAGGTTAAACACAAAATGAAAAGAACTCTTTCCATTCTGTTGACAATCGCCATGATTATCAGCCTTATCCCTGCTGTATTTGCTGCTGATGTTCCGACGATGTCAACAACAGTTGATAAGACAGAGGTTCAGCCGGGTGATACGATTACGCTTACACTGTCGATCGACAAGACCATTACGAACCTGAATAACTGGGAGTGGGCAATTTATTTTGACAAGACTGCTTATGTCAAAACCAGCGGCGAGCTTGAACCTGGATGTATGTCGGGCACGGGCACTACTGGCGCAGTGGGAGATAATGTTGATATCCTTGGTAAAAATGCCATCCGGGTATCCGGCCTAAGCACTACAGGCGACCCTGTCACTCTTAACGCCGGCAAGATTGCCACTGTTACCTTTACGGCAACGGAGAACATCACGGCAGAAAACGCTCGCATTGAGGTCAAAACCGAAGCGCTGCCTGACTATGATACGCTTAAAGACAACGATGTCAAATTAACCGGCAACATCATTGATGTCACAGTGAAGTCCAGTGAAGCCAAGGGCTACACCGTGTCCTTGGGTGCGGACAAGCAGGTAGCCTCCGGCCAAATCGTGGAGATCCCTGTGGCCATCGGCAACAACGACGGCAAGACCACCTACAGCGCCTACGACATGACCTTCTCTTTTGACCCCGCCATTCTGACGCTGAACATGGAAGCCACCAGCACCGAGGGTTATCGCGTGGTTCCCGGCAGCGGCACCGTGCGAATCGTGCGTTACGGTAAAGCCGCCGAGCTGGGCGATGCGCTCACTCTGAATTTCACCGCAGCCGGTCAGGGCCAGTCTGCGGTCAAGGTCACGGCGGCGTATGTGGATACCAATACCAATGCCATCGAGTTTGATGCACCGGATGCCATCGTGCTGAACGGTACGACCACCATCACCGTCAACGGCTACACCGTGACTCTGCCGGACGACTTCACTCGTACCGATGCAACAGGCTCCGTGATCGAAGCGGGCGGCAATCTGACCTTCGTTCCCAAGGACCCCAACTATGACTACACCGTGACCGTCACCGTGGGCGGCGTGGAAGTCCCCCCTGTCATTGGCGAGGATGGCACCTACACGGTTTCCAATGTCAACGGCAATGTGGTGGTCACCAGCACTAAGACCCCCAAGACTTTCACTGTCGCCCAGGGCGAAAATACCACCGGTGCTGCGACTGCTACCTACATGGAGGACTACACCTTCAAGCTGACCCCTGTGGATGGCTACACCTATAACATGACCGTGACCATCGGCGGCAAGGACTACACCGGCTTTAAAGCCCAGGGGAATGACGATGGCACTACCACCTACACCATCCCCGGTGCGGATGTGACCGGCGACATCGTTATCAACAGCAACAAGCAGGTCAAGCAGCCGGAGACCTTCACTGTCACCTTTGACGGCACCGGCGCAGGCGAGGCCAACGGCGAAAGCTCCGTCAAGGAAAACACCAACTACACCTTCACCGTGGCCAAGCAGGAGAACTTTGAGTACACCATCACTGCCACTATGGGCGGCAAGGCCGTGACTGTCACCGAGGGTGCTAACAACACCTACACCATCGCCAATGTCACCGGCAATCTGGTCATCACCATCGAGAAGAAATCCACCCTGACCATGGAGGTCACTGTTTCCAAGTATGTAGAGATGGATAACAAGACCGTGTTCCTGGTAACCGTGACCGGCACCCCCGAAGAGGGCAAGGCGTTTGCCTACGGCGATAATGTCATGTATAAGACTACCGCTTACGGCCAGAATGTTTACAGCTGGTTGGTGATCGTGGACAAGAATGAGACATTCGACCAGGCTACGGCTGAGGCCAAGATCACGCAGGCCAGTGCTACTGCCGAGGAAGTGACCCAGAGCTATGATGTCAACGAGACGGGCCTTGTGGACATCAACGATGCTCAACTTACTTATGACATCTACAGCGGCAAGTACACCGACTTCGAAAAAGTCTCTGTACGGAAGTTTCTGCGCGCGGATGTGACCAAAGATAAGGTCGTCAACTCCACTGACGCCGTTGCGATCATCGCAAACAGCAAATAAAACCAGGCGGGGCCATAGCTTCCCCTCCCAAAGGGGAGGGGAAGCTATCCGCCGCATTTTGGGCGTTTACCATTGTCCCCTGTTTTAGGAGACGATGGTAAGAATCCAAAACAAGTATTTGGGGGATACCTGTATGAAAAAACACAGCGGCCTATATAGCGCCGTCAGTATTTTGCTGGTCATTGTGCTGATGGCAGGGATCAGCCTCTCACTTCTCTCCTCCGGGCGGACAAGGCCGGACAATCCCATCAGCACTCAGCCGGATCGGCTCCAGGCGGAGTCGCTGCAAGGATCCGGCAGCACCGGCGGGCAAAGCTCCGGCAAGGATAATACAGAGAATACGGATACTGCCCAGGATCCATCAGAGCCGCAGAAGCCTGATGAGCAACAAAAGCCCGATGAGCCGCAGAACCCGAATGAGCCGCAGAAGCCTAATGAGACACAGAAGCCTGATGAGCCACAGAAACCCGACGACACCAAGCCGGATCCATCAGGTCCCACAGACCCCACGGATAACCCCGGCAAGGGCGACCAGGGCGGTTCCAAGTCAGACGATAACAAAGGCGGCTCCGAGGATTCCGGTGACCATGGTGATGGCACCGGCGGAGACGACGGGGACCACGGCGGCAGCGGCGGTGACCACGGCAGCGGCGGTGAAGAAGACGATACGCCCCGCATTTATACGACTCTGAAAACTCAGCAGCTTACCAAGGCAGAGTTGCCCGACGGCAAGCTGACCTTTGTGGCCTATCCCCTGGGTAAAGGTGATCTGCATATCCGTGTCCGGCTGAAAAATGAGACCAATTCCGGAAACGGATTGCTGCTTACTTCTCAGAATAACCAGGACTATGAGGCACAGCTGGATTTCAACGCAGATAACCTCTTTGTGCTGTCTCTTTATGATGGGGAGACCTTTCTGGGACTTGTTCAGTACCGGGTGGGCTATTACGCGAATCTCGCGGACGACACCCACCCGACGATGGGGGACTATCCTCCCTCCATCGTCACCAATCTGGACGGGGCCAGCCTGGACATGACCTCCCAAACCTTCCCCTTGACGGTGATCGCCCGCGCCAACGCCGAGCTGGGGGCCGGTGTGATCTACTCCAATCAGATTCGGGTCACGCTGGACGGCAAGACCGTGGAAAAGAGCTACGGCGATTCCCAGCCCACCTATGAGCTGTATTTCGAGCCCCCTCAGTTGGGCGATGAAGAAACCCACATCGTCCGGGTGCTGGCCTGGGATGGTAACGGAAACTCCACCATGAAGGTCTACACCGTCACCTATCACCAGATCAGTGAGGGCGACCCGGCAGGCTCGGTGGATGTGGTGCTGGATGCGACCACCATCGGCCTGGGCATTCTGGATACCGGTACGCTGGACATCGTGGAGGGCGAAACGGCGGCATCCGTGCTGCTACGCTTCCTGCAGGAGCGCGGTTATGAGCCGGATTACCAGGGGTCTGCTGCCATGAACTTCTATCTGCGCCGGATTAGCCGGGGCGACATTGCCTACCGTGCCAATGTCCCGGAGCATCTTTGGGAGCTGATCCTGCGGGACGGCATCACCACCAATGACAACTATGACCGGGACAGCATCGGGGAGTTTGACTATACCCAAGGCTCGGGCTGGATGTACTCCATCAACGGCACCCTGTATGAGGGTACCGGCATGAGTGGCTACAAGGTCCGCAACGGCATTACCATTTATGTGCGCTTCACCCTGTCCTACGGCAAGGACATCGGCGGCTACGATTCCACCGGAGGCGGCTACGGTTCACTGAGCAGCTACTGCGGCCTGTGGATCAACGGCGGCTACCAAGCCCTGGGCCACGACTTCGTGGAGACGGACCGTTTGGAACCCACCGAAACAGAGGATGGTTACATCCACTATCGCTGCTCCAAGTGCCATGAGGAGAAAACAGATATTCTCCCGGCCACCGGCGGCGGAACGGAGCCAATAGAGCCTGCCCCTACGGAGCCGGTCTCCACCCCACGGAACCGACGCCCACGGAACTCAGCGACCCGGTCGTTACGGACTCCACCGAACCAAGTCCCACGGACCCCAGTGACCCTACGCCCACAGAGCCAACTTCCAAATAGGACCGGCTGATGCGGCGGAGGACGGGAAACGCTCTAACGGGACACGGGAACGGTAAAGTTTTCCTTTGTGGAAGGGCGCTGAAACGAACGATGGAGGATACTGCATGAAAAGAGCAACACGAATATTAGCGGCACTTCTTTGTGTGCTGCTTCTGCTCCCAACGGTGGTCTTTGCGGAAGCGCAGCCTTCTTTGGAAAAACAGATCGCACAGAGTGCGGAGGGAATGTCCGCTCTGGGCGGCAAGAAGGGTGAATTGCTGAAAGACCGGGAACTGTTTCCTGCAGGCGATTCCGTCTGCGATTGGTTGGCCATAGCTATGGCACTGTCCGGCACAAGGGAGAGCTATTCCGACTATTTGGCGGAACTGAAGGCCCATGTGGAGGACGCATACGCCAAAAACGGATGCCTGGACCGCAACAAGGCCACGGAATACCACCGGATTTCTTTAACGGTGCTGGCACTGGGGGGCAACCCCACCAACTTCGGCACGAAGCCCGACGGCTCGGCCATTGACCTGATCGCAGAGGGTACTTACAACTATGCCCGTGATCCGGGCGCTCAGGGCTTAAATGGCTGGATATGGGCGCTGCTGACCTTGGATGCCGGGGACACAGAGGTCCCGGCAGACGCCCTGTATTCCCGGGAGGACATGGTAAATGCCATTTCCGTTGCTCAGGAGCCGGACGGCGGCTTCGGCCTGATCCCCGGAAAATCGGATGTGGACATCACAGCTATGGCGGTGCAGGCCCTAGCTCCCTATCGGAACCAGATGGAGACCGAGATCGACGCAGCACTTTCCTATCTTTCCGGCCAGCTGACGGACACCTGCGGGTATATCGCCTACGGCGATGAAAACGCGGAAAGCACCGCCCAGGTCATCCTGGCCCTGTGTGCGCTGGGCATTGACCCGGAGACGGATAGCCGTTTTATCAAGGGCGAGCACACCCTGCTGACGGAGCTTTCCCAGTTCCGGGAAGCGGACGGCACCTACCGCCATGTGCTGGAGGGGGCCGGCGACGGCCTGGCAACGGCCCAATCCGTCCTGGCCTTAGTGGCTGTGCAGCGTGTGCGGTCCGGGCAGCCGTGGGTGCTGCATTTTGACGGCACTCAAGCGCCCCGTGAGGCATTCGGCACAAACGGAATCATCATCTGCGCCGTGATCGGTGCGGTAGTCGTAATCGCCGCCGGTGCGATCTACATCATCGGCAGAAAGAGGAAAAAAGCATGAACAAGCTGACAGATCAAATTCAGGCAGAGGTCAACAAGGTCGTTTTGGGCAAGGAGGACATCGTCCGAAAGGTGCTGCTGGCCATCCTGGCACAGGGCCATGTGCTGCTGGAGGATGTCCCCGGCGTAGGCAAGACGACGCTGGCCAAGGCATTTTCCAAAACGCTAGGTCTGGACTCCAAGCGTGTCCAGTTCACCTCCGACACCCTGCCATCGGATATTATCGGGTTTTCCGTATTCGATAAGGCAGACGGCAAGCTGAAATATCAGTCCGGAGCCATTATGACCAATCTGCTGCTGGCGGACGAGATCAACCGTACCTCCAGCAAGACCCAATCCGCTCTGCTGGAGGCTATGGAGGAGTTGCAGGTCACCGTGGACGGCGTGACCCGGCCCCTGCCGAAGCCCTTTATCGTGCTGGCAACGGAAAACCCGGTGGGTTCTGCGGGTACGCAGATGCTGCCCGCATCCCAGCTGGACCGTTTCATGCTCCAACTGAGCATGGGCTATCCCAATCGGGCCAGCACGGCGGCACTGCTGAAGGATCGCCATCATGTGGACCCGCTCTCTGCCTGCCAGACAGTGACTTCCCCTGCCGAGCTGGAAAAGCTCATTGCAGAGGTCAGCAATATCTATGTGGCAGACCGAATTTATGACTATATTGCAGAGCTGGTGGATCTGACCCGCTCCAACGCCTATGTGACCCTGGGTGTCAGTCCCCGTGGCGCTTTGGCTGTGACCCGTGCGGCCAAGGCCAACGCCTACTTAGAGGGCCGGGACTATGTGATCCCTGACGATGTGTGCGCCGTGTTCCCGGATGTGTGCGTCCACCGTCTGATCCTCAACTCCAAGGCGCGGCTCCAGGACTATACAGCGGCACTGATCCTGCAAAATGTACTTACCTCCGTCCAGAAGCCGGATGTCCGGGAATTTTCCAGCAAATGAGAAAAACGATCTTAGGCAGCACCCTGTGTTATCTGATCCTGCTGCTGGCGTTGGCGGTGCTGCTTCTTACAAGCGGCTCCTTCTGGGCGCTGGCCGGACTCTGCTTGCTGCTCCTGCTGCCCCTGGCCTCCTGGGCGGTCAATTTCTATGTCCGCAGGCACCTGCAGGCGGACATTCTGACCCCGGCCACAGCGGCAAAACGCACGGCAGTCAGCTGTCGGGTGCGTATCCGCAACGGAGCGTTTCTGCCCGTAATGCGCTATAGCTGTCAGGTCTCTGTCCGCAATGATCTCACTGAGGAAGATCAGACAGTGACGCTGACCGGCAGCATCGGAGCCAAGGGCGAAAGCAGCCAAACCATCCTGCTGCAAAGCAGCTTCTGCGGCAGAGTGTATGTGCAGATCAGCCGGTTTACCCTGCTGGACTATCTGGGCCTGCTTCCCATGAAGGCCCTCGTGAAAGCGGATGCCCGTCTGACCATCCTCCCGGACCTGTATCCAATGGAGGCGGACATGACCGCCCGACCGGCCTATGCCGACGACGGCGCTTCCAATCGACGGGGTGAGGACCGCAGCGAGGTGTACCAGCTCCGGGAGTATCGCCCCGGCGATGACATCCGGCAAATTCACTGGAAGCTGTCCTCCAAGTTAGATGAGCTGATTCTGAAAGAGGCCAGCCAGCCGGAGAGCCGTTCCCTTTTGGTATTCTGGGATAAGCGCACCGGCGGTAACCCCCAGCAGATGGACGCACTGGCGGAGGTCGTGTCCTCCGCAGGCATGGCACTGCTGCAAAGCGGTGTACCCTATACCCTGTGCTGGACGGACCGGGACGATCTGCAGGTCCAGGACATTTCAGAGGAAAACCAGCTTTTGCAGGCTATCCCGGCTCTGGTAAAGACCAGGGGCAGCGCTGAGTGCCGCCTGCCCAAAACTGACGGTTACAGCCGAATTCTCTGTTTCGGCACAGCGCCGGAGGAGCAGCTGCTCACGGACGGGCGGGTGCATTTCATCCTCTGTACCGAAGAACAGTACCCCGGTGCGACCACCTTTGCCCCGCAGAATTATTCCGAGGCCATGCAGCGACTGGAGGTTTAACCCATCATGCGAAAAAATGAAAATGGACTCCAGTGGATTGTCACCGAAACGGCACAGAAAAAGCTGCACTTTCCCTGGGGCGCTTGGGTGGTCTGTGCCGTTCTGACGGTGGGCTTCTGCTTGCTTTTAACCGCTGCATTTCCCTCTGTTCCCTACCCATGGTGGGCCATGACAGCAGCTGCGATTTTGGTGCAGGCGGCGTTGCTGATAGTATACCAAACCAGAATCGGGAACTGGCTCGTTCCAGCGGGCATCGGCGTGTTGCTCCTTCTGAGCTTGGCACTGAACAAGTTTGTCCTACCCGGTTTTGGAACACTGGCAAATGATTTCCTGACCCTGCTGACGAAAAAGACCGGGAAGATCTACCTGGACCTTGCGGCAGCGGATGCCCAATTTCTGCCTCTGGCGGTAACGGTTCTGCTACTGGCGGTGTCGCTGCTTCTCAGCCGCAGCGCATGGAGCGGACGGATGCTGCTGGCCTTGCCGATTCTGCTGCCCTGCTATGCAGCCCTGCTGGTGGGCTTGTTTCCCATAGGCATCGGCGGTGGGCTGCTGATTATTGGCACGGTGCTGCTGATGGTGCAGCACACGGCAGAGGGAGAAGCCCTTGCAGGCGTTCCGGCGCAGCTGATTTTGCCGGTCCTGTGTGCAGCGCTGTGTCTGCTGATTGGCCTGTCCTGCCAAGACAAGCTGAATACAGACATGGTCGAGACGATGCAAACCCAGCTTCACCAGCGGCACTACGACAGCGATACCAATTCCATGCCGGAAGGAAACCTCAAGAACTTACCCGCCTGGAATAAAAGCGACACCCCGGCGCTGGAAGTCACAATGGAGCAGCCGGAAAAGGTGTATCTGCGTGGGCAGGTCTACGACACCTACACCGGCACCGGCTGGAAAGCAGCCGATACCGAAGAAACCGCCCAATATGAGGACCTTTTCTATTGGCTCCATGAGGCGGGTTTCTACGGCCAGAGTCAAATTGCACTGGCGGATGGCTATACGGAGACGGCCACACCGCTGTCCATGACTATACGAAATCTCTCCGCCTGTTCCGCCCACGGCTACTACCCCTACGCCGTCTACGGCAGCGAAACGCTGGCAGCGGACCGCATCGGGGACACGGACCTGCCCACCGCAGAGAGCCTGTATTATCTGAAAGGCAGCGTCCCGGACTGGTATCAGATCCAGCGGAACCTCTCCACAGCCCAGGGCCGGGAAAACATCGAGACCTATCTATCCAAGGAGCAGGCATATGCCGACTATCTCCGGGCCGTGGACCTGCAAATGACCCAGGACAGCTGGGCCGTCCTCCAGCGGCAATTGAAGCTGGACACCCAGACCCGGACCATCAGCGACATCCGCACCATCATCTTTGACTATCTACGGGAAGCCATGACCTACGATGAGACTGCCCGGACCATGAACGGCAGCGGCGACTTCCTGCAATATACGCTGGAGCGCAGCGGACACGGCTACAGCGTCCATTACGCCACGGCAGCGGTGCTGATGCTGCGCTACATGGGCGTTCCGGCCCGCTATGTGGAGGGGTATTACCTCTCGGCAGAGGATGCCGCCCGCTACAAGGCCGGTGAGACCATTACCCTGACGGAAGAAAACGCCCACGCCTGGGCGGAATACTATGTCAGCGGTGTCGGCTTTGTGCCGTTCGAGGTGACTCCCGGCTACATAGACGACGAGGAACTGTCCCTGGGCGGCGACAGCCCGGATGAGAATACCTATGAGAACAACACCCAGCAATTTGTAGAGGTGGAGCAGCCAGAGGAGATCAACGAGCACAAGCGGGACCGATTTACCTTCTCACTGAATGCCCACTACCTACTGCTTCTTCCCTTGCTGCTGATCTTGCTGCTGGCCGGGTGCATTTTCCATCGCCGCAGGGTGTTTCGGAAGAAGATGGCCGCTATCGACGCCGCAAACGACCGGGAGGCCATTGCCATGCGCTATGGCTATGCCGTTTGCCTGCTGCGCCACAGTACGGTGCAGTTCCCGGAGGATGCTGCGGAGGCCGCAGAACTGAATCAAAAGGCGCTGTTCAGCACCCAGGAGATGACCCCGGAGCAGCGCAAACAGATTGACTCATTTGCCGTGCATGTACTGGATGCCTGCAAGGGCAGCTGGACAACCTGGGAGAAAATACGGTACAGGCTATGGAACTGCCTGTATTGAAAACAAGGAGGAAGGAAAATGCACAAAAGAGTAATGGCTCTGCTGCTGAGTCTGGTGCTTCTGCTCTCTGCCGCCATGCCGGTCACGGCGATGGCCGCAGAGGAGTACGCCGGCAGCTTCGTGTTTGTGGCTATGAACGCCAACAGCACCATCGTGGAGCCGACCCGTATCCAGTATAAATCTGGGCAAACCATTCAACAGGCGCTGGCGGATTCAGATATTGACTTTGTCGGCCTGGAAAACGGATTCGTCTATGAGATCAACGGCGTTTCCGCCAATTACCTGCTCTATTATGACAAGGGCGGCTACAAGCTGGACGCTCCGGCTTCTTCCGTCAAGGCCCTTTGCTTCCATGTATCTTCGACTTATTCGGACGCAGCTATCCAGCTGATTATCCAAATGGCGGATTACCTGGACATGACCAACCATGTGCAGAATTATCCGGCAGCAGCTAACGCCTACGCGGCGGCGCTGAAGGGCCTGCGGACGGCAACTGCCGACTCGGCAGGACCATTGCTGAAAAACCTAAAGGCCGCCATTGCCGAATATGCGGCCCTTCTGGATGGGACCAAATACACCGTCTCCGCCACAGCAACCCAAAACGGCAACGCGGTGGAGGCACCGATCCTCTCCCTTACGGATGTCTATGGCAATGTTACCACCGGCACCGGCAGCGTCCAAGTCATCGCCGGCGACTATAAGTTCTGTGTGTCCGACGGCGGATATAACCGCACAGAGGGAACGCTGACGGTCTCCGCCGACGCCCAGGTCTCTGCGACTCTGCCCTACGGCGAGTGGTTCGGCAATATCCGGCTGCTGGATGCCGATCAGGAACCCTACCGCGCTGCACAAAACCGTGCGAACCACACGGCGCAGTATTGGATCGAGGATACAGCCAATGCTCTGAGCAGCGTGTACCTGAATGTTGTGATGGGCAATGTTCCGAATACCAAGACCACCAAGCTCCGCACCATTTATACCGGCACCAACGGCAAGGATATGTCGGGCACATCCCGCAGCTGGAACAGCACAGCCACATCCCTTACTTATCTGCTGACCTCTGGCATGGAGGGCAAGACCTTCGCGCTGGAAGCACAGTATACAGGCTCGGACGGCTACACGCAGATTCAGTCCTACGATGTCACCGTGACCCGTGTGCCCACGCTGAAGGCTCTGGCAGCCACGGCGGAGGGGACCAAGCTGCCCCTGGAGTTTGCGCCCAACACCCGGGAGTACAGCCTAAAAACCGTGTCCTCCACTGTGGATATTGACGCCGCACCATTTGGTGAGGATTATACCGTCACCGGAACCGGGGCGGTGCAGCTGACCGGAGACACGCAGGATCACAGGATTCAGGTAGCAGCGCCCAACGGGGAGCAGAGCACCTATACCCTCCACATTCAGAAGGTAGCTTCCGTACCGGTGACGCTGGCTGTGCCCTCCGGCACAACGGTGCAGGTTTTCAACGGAGCTGGCTCCGAGATCGCACCGGTGGATGGGACCTATCATCTGGTCCCCGGCGAAAGCTATACCTGCATCGCCACGAAGAATACCTGGTATCACACGCAGATCACCTTCACGGCTTCCAGCGGACTGAGTGTGTCCGTCCCGGAGCCTGTTACCACCGACTGGCTCAGCAGCATGGCCTTCTATAATGGCACCTACGCTTCCAGCCGGATCGCCTACGCCGCCGACAAGACCTTCTCTGCCGCCGACCACACCTACCACTATACGGTGTCCGACTGCAACAGTTCTGTTGCCATGCAGGCCACGGCAGAAGGGACCGTGACGGCTCTGTATCAGACCCAGAGCACCGTCCCGGAGACCCATGACCTTGCACAGACGGTAACGGTCACGACGCCTGTCAGCAAGACGGGACTTGCCCAGAATCTGACCTATGCCGTGGCCAAGGCAGGTTACGGCCAGACGGTGACAGTCCGCATTTCCAAAACAGAAAACGGCACTACCTATTATCAGGAGTACACCGTTCAGCTGCTCCGGCAGCTGCACCTGTCCAGTCTTTCCGTTGCCACCAAGGACGAGACGCTGCCCTTTGTGACCACCAGCGGCGCAACGGCCCGCTTTGACCGGGATACCACGGATTACTATGTTCGGGTGGACCGGGAGACCACGGCCCTCTATCTCTCCGGTTCTTATCCCAATAGCAGCGCAGACACCGCCTGCTGCGGCGGGTACTATGCCAAGGTCAACGGTGTGCGCTATGATACGCTGGCCGGTGCGGAAGCAGTCCTGAACACAGACCTTTACAATGAAGATATTTTGGTGCAGGTCTGCCATGCGGATACCGGCAGCATCGAACTGACCTATACCGTTCATGTTCAGAAGAGCGACCCCATTCAGCTGACCATCCAAACGACCCCGGCGGATGCCACGGTATTCCTGACCAACGATCTGAATGGCAAGCGCATCGTGGAGAAAAACGGCACCTACAGCCTGACCCCCGGTGCCAGCTATTCCTATACCACCACCAGCGCCGGTTATATTGGCCAGAAGGTGGAGCATTACACCGCCCCCGACAAGGACGGCACGCTGACCGTTACGCTGGAGAAGGCTCCGGCCAACGACACGCTCATCAACTTCGATTCTGCGTGGCCCCACTTACGCCAAAACAACGAAAATAACGGCGTGGTGGACTACAAAACGCCGGTCTATGCCAAGGATGCCGAGCTGTATTGGGCCACCTCCATTGGCTCCGGCTACGATGTGAACGCCTGCGGCTGCCCCATTCTGGTGGACGGTGCTATCTACACCTACTCCGGCTCCCGCATTTACAAGGTGGATGCCATTTCCGGTGAAATTCTCATTGACAAGCCTATGGACCACAATTCCAGCTTCGCCATCAATCCGCCCACCTATGCCAACGGCATGATCTTCGTGGGCCTGTCCGACGGCACCATTCAGGCATTTGACGCCAACACCCTGAACTCCCTGTGGATCTACCGGGATTCCATCGGCGGTCAGCCCAACAGTTCCATCGTCTATCACGACGGCTACATCTACACCGGCTTTTGGGTAGGCGAGATCAACGAAGCCCATTATGTCTGCCTGAGCGCCACCGACGAGGACCCCACCCAGACGAAGGAGGAAAAGCTCCCCACCTGGTACTACACCAGCAAGGGCGGCTTCTATTGGGCCGGTGCCTATGTGTGCGATGACTTCCTGCTGATCGGCACGGATGACGGCGCTTCCGGCTACACCACCGGCAAGCCCAGTCTGCTGTCCTTTAACCCCAAGACCGGCGAACTGCTGTCCTCCTACAAGATGAATGTGACCGGCGACATCCGCAGCTCTATCACCCATTACAACGGCAAGTATTACTTCACCAGCAAGGGCGGCTACTTCTACGAGGCCACTGTGGACGAAAAGGGTACCATTGAGGATGTCCGCACCTTGAAGCTCTACAACTATGCGGACGATCCCGCCAATCCCGCCATGTCCACCTGCACACCCACCATTTACAATGGGCGGGCCTATATCGGCATCTCCGGCACGGCACAGTTCGGCGCATACAGTGGCCATAACCTTACGGTCATCGACATCCCCAACTGGGAGATTGCCTATACGGTACGCACCCACGGCTATCCCCAGACCAGCGGTGTTCTGACCACGGCCTATATGGAGGAGACAGGCTGCGTCTATGTGTACTTCTTCGATAACTTCACCCCCGGCAAGCTCCGGGTGCTGGAGGACAAGCCCGGCCAAACCGAGGTGTCTCTGAAGACCATGGAGACCTACACGGCCAGCGGTCAGACGGAGACCTATACGACGCCCTACAACATCTTCACGCCCAGCGGCGCACAGGCCCAGTATGCCATTTGCAGCCCCATCATGGATGAGTACGGCACGATCTACTTCAAAAACGACTCCGCCTACCTGATGGCCGTGGGCAGCACCATTGAACGCATCGAGGTCACGAAGCTGCCGGACAAGACGACCTACAATGTAAAAGACACCTTCGACCCCACCGGTATGCAGGTAACGGCCTACTACGCCAACGGCATGACCCGCGATGTGACAAAGTATGTCACCTGGTCCGATAAGCCGCTGAAGGCCAGTGATACCGACTTCCAGATCACCTTCCCCTACGCCATGTACCAAAACCGAGAAAACAGCGACACCCTGGAGATGGAATACGGCGTCCACTGCGATAAGCCCATGACTACCCTGACCCTGACCATTGGGGACCAGACCGAGGTCAAATACGGTGATGTAAATGGGAATGGTAAAGTCGATTCCACGGATGCCGCCATTGTCTACCGTTATGCAAATGGAAAATATCAGTTGTCTGCGGATCAACTTTTGGCAGCTGATGTAAATGGTGATGGTGTCGTGAACACGACGGATGCTGCATTGATCTACCGTGTAGCAAACGGAAAGCTGTCAAAGTTCCCGGTAGAGAAATAAAGGCCAAAATCAATTCATTTTAATCCTAAACAGATACTGATTTCGGGGCAAGTAAAAGATAGGAGGTGCAGCCAGTCACTGCACCTCCTATCTTTTGGCCGTTTAGGGATAATTTGACCTAATCACCTATAAACAAAAAGACAGCGAGACGTTACGTTTTTCAACTTCCGTCTCGCTGCTACTCGCCATGCTACATGAGCAGGGCTCCGTTGGAGGGCGTGATGCACAGCATCGCTCGCCCGACTGGTAGCGCATTACCAGCCTTGCTTGCCAGCATTCAAGACATCTTAGCAATACCATGAAGTATCTCAAATACGGACAATCTGACACGCTCGGCGCACCGATGTGTCAACTTTTATAAGTGGTTATTTATTATAGCAGAAGTGCACCACAATGTCAAGCTTTTTTGCGGTGACTTCCTCTCTATATTATGCAGGTGGGGACTTAGGTATCCTACTTAATTGAGAATGTCAGACTGCCATTAAGATAAAGCTCGACATATCCATCTGTAGATATTTTTACAGCAAGGCCGTGCTTTGAAAGAGTTTTGCAAGCGGCGCTCCTTGCTCCACCAGATGATTCTGCTTCGTTTCGGATGATGGCACCAAATGAAATTACATTTCCATTCAAATCCAATATGCAAGCCCCATCCATTGCGGTCAATTCGCTTCGCAGTTTTCGGTCAAGTTGACAAAAGCTCTTTCTTCCAACCAACTGTTTGATAACTTCTCGCTTAATCGCCCGCATCTCTTTATCTTTTTGATTTGGTGAGTCTGCTGTTTTTGAATCCCTTTCCAGATTGAAATCATCACGCATTAGATCATCACATGGCTTGAGAATCGGCGACTCAGTCACACGCAAAGAATCAGGAGATTCAACAATGGCGATAATCCCGCCAGTGTGGGCGAACGATACGTCCAAGGTCGTAGCATAAACCTCTTGGAGTAGACGCTCGTTCCATGATATTTGGCTCTCACAGATTGCATCACGAAAAGCACGAAAGCTAAAGTTCAGCCAATGAAGGTTTCTCTTAACAAGTTTAATCTCAGCATCTTTGGAAAGTACAATGTCACCATTGTTTAATAAAAAAAGCCCGATTGCGCTCCCGTGTATGTATTTTCCTATGCATTGAGAAAATCTAACAGGGAGAAATGGGGATAATTCATGCTCTGGAATTCTTCCATCCTCTGCAAGGGAAAGGAACTGGATGAAACCGCAATCTTTGTCTAGTTGAATGAGTGAATGGATACAGTCTGTAAGCACAGCGGAGTAGTCATTTTCAAGAAACTTCAGCCAATCTTTTCCAGAGATACTAGGGGATGTTGTGTCCTTTGGGTTAACAACAAATCCAAATGTAACTTTTCGCCCTTCATATGTTTGCACTGCCCACTTTTCCAACAGCGATAGGAGTTTTTCTACGGAATCACACTTTTCTCCAACGCTCCACATACAAATACCTCGTTGCACCGCCATTTCATAAGCTCTGTCTCGATGTAAATCAGAAGCATAATGTATTTGTTCTTTTGTCGGCTGTTTGTACTGGAATCGTGACACCACAAAAAAGGAACGGCAAAGCATCCTTGCGAGTTTTAGATGGTCCTCGGTAAAGTCCCGACCGATATCCATATAGAATTCCGTCCGTTCTAGACTAGAAAAGTAAAGTTGTGTATTATCAATCTTGCCAACGACATCAGAACATCTATACTCATCTTTCGAATTATAGAACTTTACATTTCTTTTCGGAACTCCAAGCAATGGCAACACGTAGCCACGGACAAATTGTCGATATTCGTCAGAAAAGTTTCTAATAGGCATTTAAAACAACCTCGTTAGTTTTACTGCCTATAATATAACCCGCTTTTCGCCAAATTACAAGGATTTTTTCGGATTTTCTCGTTAAATATCAGTTTATTTCAAAGCTATTTTGACTCTCCCCAAATTTAAGCGGAAAGGAGGCCACTTCCTTACGAAGAGGTCTCCCATAGTTTGCGACGTTTTATTTCTCTTGCTTGAACGCCAGCCATTTTACGCCATACGCATCAAACAGGAATCGGTTCCCGGCATCATTTTCTACATAGCGCCGTCTGGTATGGTACAAGCCCCGAAGTTCATTTCGCAGATATTCATCTGTCGAAATCGGTTCCACCCAAAGGACCGAATGCTCAGCAAGTCTCGAAAGCGGAAGAGGTGTGCCCAAAGTGCGACTGTATTCCGAGGATTGCGGCATCATAGCAAACAGCTCCGCAGCATCCGAAAAGGGAATGCGTTCGCCATCGGATGTGACCAGTTCCTCCGTTATGGCATTGACCAGGAGCCAGCCACGCACAGGGGACCACACTGGCTTCTCATGGAACAGTTTCAGGCATTGTTCGGGGATCGGTTCACCAGGAGCCACGGTATGATCGTCCCGTCCAAGCAGGTAATCCGTTGTGACACCATACAATTCTGCCATCCTGATCACCGCTTCTACAGGAGCCGCCTTGCGCTCGCTTTCCCATGCACTTAAAGTCGGCTGTGAAACGCCGAGCCTTACTGCCATCTCGGTCAGCTTGGCTTTTTGCATCAAGCGGGCCTCTTTATATCGCTTTGGCATTTTCCGACTCCCCTACCCTTACTTCAAAATGATCCACTCACCACGAGTCTGATTGCCTCTGGCAATATAGGATTTACGCTTCAAACTCTTATAAACTCTGTTGATCGTGGAAACTGACACTTTCATTTTCGCTGCAACCCGTTCTGCAAGGCTCTGCCGTTACGGGCATCACTGATACCGCCAGCAATCGTTTTATCGACACTGATGCGGAATGTCCCGGGGTTTGAAATGGTGATCTTACGGAACGCCTTGTCGATTGCAATTCCATGACAGCTACGGTGATATTATAGTCAGGATACGAAATAATAGCAAGCGGCTCCCTGAAAATTTTCTTTCATATTTTGGAACCGGAATACAAGCCTATTATAACCTCGACATAATGCTAATTATGGCGAACTGAGCCACCCGGGCGCAGCTTTTTTCGACGGCGAGTTAAACATAATCAAATGTCAATTTGCCCACACGCAGTTATACATAATCAAAACGGTTGTAAACGCATCCCTTCCCTCGTGTAATAGGGATAGGAGGCGATCGTATATGAAAGAATTTGAGGAGTATCTGAGACGCATCGGAAAATCCGAAAATACTGCTTTGACATATTGCCGTAACATCCGAATGTATTTTAGTTGGTGCCGGGACAGCTTCGGGTCCGAGCCAAAGGAACTCTACCGTTCCAATGTCTTGGAGTACATCTCTTATATGCGCAATATCCGAGGCTATAGTCCGAAGTCTGTCAATAACCACCTGTCGGCGCTGCGCTGCTTAAACAAGTATCTGGTACAGAGTGGTCGGCAGTCAGACATGGCAGTTTTGGACAGTGACTTCATGAAGGTACAGATTCAATATGCCAGCCCATGCTCCGTTGATAAAAAAGAGGTAGAGGCATTCCGGCAGAGGATGTTGGAAAGCGGAAGCAAACGGGACTTTGCAATCGTGACCTTACTGGTCTATGCAGGTCTGCGCCGCAGCGAGTGTGTGGATCTGAAACTGGATCAGGTGGATCTCATTGCAAAGGAGATTCGCGTCATCGGCAAGGGAGACAAACAGAGGCTTGTATATATCAATGACCGGATCGCTGCAGCCATTCGGGAGTACCTGAAGGAGCGTAACGCAGACAGTCCCTACTTATTTGCCAGCCGACAGTGTGCGAAGCTTTCAGCGTCCCGGATCAATCAGATATTCAACCAATACTCTGATACAATCACACCGAAGACACTCCGACACTTTTTCTGCTCCAACGCTTTGGAGAATGGCTATTCGATCCATGAGGTAGCCAATCAGGCCGGGCACAGCAATGTGCAGACCACACTGATTTACAGCAATCCATCCGCAAAGCAGATGAAAGAAAAAGCCAATAAGCTTTGAGGCGCTATGAGAAAAAATGTTTTATGCACGGCGATTGTTCTGATTTCAGCAGCCGTAACGGTATATGCAGCACACCGAATTTATCAAGAGCATTCCGAGTATCGTGAGGGTGTCGATTCTTATTCCGTCTTGGAAACCTATATAAAGGAACCGCAAACGGAACCCATACCTGAAGAAAGCAAACCAGAGCAGGATGAAATGTCGGAAAATGCAATCACATGGCCGGTGGTAGACTTTGTAGCTCTGAAGATCATCAATTCTGATTGCGTTGCATGGATCAGGATTGACGGAACAGAGATCGACTACCCTGTTGTACAGGGGCATGACAACAGCTTCTATCTGAAGCATTTGTTTGGCGGAGAATGGAACGGTGCCGGCTGCATCTTTTTAGACTCGCATGTTGAGCCCGACTTGTCAGACCGACACAGTGTTTTGTATGGCCATCATATGAAGAATGGTACGATGTTTTCTGATATCGCAGACTATAAAGATCAGACTTACTATGAAAACCATGCAACAGGAATGATTCTGACCCCAACAGAGAATTACCGGATTGAGTTTTTTGCGGGCTATGTTGCCGGCGCCGATGACGAAAACGCTTGGAAAGTAACATTTGCAACGGAGGACGAATATGTCGATTGGCTGAATGAAACTGTTGGCCGCTCTTGGTTCAATAGCGAAGTGATACCAACGGCTGAAGACCGAGTTATAACATTGTCGACCTGCAGTTATGAATTTAATAACGACCGCTTTGTACTGATCGGCCGTTTGAAGTAGATTGTTTTGGATACCATAAAATAAAAAAGACCGCAGGCAATGCGGTCAAATCATTCGGGTAATGACGGTTGCGATTTTTTCAAGCCCGTGTTTTTCTATGTATCGGTAGGTTTCATACAGATCCGAGAAGGATAATGCCTCATGGAAATATTCCGTGTAGTCCTGGGCGGTTTTCAATAGCGGATACCGTCCGCCAGCATTAACGGCAATATAGTGCTTAGCGTTTGATACTTCTTCCATTTCCAATCCTCCCTACGAATCACACGATATCTATTATAATCGTTGTAGACGGCTTTTTCAAGGAGTTTGGTGAAACTCCTTGGGGACATAATGAATACCGTATCATAAGCGGAAAAGGCAACCGAGTTCTGTTTGGGTCAACTCGGTTGCCTTAATTTAATCACATAAGTCTATCACAGATAGTTGATGGGAATAACACGGTCATTGCCCTTCAGTGTGATAAGCCTGTCATAAAGGCAAATCACTCCGCCCGGGCCACGCTTTGTGCCGGGAATCTTGTCGAGCAAATCGAATGCATCCATATCCTTCTTCTGTGGATCCGCATGCTTTTTCATTTCGAGAGGATACAGTGTTCCGTTTTCTTCAATCACCAGATCGATCTCGTTCATATCTTTGTCGCGGTAGAAATACAGCGGCGGTTCAACGATTCCCTTGTTATAATAACTCTTAATGACTTCGGCGATCACGAAGCTCTCAAAGAAAGCACCGGCCATAGCGCCGTTTTTCAAAACATCCGGCGTATTCCACCGGGTAAGGTAGGCCGCCAGCCCGGTATCCAAGAAATACAGCTTTGGAGTCTTTACTGCACGCTTGGTAATGTTGGTTGCGTATGGCTTCAGCAGATAAACAATGTTGGAGGCTACAAGAATCGAAAGCCATCGTTCCGCCGTCGGCTGACTGATCCCGACATCCCGTGCCATAGAGGCAAGGTTGACGAGCTGCCCGGTGGATGCTGCGGCAGCAGTCATAAAGCGAGTGAATTTTACAGTGTCTCCAATCTCAGACAGATCGCGAACATCGCGTTCAATATAGGTTCGCACATATGCGCCATAAAACATCTGCCAATCAAAATCCGGATTCTCACAGAGCTCCGGCATAGAGCCGCGGTGGATCGTCTTCCATACATCTTCGTATGGAATGTTGGCGAGCTGCTTTTTGCGCCCATCAAAATACTCATCCGTCGGCAGAAACGGTGTGTCATTGGAAACACCGTACCGCTCGCGCAAAGAAAAACCGAGCAGAGTTACCAGTCCGATTCTGCCGGATAGTGATTCGCTGACGCCCTTCATCATTTGAAACTGCTGAGAGCCGCACATGAAAAACTGCCCTTTTTTATGCTCCCGGTCTATAAACATCTTGATCTGAGAAAACAATTCCGGTGCCTTCTGGATTTCATCAACAAATACCGGAGGCGGATTGTCTTTGAAAAAGGTTCCGCTTTGCTCCTGTGCAGCCGCACGGACGATCAGATCGTCGAGGGTTGCATAGTTCATCCCTTCTGTAATGCGCTGAAGCATGGTGGTTTTTCCGACCTGCCGCGGGCCGGCAACAAGGATCGCGCCGAACATTTTGGAAAGCGTATTCACCGTTGCTTCTGCATGTCGTTTAATATATTCCATAAAGCCTCTCCTTTCGGCTGATTTAATATCTGATATTATTATAGCCGTATTTCTCGAAAAAATCAACCGACTTCACGAATTTTTTTCAAATTCATTGTGGTGCAAGATTGAAATCCGGAAAACTACTTGAAATCCACCTCGTTTTCTGCTATAATTTCATTGTAAGTTTCATTGATTGCATTTTTGCAGTTATAGTTTTCGGGTTACACAGTGTCTGAGAGAGCATCTTTCAGGCACTATTTTTATGCTTTCTAACGGGAAGCACAGAACCGGGCGGACACAGAGGGGTCTCCCTCTGTGCTTACAATTTCATCCTGGCCGTTCGGCAACAAAGCACTCAGAGAATGTGTAAATTCATTCTTTGGGTGCTTTTTTATATAGATCGGAGCCGTAAGGTTCCCCCAACCTTTTTTCTCGGGGAGCCTTATGGCTTGCCGTAACTATATACAAAATCCAATGAAGGAGTGATCTGACTTGAGAATACTTTCTCGAATTATTTTTGTTGCCATGCTTGCTATGGCAGTAATCATTATCCCGCTTGGGACAGCAACCATCATTATGGCAATTGAACTCGGGCTTCTTTTTGAGGCTCTTTCCGGCATGTTGATGCTGTGCGTCTATATTGCCTTAAGCCTGTATGAAGTGCGCGAATTTATTGCAGAGACCGAATGGGAGCAGCAAGAGCAAAACGGGGCTGGAGGTGATGAGCTTGACTCTTTACCTTGAGGCGACAACCACCATACCGGATCTGTTTATCGATTATATCGAGATCAGACTGGCATCAGGCGAAAGTGCTTCCCTAAACTGGGATGAAAGCGAAATATACCGCAATCCTGATGGCTTTGGTGCCAAATACAAAGGCGTATATTTCGGTGAAGAACCTGCAAACGGAAGACTCGACGAGCTGCGCGATATGGTTATTACAGATATCGGGTTATATTCCGATACCATTCCGGAAACCCAAATCACCATTTCGGAAATGGAATTCGTCGATAACGGGAGAAGCCTAGAGTTTTCTCCGCCTAAAATCTGTGTTCAGGAGGAAGGTCATGTTGATGAAAAGTGAACATAGAAAAGAACTGGTTTCCGAGATAAAATCTCTGGCGCAGTCACAAGGGCTGAACACGGTGTTTACCACATTCCTAGAGATTACCGCAAACAGCCTTGCCGCCCAGACCGACCCGGAAAATGCCGAAAAGCGAGAACAGCGATATCAGGAGATGGCGTCGACCATGACACCGGAACTTTTATCGTCCTATGCGCGGATGTTGGCATTGCTATTCCTGACTGTCCGTGAGTATCGAGATGATCCCTGCGACATTCTTGGGGGAATCTATCACGAGCTGAATCTGAATAACGAGTGGAACGGGCAATACTTCACGCCGGACGATGTCTGCCGGCTTATGGCACAAATAACGCTTCCATCGGACGAGCTTTCAGCCAATGATGGTCCGATTACCATTAACGAGCCGACCTGCGGCTCGGGAACGATGGTTATCGGCGCCATTTGGGCAATGCAGCGTAAGGAATTTGACTATCGTCACAATACATTCTTTGTGGCGCAGGATATCGACATTCGCTGCGTTTGGATGGCCTATATCCAACTGAGTCTGTATGGAATACCTGCCATGATCATTCACGGAAACACTCTGACAATGGAAGAGTGGGACAGATGGTATACGCCGTATGCATTGGTACCCTTTTCGACGATGTGGAGTGAAAAAAGATGTGCTGTGGAACCTGCGAATGGACAACACTGATGCCCATAAAACAAAATACAAGGAGGAAAGACTGTACATGAGTACGAATCAAAATCTAATGCAGCATATGCGTGAACTGATCGATCGCATCAAGGCGGCAGATGTTGCGTATTACCGGGACGATAATCCCACAATGACGGACCGTGAATATGATCTGCTGGTTGATGAACTGAAGGAACTGGAAACAACAACCGGTTTGATCCTTTCCGGGTCACCCACTCAGACTGTTTCCGGAGAGATCCTGAAAGAACTGACGCCGGTGCGCCATACCAAGCCGATGCTCTCAGCGGATAAAACAAAGTCCGTTGATGAGATGCTTCGGTTTGCAAACGGCAGGCCTGTGGTGCTTTCGTGGAAACTGGATGGCCTGACACTTGTCCTCCGCTACGAAGGCGGAGAGTTCAAGCAGGCAATCACCCGTGGCCGCGAGGGCATTATCGGCGAGGATGTGACGCATACCGTCCGCACTTTTATGAATGTGCCAATGTGCATTCCCTGCGCAGACAAATTTGAGGTGCGAGGTGAAGGCGTCATTTCCTGGGCGCACTTTGAAAAGATCAATCTCAGTCTGAGCGAGCCATATTCCCACCCCAGAAATCTGGCGGCCGGCAGCGTAAGAATGCTGGATGCCCGTGAGTCTGGGAAGCGGTATCTGGAGTTCTTTGCTTTTGACCTGATCAGCGATTCCATCGAAGAACAGAGCAAAACTGCCCAGCTACAATTCCTTGCAGAAAATGGGTTTGATGTAGTTCCGTATGTATATACGGATACCCATGATGCAGATGAGCTTCGTGAGCTGATTGCAGATTTCAAACCTGCTGAGTATGGCTACCCCGTAGACGGTGTGATTATGGAATATGACAATCTTGTCTACGGTCGGAGCCTTGGCGCCACCGGACATCATGAAAACCGACTGATGGCACTCAAATGGGAAGACGAACTCTATGAAACGGAGTGTACCGGATTGGATGTTGCCGTGACCAGAACCGGAATGGTCAGTCTGACAGCGACTTTTAAGCCTGTGGAGATTGACGGGACGATGGTGAGCCGCGCCTATGTGCATAACTTCACCATCTATAAGAATCTGGCTTTGGGTATCGGCGACAAGCTTATGGTCTATAAGGCAAACAAAATCATTCCGCAGATTGCAGAGAACAGGACCAAAAGCGGAGAATTGGATTATCCGCATACCTGCCCCTGCTGCGGTTCAAGGCTCACATTCCATACCCTGCCGGGAGGAAGCAAGCAGTTGTTTTGCGAGAATCCGTCCTGTGCAGCCAAACTGGTTCAGAAGTTTGACCATTTCTGCGAAAAAACCCGCATGAATATCGAGGGCCTCTCCGCCACAACGCTGGAGAAGTTTATCGGTCATGGCTGGATCAAAAACTTCGGAGATCTGTATGCACTGGAACAGCACCGGGAGGATATCATCCAGACGGAGGGCTTCGGCGTGAAATCCTATGAGCGATTGCAGGAATCCATTGAAAAGAGCCGCCATTGCACGTT
>ERZ506432.179-NODE-179-length-29871-cov-4.863395_pt1 | contig 29871 bp, 36 predicted proteins | sample MGYA00513663_ERZ506432 | MGnify/ENA metagenome assembly ERZ506432
TTCCCTACACGACGCTCTTCCGATCTAACGCGAGAACGAACACTACCATAGCCACAGCGAGAAGAAGGGATAAAATTCTTTTCATAGTAACTCCTTTTTTGCTGTAAAAAATTATATTTTGAGTGTTTACTCTAATAGATATTATAACATTAAATACAGAAAAGTCAACAATAATGTGTTCGTGCAAATGACCAAAAATGTTGGCAGACTTTTGACAACTTTAGATAACTAATCGCGCCGAAACGAACAATTTTTAAAAATACGAACAAAAGTTCTGAAAAATCGTTGACAAAAGAACAAATGTGTGGTATAATATAGCCACGGTAGCAAAACCGAAGTAAAAAAAGGAGAGTGATGGATACGAGCAGGTATTTGGATTATGAAGAGGCGGGGGAAAAGCCACGCGCAAGAATCGTTGCCTACTGCGACCATTGCGGATACGCCATTTACTCTACCGACGAGGCGTTCGAGATAGAGGGAAACGGCGACATTATCCACAAGGATTGCTGGTGCGAATATGCCGAGGAGCATATGCTCGATTTTGTGAGAAAGGCATCTTTTTCCGCTGCATATTGAATATTCAAGCTCTTTTTTAATGAGTAAAACCATAGATAAGGACAAGCTGACACCAACCGCTTTTGCCCGCCGCGTCACCGCATATTTCCGCGAGTGCGACAGCGAAATAGTTTCGCCTGCGTGCGCCTCCTGCACAAAGGACGAGGCAAGCTGTGCGCTCTGCCCGAAGAGGCGTACCAAGCCGTACACCCTCTCGGGGCTGTGTCTGGCGCTGGGGATAACAAAGCGGCAATTTAAAGCCCTCAAGGCGAACAAATGTTTCTGTAACGATGTCGAAATGGCGCTTCTGAAGATAGAAGCGTATATAGAAGAGAACAGCATCAGCGGAGGCATAAACGGCGCTCTTGCTACCGCCATACTGAAAGAGAATTTCGGTTGGGGCGCCAAGGACGATGCCGAAGAGGGGAAAATAGAAATTTCGCTCTCGGGAGAGGCGGATAAATATGCCGGTTAGCACCGGTTTCTCCCTGAATATCGCTCCGAGCGAAAAGCAGAAAGAATTTTTTCTTTCCGCTGCAAAATATACCGCATACGGCGGGGCGCGCGGCGGCGGTAAAAGCTGGGCGCTGAGATACAAGCTCCTCCTGATGTGTCTGCGCTACGGCGGAATAAAAATACTGCTCGTGCGGCGCACCCTGCCGGAGCTTACCGAAAATCACATACGCCCACTGCGGGAAATTCTTGCCGCAGTGCCGAGGCTGAGTGAATATTCCGAGAAAGACAAATGTATAACATTTGCCTCCGGATCGCGGCTTCAGTTCGGATATCTCGCGCGGGAGAGCGACCTGCTCCGCTATCAGGGGCAGGAATTTGATGTGATAGCGATAGATGAGGCAACACAGATAAGCGAGCATATGTTTACGGTGCTGTGCGCTTCGCTCCGCGGTGCAAACGATTTTCCCAAGCGTATGTATCTCACCTGCAATCCCGGCGGCATCGGTCACGGCTGGGTGAAACGGCTCTTTATCGAGCGGCGCTTCCGCAAAAGCGAAAATCCCGATGATTATGCTTTCATCCCCGCCGGAGTCTACGACAATGCGGCACTGACGGAAAAAAATCCCGACTACATAAGGCAGCTCGAAAATCTGCCGGAGGAGCTGAAAAAGGCATGGCTCTACGGAAGCTGGGATGTTTTCTCGGGGCAGTTTTTCCCGGAATTTGACTACAGCCTCCATACCTGCGAGCCTTTTGCGCTCGGCGACGGTACGATGCATTTCTGTGCGATAGACTACGGGCTCGATATGCTGGCGGCACTCTTCATAGATGTCTGCCGCGACGGGCGCGCATATGTTCTCTCCGAGATATACGAAAGCTCGCTTATCATAAGCGAAGCCGCAGGGAAGATTCTCGCCCGCGCTTCGGAGGGGACAGTATTTATAGCACCCTCGGATTTATGGTCGCGGCAGAAGGACAGCGGGCGCGATATGGCTTCGATTTTTGCCGAAAACGGGGTTTTCTTAACAAAGCTCCGCCCGAACAGAACCGACGGCTGGATGGCGCTCAAGGAATGGCTTAAGCCCGACGCAAACGGCGGAGTGCGCCTGCGCATTTTCCGCGGGTGCGAAAACCTTATCCGTTCGCTTCCGCTGCTCATGCACGACAAAGCAAACCCCGCAGATGTTGCCGTTTTCCCTCATGAGATAACGCATGCGCCCGATGCGCTGAGATATTTTGCCTCATATATGCGCGACATGGCGTCCGGCGACCGCGCCTGCGAAGCACCGAGGCTGAAAAACATTATAGAAGAAAGGAACTTTCACAAGAAATGAATTTATTTAAAAAATACGATGAAGATATCATAGCATATGACACAGCCGAACTGCGTGAAAAGAGTATTGCTTTTCTTCTGCGTGAGGCGAAAATAGCGCGCTCGAATACTGACGGCTATTGGCAGCGGATGGCAAATTATTACGGCGGCGCACATGATACGGCAAAGCAGACGGGTGATTTCCTTGCAGGAACCGAGCTTCCGTGGAAGCCTGCGACCGTACCCGACGCATATCTCCATGTGGAGAGTCAGATAGAGGCGAAAATGCCCGATTTCGAATTTTCCGCGAGAAGCGGCGATGAGGCGGAGATGGCGAAAGCGAGAGAAAGCGTCGTCCGCTACATCTGCGACAGAAACGAGCTGGAAATAAAGAACTCCGTAAACGAGCGCAGACTCGGAATTATGGGCAGTGCCGTATGGAAGCTCGCACTGACGACTGGCGAAAACGGCACTGACGAGATAGCGATAGAAAATCCCTCACCCGAGGATATCTATCCCGATCCGAACAGCACAAGCGTCGACGGGTGCGAATACATCGGCTACACATATAAGCTCAGCCGCCTTGCCGCACAGCGCATTTTTGCCGACGATCTCGCAATCATGGAGACGAGCATAGACAGGATTCTTTCCGAGCGCGATGCCGAGCTCGGCATAGAGACGGATATTTATTCCTCCGATGCCGCACCGCTTATTGACGTGACGGAATGGTGGTTCCGCCAGCCTTATGACGGCTCTTGCTCCTGCGAAACTGTGGACGCGGCGGGAAATATAACCGAAGTGACATATGACTATCGTGCGGGAGATATCGCGCTCTGCATTCTGCTCTGCGGCAGGGAGGTTCGCTATATCCCGAAATTCTGGAATAAGACCTCCTGCACTCATTATCCGTTCGTTATATACAGCCGTATAATGAGCGACAACAGCATCTGGGGCAGAAGCGAAATAGAGGCGGTACTGCCGCTTATCGACGCCGCCGACAGGCAGCTTGCCTTTGCACAGCTCAACACAGCGTTCTTTGCAAACGACATTCTGCTCTATGAGGAAAATGCTTTCGCTCCCGACAGCTATCCGCAGAATCATCCCGGAGCTGTCTGGAAGCTACGCCCGGGCATGATAGACAAGGTTTCACGCCTCGGCGGACTTGCGGGCGACAGCACCGTCCACTACGAGATAGCGGACAAATACCGTGCGCTGATGAAAGAAGCACTCGGAAACTATGATTTCCTGCAGGGCGACAGCGCAACGCAGGTCACGACGGCGACAGGGCTCGCGCTCCTCAGCGATTTCGCCGGCAAACGCGTAGCCGCAAAGCAGGTATGCAAAAAGGCGGGCTTTTCGAGGCTGTACCGACTGCTTGACTATTTTGCGCTGGAGGTTTACAGCCATGAGCGACTTGCGGCTATCGGTACGGGCTGCGAAGGTGCCTTTGAAAGATGCGACCACTGCATGGCACTTCTCGGATATATTCCCACAGTGGATGTGAAGATAAACACAGGCGACGGACTGGAGAACTCGCGTTCGTTTACGATATCGGCAATTTCCGAGCTGATGAAAACCGAGATAACAGAGGAAAACTACCCGATAGTACGCGCATATATCGAGTCGCTCGGCATACCCTACGGTGCCGAAATATGCGAAAAGCTCGATGAGAGATTTGCGAAAGCAGGAGAGGAGAAGGAAGCATGAACGAAAACGAAATGAAAATCGAAAATAATGCCGAGGCGACCGCCTTGACCGATATAAACGAAGAAAATCCGCCTGCCGCCGAGACCGAAAGCGGCATGGAACTTTCAGACTCCGCAGAGGTGAGAACCGATGACGCGGAGAAAGCCTCTGCCGGAGAAGCGGCAGAGGAAGCGAACGCAGGAAGCACGGGACAAGTCACGCGGGAAGAATATGCGCTCGAAGAATCCGCGCATGAAAAGCCCGATGATTACGTCGATGCGGCTGAGATGAAGCCTTTTATCCCCGAGGAAGTGAAGCCTGCGAGATTTATATCTCCCGCTATGGCATGGAGCTGCGGAACAGGTATGACGGGAATTTTTTCATCAGACTCGGATAAAGCCGGATCGGATGAAAAAGACGACGGAGAAAGCACCGGCGGGTCCGATATCGGCTCTGCTGCGAAGTCCGATGGGAAAGATTTCAAATCCGCAACAGGAACCGACGGAGCGGACAGCGGCGACGATGAGCATTCCGACGACGGCTTTGCCGTCGCCGATGATGAGGGAGGAGACGGCGAAACAGACGGCTTCTGCGATGATGGCTATGACGGCGAAAAAGCAACAGACGAAAACGTTGGCTCAAGCGAGCCGTCGGTCGGCATGGCACCTCTCTCAGAAGAAGAGACGCGCGCCGTCGTGACAAACCCGATGTTTGCGCTTTTTGCGAGAGGGAAGAGTCAGACTTTTGACGAGATATGCCGCGACTTTATGAAAATGACAGCGGGCACGCGCAATGCGGGAAGCCGCAGAATGGTCACTCCGTCCGGCTCGTCGGCTGTGAACAGAGACGTCGCCCTATCGGACAAACAGCGCAAGCTGGCGCGCGAATACGGTATGTCATACAGGGAATATTATGAGCTAATCAACGGCATACCTTCAAAATCATACAAATGAATAATCTGAAAATACAAATGTATAAAATTAAATAACAGATGTATAAAACCAAATAACAACTGTATAAAACATAAAATAAGAAAGGAAACATACAATAAATGAATGATATTTACACATGGTCAAGTGACCTTTATCCTATAGTAAAGAAAAGCTTTGACGAAAGATACAACTCCAGAATGAACATTATCGGCAGCGTCGCCGGTATCGTAAAGCAGGATGCGCTCGAGTACTCCACACAGAATATAGGTGGATACGGCGCACTCCAGAAGTATACCGGCAATACTCTCACATATGCCGACACGACAGGCACATTCGAAACAAAAATCAAACCCGATGAGCACGCCCTTGCTCTGCCGGTGTCTTTCAAAAGCATCAAAAACAACTCTGTCGAGGAGGCGAGAAAAATAGGCATACGTCTCGCTGATTCCGCCTATATGACGGTGCTCAGCGCATTCTATAAATTTTTCTCTACAGCAAGAACCACCGGCTGCTACGACGGCGTATCTGTAGCAAATGCCAACCATCTCGTAAAGAAGGGCGGCACCACAAAGTTCTCCAACATCATGACGGCGGAGCTTTCTCTCGGTGCCATCTGCGATGCTCAGGAGCAGGCAGGCGGTTTTGTGACGGCAGATGGTCTGCCTTTCCTCTCAAACTTCGATCTGCTTCTCGTAAGCCCCGAGCTTGAGGAAAAGGCAAAATCAATCTGTGGTGCCGACGCCCGCGTATGTCCTCAGTCAAATCCCGAGACGGGACTCGGCGCAAACCCCGCATACGGTATGAGATACATGGTGATAGGCGGCGCTTCCACAAAGTTTGCCGCTACGGAATGGGCTGTTGCCGACAGCTCTCTTCTCCGCGAGGTATTCAAGCTCGTTTATATAACAGAGCCTACCGTGCTTGTCTCTCCCAGAGAAAATCCGCTTGTTTGCGACTATATCGCATATGTGGACTTTGCCTTCGGCATTTCCGATGCGAGACCTATCATCTTTGCCAAGCCTGCTCCCGCGAGCGAGGAAGGATATTGATAATCGAAAAGCTGTCTTTTATAAAATTGCCGCACCGCTCCATGCGGTGCGGCGAAAGGAGGTTATATGACTTTAGCAACTATATGCGACAAGATAGGATTTCTTCTTGAAACCGATATTTTCGCGCCCTGCATCGATACGGCAAGCGAAGAGAGCAAGCTTGACGCCGCCATGATAAAAAGCATAGATATGGCACTGCGCAAAATAGCGCGCGACACGAAATGTCTGCGCAGGGAAGCGACGCTGACTTTCACCGCGGGAAGCGACGGAAAATTCAGCGCCGAAATGCCGGACGGTCTCTTTGCCATAGACAGCAGAGACGGCATATATGCCTGCGACGGCAGGCTTTTTTTGGATAAGGCAGGAACTTATACTTTTGTATATTATGTATATCCGACCGCGGTGACGGGCGATACGGCGAGCACATACGAACCGGAGCTTGACGACTATGCCTGCGATGCCGCAGCATATGCCGCGGCGGCTGAATTATGCGGCAGGCTATACCCGGGCGACAATGCGCGATATATGCGTCTGATGACGGAATATGACGACAGGATGGTGCGTCTCTATGAAAAGAACATCAAAAATACGCTCGGCTCTCTTTTCTCAGCCGGAAGAGGAGTGATCCGAAAATGAGCAAAAACGGAAAATTCATATCGGAAAAATATGCTGTTTTCGAGAACTCGGAAAACGCCGTACGCACCTTTACTCTCGGCGATTTTGACGGCGGAGTCCGTTTCTGCCGCAATGCCGGCTCCGATGCCTCTGTGCTCACGCTGAATATGATAGGCGACAGCGGCAGGCTCTGCTCGCTCGCGAAGCCATGCGCCGCCACGCTCGATACTGCAACGGCGCAGGTATTCACGGCACTCGGTAATACTCCTGTCCGGAAGCATTGCCGCGGCGACGGTGCAGACCTGCTGTTATTTAGCAAAAGTATCGTCATCCGGCTTGCCTCCGGCACTTTCAAGACTTACAAAGACAAACTCTCGGGCACGGCAAACGCGGTATTTTTCCGTGACGGCATTTTTTATTTGACTGACGGAAATATCCTTTACAAAATATCCGCATATGACGGCGGAATTACCGAGGCATCGCCGAAGATTCCCGTTCTTTATGATGATGTTGATGCTGACGGAACCGCGCTCGGCTCGCCGGACGAAACTATAAATATTTTCACCGACGAGGTCGCTTTCAGATATAAGACGACGGCAAAAACATATTTCAATACGCCATGGAATGTGGCTGTTGACGGGAGCAGCATCAGGGTAAAAAATCCGAGCGGAGCATATCTCTCGACTTCGGACTATACCGTGACGACATCAAATACCGGCTACCGTGTGACGCTGAATACCGCCGCGACGACGGGCGGCTATACGCTTTATTGCAGGCTGGCGACGGGGAGCAAGAGCATTTCACTCTATACACTAAATGCTGCGAGAGCCGTATTCTGCAATATGAATCCGTATCTGACCGAAAATATATCGGAGGCATCATACGACACGGTGCTTTGCGGTTATGGCGTGCCGTCAGCACCGAGAACGATTTATTTCTATAAGCTGAACACATCCGCGCTCTATCTCCCGTGCGACGGCATGACAAGCAAAAATATGCCGTATAAAATAAGCGGTATCCTGCCGTATTACGGCGGTTATCTCGCGCTGACTGAATATGCCGTATACAAGCTCGACATAAGCGCGGGCGGCACGGCAGGAGAGAGCAAGGCGACGTTGCTGAAAAGTGATTTCGGATGCGATATGCCGGGGAGCGCCGTCGCCTTCGATGACAAAATAATATTCGGGAACTCAAAACGCGGCATTTTCTGCTTTGACAGATACGGCATCGGCGAGCGCGATACAAACAGGAAAATATCCGAAAATATCGAATGGGGCGACTACGGATTTTTCTCCTGCACAGAGACGGAGCGCAAAGCCGCCAAGGCGGATTTCTGCGGTGGGCTGTATGTTCTGGCGGTGGGCGCAAAGACATATATATGGAATTATTTTGCCCATGCGCCCTCCGCAACCTCGGACTCAGAGAAAAACGAAAAGGCGCACATCTGGTATCTGCGCACGGACATGAGCGCACGCGAAATTTTATGCTCGGCGGGCGATGAGATAAACTACATCCCGACGGTCGGCTCGACTCCGATGATCGCCTCGATGAGGCATGACTGCGCGAGCGCATCAAGCAACTTATACAGCAGTATAACAACCGATTTATCCGCATCGGGTAAGGAAAAAGTGGTCACGGGCATTCGCATATATGCGCGCTCGGCGGGAAGCTTCACGCTGTCGCTTCGCTATGACGGCATATCGTCTCCCGATGTTTATACGGCGGAAAACACAGGTGGCTACGGCACGATAAAGAATTATCTCATCCGCCCTTTCCGCAGGAGATTCAACTATTTTTCCATCGAGATTTCTTCCGAAAATCCCATCGTGATAGACAGGGTAATGATAGATTATATTGCCGTGAAATAGGTTGACACGGAGCAAAAAAATGATAGAATATCTCCGAAAGCAAATCGGAGGTTTCTGATATGGCAAATTACTATATTGACCTTAGCTGCGGAAGCGATGAAAACGACGGGCTTTGCGCAGATAAACCGAAAAAGACCCCTGCCGCGGTTAAAGCCGAGGCAGGGGATAAAGTCTATATAAAGAGAAGCGGCTGTGACGCTTCGGATGTGCGCGAATATTTCGGTCTGTAAACCAAAAAAGCCGTCGGGATTGCCCGACGGTTTTTGCGTCTATTTATATTGCGGTATGCCGTCCCATGCCTTGCCGTCCCATTCAAAGAAAAGCTCGGCATATTTATCCTCAAAAAACATGGGGAGGTAATATTTGAAATTCATAGAGAGATTCGGCGCGCTTTGCAGAGCCTTGCGCGAAATCCAGAAGCATCTGCCCTCGTGAGTCGGTTTGCAGAGTTCTCCCGAGTATACTTTCGTGCGGAAAAGAAACTCGAGATATCGCTCGCCGCTTTCCGCCGCCCAGTGTACTATGCCGCATGGCTCGAGCGCGGAAATGTCCAGTCCTGTTTCCTCTTTTGCCTCGCGCACGGCGCTTTCGTATATGCTCTCGCCCGCCTGAACCTTGCCGCCGGGGAATGTTATCCCGCCCCAGTCGGGATGGACTTTATCGAGCGCGAGAACCTCGCCGTTATCGTTATATATCATCACCATATTGACGATTTTTGTTTTTACTTCGCTCATAGCTTCACCTTATATACAATTGTATATTATGAAAAAGCCTTGCCACAGCAAGGCTTTTTCATAATGTGAGATTTTATTATTTGCTTCTTGTGATGTTTTCTTCGCTTGCTTTTGCGATGAAATCGTCGAGAGACATAACGGTGGTTTTGCCGTCGCGATCACGAACGGCGACAGTGCCGTTTTCGACTTCCTTATCGCCGAGCACGAGCATATAAGGCACCTTTTCAAGCTGAGCCTGACGTATCTTATAGTTGGCACTCTCGCTGCGCAGATCTGTCTCTGTACGGAGCTTTGCCTTGCGCAGAGCGTCGTTCACTTCCTTTGCATAGCCTGCGGCGCGGTCGGTGATGGTGATTATTTTCGCCTGAATCGGAGAGAGCCAAAGCGGGAATTTGCCGCCGAAATGCTCTATGATAACGCCGATGAAGCGTTCTACCGAGCCGAATACAACGCGGTGAATCATAACAGGGCAGTGTTTCTCGCCGTCGGCACCCGTATATTCGAGACCGAATCTGCCGGGGAGCTGATAGTCAAGCTGGATGGTGCCGCACTGCCATGTTCTTCCGAGGCTGTCCTGAATATGGAAGTCAAGCTTCGGTCCGTAGAATGCGCCGTCACCTTCGTTTACGATATATGACTTGCCGATGCTCGTGATGGCATCTGCCAGAGCGTCGGTTGCGATTTTCCAGTCCTCCTCGGAGCCGATATGGTCCTCGGGCATTGTGGAAAGCTCTATCTTATAGGGCAGACCGAAGAGGGAATAAACCTCATCGAAAAGCTGTGCTATGCGGACAACCTCGTCCTTTATCTGCTCGGGAGCAAGGAGTATATGCGCATCATCCTGCGTGAAGCAACGCACGCGGAAAAGCCCGTGGAGCGCACCGGAAAGCTCATGGCGATGTACTCTGCCGAGTTCGCCGTAGCGGATGGGGAGTTCCTTATATGAATGAGGCTCCAGCTGGTAAACGAGAATACTGCCGGGGCAGTTCATCGGCTTTATCGCAAAATCCTCGCCGTCGATGACGGTGGTATACATATTTTCCTTATAATGCTCCCAGTGTCCCGAGGTTTCCCAGAGAGTGCGGCGCATGATCTGCGGCGTGGATATCTCGTCATAGCCCCACTTGCTGTGAACCTCATGCCAGTAGTCGATGAGGGTATTGCGCAGGAGCATACCTTTCGGGAGGAAGAAAGGCATACCGGGCGCTTCGTCGCGGAGAGCGAAAAGTCCCAGCTCCTTGCCGAGCTTTCTGTGGTCGCGCTTCTTTGCTTCTTCTATGCGGGTGAGATATTCTTCCAGATCCTCTTTCTTTGCGAAAGCCGTGCCGTAGATGCGGACGAGCATCTTGTTTTTCTCATTGCCGCGCCAGTATGCGCCCGCAACGCTCGTGAGCTTGAATGCCTTGACGGCGGAGGTATAGGTCACATGAGGACCTGCACAGAGATCTGTGAAATCGCCCTGGCGGAAGAAGCTTATTGTGGCGTCCTCGGGCAGGTCGTTTATCAGCTCTGTCTTGTAGGGCTCGCCCATTTCCCCGGTGAGCTTCAGCGCCTCTTCGCGGGGAAGAGTGAAGCGCTCGAGCTTGATATTTTCCTTTACTATTTTTTTCATCTCGGCTTCGATTTTCGATAGGTCGTCCTCGGTGAAGGGGGTTTCGCGGTCGAAATCGTAATAGAAGCCGTCGGCGATGGCGGGACCTATCGCGAGTTTCGTATCGGGATAGAGGCGCTTTACAGCCTGCGCGAGAATATGTGACGCGGTGTGACGGAGGGCATGCCTGCCGAGCTCTTCTTCAAAAGTGCTCTCAACGATGCTTCCGTTCTGATCAATGATTTTCATGATTTTTTCTTCCTTTCGATAAAAAATAAAACCCCATTGCAAAATGCAATGAGGTGCTTTTGATAAACACGGTTCCACTCAAGGTTTAACTCTTGCCTGCGATAACGGGCAGCACCGACACGCCATTTCCTGCGTGCGCCATAGAAAGGGTGGTAACAAAAACGATACTGCAAGCCGCTCGCAGCAAGTGCGGCTCTCTCTGAGGCAGCATAGCGAAGAGTTTTGTCCCTCTCGGCTTTCATTATAAAAATATAATACGCCAAAAACTGCGATTTGTCAAGAGAAAAACGCGGATTTTTATCAAAAATATTTTTATACAGATGTATTTTTGCCTGAAATATAAAAAATACAACCGTATAATTTACAGAAAACTGCATTTTAAGGACAAAATTTGGATTAAAATACAATATATGGAGCAAAAACGGCATTTTTTATTGACAAGAACGAAAAATCCGTGTATAATACAATACAAAGGATGTGAGAGCATGATTATTTTACAGAACGGCGTGATATCCGTCGGCATAGAGCCTTACGGGGCGGAGCTTTCGAGTATCAAAAATCTGCGAACAAACAGGGAATTCATCTGGTCGGGAGACAGCACCTACTGGAGCGGGCAGTCGCCTATTCTTTTTCCGATAGTCGGCAGGCTTTTCGGCGACAGCTTTGAATACGGCGGTGAAAAATACTATCTCCCCAAGCACGGATTCGCGAGAAAGAGCAATTTTGATATAGTGCGCACAGAGGAGACCGAGGCGCAGTTCCGTCTTTGCTCAAGCGCGGATACAAAGCGCGTTTACCCTTTTGACTTTCAGCTGGATGTCGGCTTTTCCATTGAGGAAAAGAAATTGAATGTTACTTACCGTGTGAAGAATACCGGTGATATTGCCATGTTCTTTTCCATCGGTGCTCATCCCGCTTTCAACTGCAAGATGGGCGATTTTATCAAGTTTGACGAGTATGAAACGCTGGAGACATATACTTTCGACACAAGCTCCTTCCGAACGGGAACAAAGCCTTTTATGGAGCGCAGGAAAAATATAGAGATAACAGAGCATCTTTTTGATGATGATGCGCTCGTTTTCAGCGGCATGAAGAGCCGCGGACTGGAGATAATATCAAGGGGCGGCAGCAGGATTGTCCGCGTGGATTACGGTAATGCGCCCTATCTCGGCATATGGGCAAAGCCCAGTGCGCCTTTTGTCTGCATTGAGCCGTGGTTCGGCATAAACGATGCGCCCGAGGTCAGCGGAAATATTTCCGAAAAAGAGGGAATATTGGCGCTCGAAGCCGGCTCCGAATTTGAATACACTTACAAAATCACGGTGGCGTGAAAAAAGCAAAATTATAAATCGGCGTGTCGCATATGCGGCGCGCCGATTTCGGTTTGTCAGGGAAGTTTGATTTTGCTGTCAGCGGGACGGTGCAAAGAAAATCACTTCATATTCATATAAGTAAAAAGCCTCCTTTGATATCCCGATTGCGAAATATCAAAGGAGGATGCAGGCGACAGCCTGACTGTCATTTCATTATCACTGCGGCGAGCGCATTCACGCTGCCGTCGGCAAAGGTGCTTTTGACGGTATATTTCTCCCCGTCAAAGTAATAGCAGAGCGAAAGCTCATCGCCGAGCTTTGCCTCATGCAGATATGATATGCAAAAGGCGGAGACACGCTCTGCCGAGAAATCCGGCACGGCTGAGAGAAGCATATCGGCATACCATGTATTGTTCATATGCCTGTTTCTGTCGATGAAGCTGTATGGCACGGTGAATTTTCCGGCAGCCGTCATTTCCTCTGTTTTTACAGGCTTTATCCTGCTGTCAAAGGTGGTGGCGGAGGATCTTTCCTCTGCGTCAAATGTATGTCCGAGCTCGTCAACGCGCACAAAAGAGCGGTCGCTTATGCGCACGAGCGCAAACTGCGCATGTGCGAGCGCCACAAACTCCCCGCCGCGGCGAACCTCGTAAGTACGCCCGAATTTTACCCCGTGCGAAATCTCCGCAAAGGTAGTGACCTCGATTTCCTCTTCCATATATATCGGTTTATAAATATCGACATTCATGGCGCTGAGGATAAAGGCGGTATCGCGGCGGCGAAGCTCATCTTCGGTGAGCCCGTAGTTTACGGCGAGCTGTTCGTTTGAGGCGGCATGCAGATATTTCAGCAGACCTGCGGGTCGGATGACCCGCATGCTGTCCGCATCGTGCATATCGGTGGTTATTGTTTTATGCCACTTCATTTTTGCGTGCTATTATGCCTTGCCGTTGGAGCCGAGAACATCGACCATCTTGTGTGTGACCATCTTCTTTACTTCGTCGCGTGCAACAGAGAGATATGTGCGCGGGTCGAAAACGGAGGGGTCGTTTGCGAGAACACGGCGGATAGCGGCTGTCATGGCGAGACGGATATCGGAGTCGATATTTATCTTGCAGACTGCCATCTGAGCTGCATGACGGAGTTCATCTTCGGGGATGCCGATAGCATCGGGAAGCTTGCCGCCGAGAGCGTTTATTTCCTTTACATATTCCTGCGGAACGGAAGAAGCGCCGTGCAGAACTATCGGGAAGCCGGGAAGTCTCTCGGAGATTTCCTCGAGAATATCGAAGCGGAGCGGGGGCGGAACAAGGATGCCGTCGGCATTTCTTGTGCACTGCTCGGGCGTGAACTTATATGCGCCGTGGCTTGTGCCGATGGCGATTGCGAGCGAATCAACGCCTGTCTTTGTTACAAATTCCTCAACCTCTTCGGGGCGTGTATATGTGGAATCCTCGGCGGAAACGTGAACATCATCCTCGATGCCTGCGAGCTTGCCGAGCTCACCCTCTACGACAACGCCGTGTGCATGAGCATATTCCACAACCTTCTTTGTGAGGGCGATATTGTCCTCAAAAGAATGCTTGGAGCCGTCTATCATGACGGAAGAAAAGCCGCCGTCGATGCACGCCTTGCAGATATCGAAATCCGCGCCGTGGTCGAGATGGAGAGCGAAGTCAACGCCGCTGTCCTCAGCTGCCGCATGAGCGAGAGCCATGAGATAAGCATGCTTTGCATACTTGCGCGCGCCGGCGGAAACCTGAAGTATGACAGGAGATTTCTGCTCTGCCGCAGCTTCGGTGATAGCCTGAACTATCTCCATATTGTTGATGTTGAAGGCGCCTACGGCATAGCCACCCTCATAAGCCTTTTTGAACATTTCCTTTGTTGTTACTATAGCCATTTTCTGAACCTCTTTCCCGCGGGAGCGGTTTTTATTCCGAATACCCGCGAAATAAAATTTTTACCGTCCTTTATTTTATACTATTTTCGCGTTTTTTGCAACAGATTTTTGAAAATTTTTGAAAATATAGGATTTTTTCATAAAAACCCTTTACAATCGGGAAAAACTATGGTATAATTCTAACCGTATGCGGTCGCCTGCTTGGTTTGCGGATATAAGGCTTTTTACAAGCGCTTCACCCGCCGCTTGCTCTGCTGTGCGATTTCTGCATAAAATAATTTTTATGAGGTGAAAATCATGCTTGACAAAGAAGCAAAACAGGGCGTTATCGCCGAGTACAAAACCCATGAGACAGACACAGGCTCTCCCGAGGTTCAGATTGCCATTCTCACAACGAGAATCAACGAACTCACAGAGCATATGAAGAAGAATCCCCACGACCGCCACAGCGGCAGAGGACTTCTCAAAATGGTAGGTAAGAGAAGAAACCTTCTCGGTTATCTCCAGAAAAAGGATATCGAGCGCTATCGTGCGATAGTAAAGAAGCTCGGTCTCAGAAAGTAATTTTGCGGCAGGGGCGCGTTTTCGCAAACGCGTCCCTGCAGTGTTTGTCCGAGTCGGTTTTTCATATTGAATTATCCCGCAAAATTCCGTTTTGTCTTGTATAGCAGTTAATAAAGAGCCCGAATGCGGAAGCTTTCCGGCTTTTCATTAAGTGCTAAACAGGTCGGGCGTTTTTTGCGGATAAGAAATAAAAAAATTTATTTTCAGGAGGCAAAAAATGCAGAAAGTATTTGAAAATTACAAAGTATTCGAGTATAACTACGCCGGCAGACCTCTCAAGGTCGAGGTCGGTAAGGTTGCCGGCCTTGCAAACGGCTCTTGCGTGGTAAGCTACGGTGAGACAGTCGTTCTCGCCTGTGCTACGGCAAGCGCAAAGCCGAGAGACGGTATCGACTTCCTTCCGCTTTCCGTCGACTATGACGAAAAGCTCTATTCGGTAGGTAAAATCCCCGGCGGATTCCTTCGCCGCGAGGGCAAGCCGTCCGAGAAGGCTATACTCACAAGCCGTGTTATCGACCGTCCCGTACGTCCTCTTTTCCCGAAGGATCTGCGCAACGATGTCGCTCTCACTCTGACGGTTATGTCCGTTGATCCCGACTGCTCACCCGAGATCACAGCCATGATAGGCGCATCAATCGCGCTTTCCATCTCCGATATTCCGTGGAACGGACCTATCGGCGGCGCTTTTGTAGGTCTTGTTGACGGCGAGATTGTCATCAACCCCACGGCGGAGCAGCGCAAGGTAAGCGACCTTGAGCTTACCGTAGCGGCAAGCGAAAAGAAAGTCGTCATGATCGAAGCGGGTGCCCGCGAGGTTGACGACGACACGATGTTCAACGCAATCATGAAGGCGCACGAAGAGATAAAGAAGCTTCTCGTTTTCATAAACGAGATAATTGCCACAGTCGGCAAGCCGAAATTTGAATATCCCTCTTGCGAGCTTGACCATGATATGTTTGATGAGATTTTCGCATATTGCGAGGCGGCTGTCATGGAAGCTCTCGATACAGACGACAAGACCGTACGCGATGCAAAGATGCAGCCTATAATGGACGATATCCTCGAGAAATTCTCCGAGAAATACGAGGGTCTTGATGTGATGCTCCCCGAACTTATCTACAAGATTCAGAAAAAGATTGTCCGCCGTTGGCTCCTCAATGACAAAAAGCGTGTGGACGGCAGAAGAATGGACGAAATCCGTCCTCTTGATGCCGAGGTTGCACTCCTGCCGAGAACACACGGCTCGGGACTCTTTACCCGCGGTCAGACACAGGTTCTCACCGTGGCTACACTCGGTCCGCTCTCCGACAGCCAGATGCTCGAGGGACTGGATGATGAAACTTCCAAGAGATATATGCACCACTACAATATGCCCGGCTATTCCACAGGCGAAGCAAAATCCCTGCGCAGCCCCGGCAGAAGAGAAATCGGTCACGGTGCGCTAGCAGAGCGTTCGCTCGTTCCCGTGCTTCCTTCCGTTGAAGAATTCCCTTATGCAATGCGTCTCGTTTCCGAGGTTGTAAGCTCAAACGGCTCTACCTCGCAGGCTTCCGTATGCGGCTCTACACTCGCACTCATGGATGCGGGTGTTCCGATAAAGGCTCCTGTAGCCGGCATTTCCTGCGGTCTTATCACAGCAGAGGACGGCTCTTGGGATACGATGATTGATATTCAGGGTCTCGAAGATTTCTACGGCGATATGGACTTCAAGGTTGCCGGCACACACAAGGGTATCACCTCCATTCAGATGGATCTGAAGATTGACGGTCTTACACCGGAAATAATCAGGCAGGCTTTCGCACAGACTCACAAGGGCAGAGATTATATCATAGATGAAGTTATCCTCAAGGCTATTCCCGCTCCCAGAAAGGAAATGAGCAAGTATGCTCCCAAGATGATAACAATGAAGATAAATCCCGATAAGATTCGCGATGTCATCGGTTCCGGCGGCAAGATAATCCAGAAGATTGTTGCCGAGACAGGCGCTAAGATTGATATCGAGGATGACGGCACGGTTTATATTCTCGCAGTTGACCAGCAGTCCGCAAAGGATGCCAAGGCTATCATCGATGCCATCGTATTCGAGCCTGTAGAGGGTTGCTGCTACAACGGCACCGTAACAAGGATTATCCCCATCGGCGCTTTTGTTGAGATTGCTCCCGGAAAGGAAGGTCTTGTCCACATCTCCAAGCTTGCAAACAAGCGCGTTGAGACTGTCGAGGATGTTGTCAGCGTAGGCGACAATGTAACAGTCAAGTTCCTCGGAACAGACGAAAAGGGCAGACTCAATCTCTCCATGAAGGACGCTCTTCCCCAGTAATCGGATATATGTATAATAGAAGCGCGGAAAAACCGTTCGGTTTTTCCGCGCTTTTGTGTTTCGGATATCGGTTGTGGGTTTTCTTTACGAAAACACCGAGAAAATCAGATTAACAAGCATACATGTAAACGCACCGAAGAGAGTCGGCAGAGCCGCGGCAATAAGCATCCAGCGCGTACTGCCCGTTTCCTTTTTCACGGAAATAAGCGTGGTGGAGCAGGGAAAATGCGCCATGGAAAATATCAGGAAGCAGAGCGCTGTTTTTATGCTCCAGCCGTTGGCGGTCAGTATGGCACCGACCTCGGTTATAGCTCCCGCTTCCGTCAGCTCGCTGCCGGAGGTATAAGCCATTAGTATTATCGGCAGGACTATCTCGTTTGCGGGCAGTCCGAGCAGAAAAGCCGCGAGTATAACGCCGTCCATGCCGCAGAGAGCGGCAAGCGGTTCGAGGAAAAGGCAGATATGCGAGAGCAGAGTGACACCGCCGAGGGTGATATTTGCGAGAAGCCAGATAAGCAATCCTGCCGGAATGGCTATCATCACGGCTCTGCCGAGAACGAAAACAGTCCTGTCCAGCATGGAGCGCACTATCACGCGCGGTATATTCGGCTTGCGATACGGCGGCATCTCGAGAATAAACGATGACGGCTTGCCATGCAGGATTGTCGACGAGAGAAGCCTTGACGCTATAAGCGTGAATATCACGCCGAGCAGTATCACCGCGGCGAGAATGAGTGCACAAACGACGGACGGAAGTCCCGTGCCTGCCGAGAAAAACACGGTTATAACCGTTACAAGAGCGGGGAAGCGCCCGTTACAGGGCATGAAAGCGTTTGTGAGTATTGCGATGAGACGTTCCTTTTCCGAATCGATTATTCTCGCTCCGACAACACCCGCCGCATTACAACCAAGCCCCATGCACATGGTAAGCGACTGCTTGCCGCAGGAGCCGCAGGCGGCAAAGCACCTGTCAAGATTATATGCTATTCTCGGCAGATAACCGATATCTTCAAGCAGAGTGAAAAGCGGGAAGAATATCGCCATGGGCGGAAGCATGACTGCGACTATCCACGCAAGCGTGCGATATATGCCGAAGATCAGCATGCCGATAAGCCATTCCGCCGCTCCGACAGCCGCCAGCGCGCGGTGCAGTACGCCTTCAAATTTGCCGAATAGGGAGGAAAGTGCTTCGGAGGGATAGTTTGCGCCGACGATGGTTATCCAGAAAATGACGGCAAGCAGCATAGCCATCGCGGCAAAGCCGGTTAATCTGCCGCAGAGTATCCTGTCGGCACGCGATGAAGCAGGGCTTTCCTTGCCCGTGCGCTTTATCGCACGCCTGCAGATTGCCGCCGCGTATTCGGAAATGGTATGTACCGCCTCGGCATTTATCGCCTCACTGTCGAGTCCTATACCGCGCAGTCGCTCCTTTTCCGCATTCAATGCCGCCTCGTCTGTCACGCTGTATTCGTCATGCTCAAGCAGAAAACCGGCATCGCCCTCGAGCAGGCGCAGGGCAAAGAAACGCTCCTTTCCGACAGGCGCTTTTATTATAGGAAGAAGATTTGCTATCGCTTTTTCCAGTTCGTCGGTGTAGCGCAGGGAAATGCCTGATTCGGGATTTTCCGCCGCCTCGTGAATGCGCGACGCGACAGCGGCAACACCTGTTCCTTTGCCTGCGCTTGTGCCGACTGTGGGAATGCCGAGCAGACGCTCGAGCGCGGTGATATCCGGTGTGATACCGTTTGCTTTTGCTTCGTCGAGCAGGTTCACACAGAGCAGAATATGCGGCGTTATTTCCGAAATCTGAATGAGCAGATTGAGATTTCTTTGCAGGCGGGAAGCATCGCAGACTACGATGACCGCCTCGGCATCGCCGAAGCAGATGAAATCACGCGCGGCGGCTTCCTCCTCGGAATTTGCCGACAGGGAATAGCACCCGGGCAGGTCGACAAGCGTACAGCCCGCATCGCGGCAATAGCCTGCGGCAAGCCCGACAGTTTTGCCTGTCCAGTTTCCCGTGTGTTGCTTCAGCCCCGTGAGATGATTGAAAATCGTGCTTTTGCCTACATTCGGATTGCCCGCGAGCGCGACTCTCCTGCCACAAAATTCCGTTTTATTCGTTAAGCTTTTTCCCGTAGAGCTGCCTGTCAGTCCCATTTTCATCCTCCGTCAGTAAAATTTTGCATGCGTCCTGCCGTCGCAGAGCAATAATTGTGCCGAGTATCTTATATGCACAAGGGTCGCCGAGCGGGCTGATGCCTGTTTTTTCAACGGCAGTGCCGCACGAAAAACCGAGATCCATAAGTCGTCGCAGGAGTGCACCTTTTTCATTTATATCATATATTATGCCTGCCGAACCTATCGGAAGCTCGGCAAGAGTTTTTGCATGGGTTTGTCTTTTTGTCATTTCTGTAGTTGCCTCCTGTGATAATATATGCGGTGGCGTATGTGCCGTGAAAGGCATGGCGAAAGGCAATATCCGCGTTTTATAGCGAAATATGTCTTTTTATACTGCAACGGATATGATTTCGGGCGGCAGGGAAGCGAAATATATTTTTCGCTTTTAATAAAATGCTTGACAATGAAGCGGTATTTATGCTATACTGTACGGGCAATGAAAATATTGGGGTGTAGCCAAGCGGTAAGGCACGGGACTTTGACTCCCGCATTCGTCGGTCCGAATCCGGCCACCCCAGCCATGATGACAAGTCAATTTAGATCCGAACGAGGAAAAACGAGAAAACGGGAGATTTCGAGAGATTTCTCCCGTTTTTTCGACCCTGCATTTTTTCGGAGTTTCATAGATCCCTTTTGCCCCTTTCGATGCTGTGTCCGGACTCGAACATATAAAACCGTTAGACAGATTTAAAAAAATATGATATAATTTTGTAAACGTATGCACCCAAATTCAAAAATGCCACACTATATGGATGAAAGGAGGCGAGAAAATGCAGGAAACGAACGAAATGCGTGATAGGCTGGTTGACGAATTCGCCGAGCACTATATGGAGAAGCTGTTTTACTTCTGCCTGAAAAGGACAGGGAACGATATCGAAGCAGAAAATCTGACACAGGACATTGCACTTCAGATCATTACCGCCCTGAATAAAGGCACACTGCCAACGAGCTTTTCCGCTTGGATATGGCAGATTGCACGCAACCGTTATTCCGTATGGGCAAAGGAAAAGCATGACCGAAACGAATCGGTGACCGAGTCCGACATCGGCGATTATGAGCTTGAAGATGAAAGCGAAAATATTCTTGATGAAATGATACATACAGAGCAGTTGGCTCTGCTTCGGCGCGAGCTGGCGTTCATCAAAAGCGATTATCGCAACATCGTCGTTGCCTATTACATAGAAAATAAAAATGTTCGTGAGATCGCAGAATCACTCTCGCTTTCCGCAAACACGGTAAAGTCCCGGCTTCTCCGTGCAAGACAAATATTGAAAGAAGGTATGGATATGGCAAGAGAATTTGGAAAACTCAGTTACCGCCCTGAAAACATTACGTTTGTTATGAATGGGATGTATGGGAAAAACGGCGAACCGTGGAATTATATTTCGCGTTTGCTCTGCAAAAACATTCTGCTTGCGGCTTATAGAACCCCAGCTTCAGCAGAAGAACTAGCAATGGAGGTCGGAGTCGCGCTTCCGTATATGGAAGAAGAACTTTCGGCGCTTGTGAAGGCTACTTTAATGAAGAAAAACGGTAACAAGTACGAAACCAATTTCTTCATTGTAAGTGCAGAAGCACAGGAAAAGATTTACGCACATTTGCGTGGAATTACCCCTGAGCTTACAAAAGCCGTAATAGCGGCCATGGAGTATAATATTGAGTGGTCAAACGAAAATGCCCCCGATTGGCATGAGGGCTATCAAAGCTATGAGGATATGAAATGGGCGCTTCTGATGATCGAAGCGGATAACGTGTATTTTGATACCCTTAAGCCTTTTAATAAGAACGCGAAGGATGTTCCTAATATTGGTCCGTGGGGACATACGCTTCGTCCAAATGGCGGTGAATGGGATATACTGGGCATGGAAATATACCGCGGCGATGCGCCGGCTTTTGTAGGTCTTCACGGTTGTGTGTCAAATCCGAGTGAAAAAGATTTGCCCGAAATCATGTTCCGCCAATTTCACTACAAATGCTGCGGACTTGAAAAGCGTATACCGCCCGATCTGACTTATGCAGACGGGCAGGCGATGGTTGCAGTTGCTGAGGGAAAGAGTGAAGATGTAGACAATGCTATTCTAAATAGATTGGAATCCTACGGATATATCAAAAAAGCAGATGACGGCTATGTTCCGACAATTATGGTCATGCGGAAGGAAAAGTCACGCAGGATGCCTAATGAGATAAAGGAGCATTTTGAGTCGTTGCGGCATAAAGCGACCGATATAGCAACACGGCATTATTTGTTTTGCCGCGAGCAGATCTATAAAGAAATTCCCGAATTTTTGAATGAAGACGAATTTCAGATTGATCATGCGTGCGCGAATATCTTTGCAATACGCGGTGCTGTGCTTGAAGAAGCCATCAAACAAGGCTACTTGTCATTTGATAAGGATAATGACAAACAGATGCTGGGGGCATATTTAGTTATATAATTTTTTACCGACGTGAGTAGCCGTTGGTCGCTCTCGGCGGCTTTTACATAAGTCCGTTTACACGCATGGTTTTGCAAGCCCGCTCTTGCCACGGGAGAAGTCTATCCTTCGGGTGCATCTAAATTGGATAACACAAATTTGGCATCTAAAATGACCTGTAGACACATGATGCGTGTCTGATTTAGATGCAGGCACGAAAAAACGAGAAAAGCGGAGATTTCGAGAGATTTCTCCCGTTTTTTCGACCCTGAATTTTTTCGGAGTTTCATAGATCCCTTTTGCCATTTTCGATGCTGTGTCCGGACTCGGACTCACGAAAAGGGCTTTTTTGCGTCTTCCCGAAAGCAATCGACTCTGTGGCTGGATTCGGACTTGCGAAAGCGGAGTCTGACAGTGTGAAAAAGCCGCCGCTTCACAAATTGTTTACAAACACATTTGATCCCTCCTCAAATTGTCCGAATTTGAACTCACGAAATTGGGCAAACGACAATCCGATATATTTCTGTCTTGCAACAGATAAAAACAAAAATAATCCTCTATTACATGCAATAAGTAGCTTTCTGCGCATGTGTAGCTGTATGGGGGCTGTAGACAGTTTCGGACTAATGCATAGACTGATTCATTAATTTGTGATATCATAAACTCAACGCAAAGTTGAGGACAATTCGTTTTTAAGTCGCTTCTTATTTTCCAAGGTATGTGTTACAATATAATCACGGTACCGAAGTATTCTACTTGGAGGTTATATCATGTCATCTACAATGGGGCAGATCATCAAAGCTCTGCGCACGAAAAATGGTTTTACGCAAGAGGAGCTTGCTAAACGGCTTGGGGTTACTTATCAAGCAGTTTCAAAATGGGAGAATGATACGGGGATGCCGGATATATCGCAGGTTGTTCCGCTTGCATCAATATTCGGTGTTAGTACAGATGTGCTGTTTGGCATTGCCGACACAACAGAAAATGAAGAAGCGTGGAAAATTGTTCAACACGCCGGTGGTGTAGAAAAATACGGTGAAGTTGTATCGTATTTGAACGCGTATGATATTTTACTTGACGGGTTGAAGAAATATCCTAACAATCTGATCATTATGATCAATTGTATGAATCTCGGCGCTTCGCTTTCATTGCCGGAAAACGGATGGATTTATGCCGAAAAACGAGCCAAAGAAATTGCATCTGAAACGATTCGTCAAGCGAATTTTATTATAGCAAATTCGAAAAATATCACCGATATTTTATCTGCTCGTCAAGTCTTGGTTTTTCTTTATTGTACACAAGGAGAATTTAATTTAGCATCGAACGAAGCAAGAAACTTCCCCCCTCGCGCCGATTTAACCGTGTATTCCAATATGGCAATCGTTAATGAATACATGGCTAATTACAAAAGAACCGCAACATGTCTTTGTAGCAATATTGACTATACGTTGCAAGCTTTCGAAAATGATATTGCGCGACTTGGAAAAACATACTGCCACGACGGAAAATATAAGGATGCTATTGCTGTATACGAAACATTTTTCGAGGTTATGAGTGTAATATTCAAAGATGAAATTCCTCTTTCATATCATGATTTTGATTCGGGAGACTGTTATTTGCTATTAGCAGAAGCATATCTTGCAACAGGCGAAACCTCAAAGGCAATGGGTGCCGTAGAAAAATCCGTTATGTATTATATTGATCTTTACAGCACATATACTGGACAAAAAGTTTTGCAACGTAGCCATATCAAATCACCTGTCATAAGGGAAACCGAAGTGATCACGTCATTGCCTAAAGAAAACATAAAGCAGATGTTGCTAAACAAATTATCTACACCCGGAATTCAATTCTTGAATCAGGAAACTCGTTTTCTTGAGCTATTTGCTATCGTGAATAATCTGTCGTAACAATCTTACATTTCGCCTCCGCTATTACCTTACCTATCTGCATAGACCTCGTTTACAAGCATGGCTCTGCAAGCCCGGAAGATCGCGGTCACTTGCAGCGCGCCTGAATTGACCTGTAGACACATGATGCGTGTCTGATTTAGATGCAGGCACGAAAAAACGAGAAAAGCGGAGATTTCGAGAGATTTCTCCGCTTTTTTCAACGCTGAAGTTTTTCGAAATTTTGCAGATGCATTTCGGGCTTTTCGGCTCTGTAGACAGATTCGAACCGCCACACACTTTCCGAAGCATTTCAAAAAACTTCTCGTTCAAAAAATATTTACAAAGCTGTAGATGCAACAACGCTTTGGACAGATTCGGACTACCCCACTTGAAATGTTTACAAAATTGTGGTATAATAGATAAAAAAGTATGGGATGTTCCCAACAATATGACAAAGGAGAGTATCAAATGAAGAAAAATCATCTTCGTGAAATAGTTGGCGATAAAATACGCTGGCAATATTTTACATGGCCGCTTTTGATATTGTTGTTTTGCATGATTCTTGTTCCTTACTGTATCTTTGTTTTTTCCTTGAGCATGGGGGAATTCAATTTATCAAAGTGGACTTCTGATCTGTTGATTTCCGTCGAGGTGTGTTTGGGCTTTGCAATTCCCTTTATTATCCTATCATTGCTTAACCGACGATATTTTGGTAAAATTATTTGTGTCATAAATGAAGATGGAATACATCATAAAGACGGTTTGACAAAGTGGGACGACATTGTCAAAATAGAATACGAAATTGAATTGCCGGGTGGAGTAGTCAAAAAGGAAAATTTATTTTGTCACTCTGTCATTCACACAAAAAAACAGAGAATAACGCTTATTCATACACCAATATTCTTTATTTCAAAGGTAAAAAAGTATAAACCATCTATTGATGCAGGCGTTTCGAAAAACAGCAAATGGATGATTGGATTCATCATTGTTATGCTCGTTATTGCAGTACCTATCATACCTCTTCTTACATAGAACTCGTTACAAGCATGGCGTTAAAAGCCCGGTAGAACTCGGAATCTTTTAACTCCCATCATCGCCAAGGGGGGGAGTCTACCCTCTGCAAAATCAGTGTGCATCTAAATCAGCCACACACGGTTTTGCATCTAAATCGGACAAACATCACAAGCCTCCCGCGCGTCAGCGCGGGAGTTTTACTTATTACTTCTTCGTTTTTCATTCTTCACTTACACGCGGGAGGTTTGGCGAAGTTATAAGTAATAGCGAAGAAGTGGAAGCCACTGCTTCACGCAAGAGGAGGGCTTCGTTTGCGTTGCGCATAAATACTGTTGATTTTAAACCGAAAGTATGGTATAATTATAAAAAAGTAATGCTGTGAGAAAAAACAGGCAGGGATATTCTTTCGCGACAGCCAAAAACACCCCATATCAAAACATCGGAGACCGCAACATGAAAATCACATTTTTCAAAAACGAATCGTATTTTCACCCTCGCATATCGTATGCTTGGACGAACGCAGAAAAAGTCGATGTTGATTTTAAATTCCGAAAATTAAGAAAGTATTCTCAGCTTTTGTCTGCGGTTCCTTTGGTGATTTTTTTGGCGCTGTCGGAGTCCGGCTCCGATTGGTTGTTTTACATTATCACCGCTATCCTTTGCCTCCCTGTACACGAACTGTGTCACGCATTGTTTTGCCTGCTTTCGGGAAGAAAAGCAGAGCGCATATATTTCTTTCCTTACAAACAAGTTTTTTCTTCCGCGACGGCATATGTAAAACCTGCTTTTGGCGTATGGAACAAAACGCAAGCTGTTCTGTTCGCTTTATTTCCGACTATTCTGCTGTCATTTGTTCCTGCAATATCAGCTGTTTTTATTTCATCTTTGAGAATAAGGCTACTGTTTCTTTCGATATTTAACCTTTCGATATCATGTTTTGATATTATAGATGCGTGTTGCCTTTTGAAATTGCCGCGGAATTGTCTGTACTTCGGAGATTTTGTTTTGACTGCGGCAGAAGCTGACCGCCCTGTTATCATACATCGGCTGTCAGTGACATCAAAGCCGGATAAAATAGAGCATAAGTGCTTTCAATTTTACAATAACAAATTGACCGAGATAGACCCGCCGCCAGAATCACCCGCAGCAGACAGATTAAGAGAAGAATTTGTCAAACAGTTTAATCTCAAATCGACATAAGTCAAGAAAAAACAAGGAGGATAAACCACTATGACACCAAAAGAACAATGCGAAGTACTGCTGGATAAATTGCTCCCATTTGCAGAAGAACAGATGAAAAAGCATCGCGAATTTTATCCGTTTGCGGCTGTTATTCTTACGGATGATACCGTGGAATTAACCGGAAGCTATGACGGCGGCGAACATCCGGAATCAAAAGATGTTATCAACGATTTGATTCAAATACACAAACAATTGGCGCATGATGGAAAGATTAAAGCCAGCGGAATTGTTTGGAATGCATCTGTGACTTCCGCAGACGGAAAGCCCTCTGATGCTATCATAGTAAGTTTGGAACATAAAGACGATTATTCTGTTATCGTTGGTGAGCCTTATAAAATCGGTCTTTTCAAAAAGGTCACTTTCGGCAGTTTATTTGCAATGGAGGGAAAACACGACATTTTTTGAGAATACATCGGTTATTTCAAAATTTGCGAAAGGGGAAAATATGGTTCCGTATTATCTTGAAAACCATTTGAAAAATATAAGAAAAAGCAAAGACCGCGTGACGGCGATACTTACTTCCTCTGCGGGAAATACAAAACTGGATATATTTTATTACGGAGAAATCATCGTAAGTAAAGGCACGCCTTTTATAACAGATGGGAAATTCCCTTGTCTTATCGTTGCAAAAGACCCGATTTCCGGTGAGGAGTTTACGGTTTTTGACGGGGCAAAGCACGGATATGACGCCATGTTTTGTAATGAATATGCGGATGTGCCGAGCCGCAGTCTTGTAAAATATGAAAAATACAGCGGCGAAATCCAAATTCGACTGTGGTACTCCATTGATTATGAAGAAGAAAAAGAGTGCTACGATTTTGAGGGGAATAAAGTAAAACTGATGTATGGCTTTATGGATTGGGAAGAGGCAAAATCCATCGGATTTGACTGGATATCGCTGAAGTTTGTTAGTCAGAGAAAAGAATTTTTTGAAATGGAGCTTGCGTAAATCTTATAAAATTATCCGAAAAACAGGAAGAAGAAAAATATGGTCGAATCAAAAATCTATATAGGGCTGAATGATCTTGATTCAAATACACAGCTCTTTGAAAATGAAAAATATATCAGCGTACTTCGCAAAGTTTGCCATTCATACAGAGTGCCGTTTTCTTTCAGCGTGCAGGAGGGCGGATATATTTACGAAAGCGGAGAATATGCAAAGGAAACATGCTTGGTGCTTACTCTTATTGATGTCGAAAAGTCTATCGTAAAAGATATTGCGGGGGATCTGTGCGCATTTTTTAATCAGGAGTCTGTTTTGATTACCGAAAACCTGATAGATGCATATTTTATTCGAGAAAGGCTGGAATACGACTGCAAAGAAGATAGTGGCTCTGATTAAGCGGTAACGGAGGGATGATATGGATATCATAAAGACAAGAGCCTTTTATGATCAGATAAAAGATAGCGACCTATGCTCCTGCGATTATTGCAGAAACTATATTTCAAAAATAAAATCATCGTATCCCGAGCTTGCGGAGTATTTGTGCGGTTTGGGTATAGATATCGAAAAGCCTTTTGAGACCATGCCGCTCGAACCCGATAAATCGGGATATATTGATTATTTGTGCGCTCAGTATATCGTTTTCGGAAATCCCGATGATTTTGCGGAAACGACAGTTGGCTCTGTCAATGTGGCTATTGCCGAAATGCATCCCTCGATGCAGGCAGAAGAGCCTCATTTTGTTATTGAAGCGTCCCCTATCCGTTTAAAATGGGTGATGTAGAGAGCGACTTACACAGAGAAGAATATTTACCAAACTGTATAAAAAGCTCGGGAAGGGTAATACCTTTCCCGAGCTTTTTGAGTTTCCGGAGTTTTATAATATTCACGAGTGTCAGCGGTTCATTACTCCCGCCTGCCATTGCCGTCGGAGGGTGCTTCGAGCCGTCTTTCGAGAAAAGAACGAATCCACAGTTGTGTATAGGAATGCAGATCATCGAGCTGTACATTTGACAGTCCGCGACAATATCTGACATATTCGCAGAGCAATCCGTTTACAAAAACGGAAATATCAAGTGACAGATATTCCTTGTTTTTTATGCGTTTGTCACGGTTGCAAAGCTCCAGAAATTTATTTGTCGCTATAGTGGTCAGCTTTTTTGCCGTGAAGAGAAAGTCATTTGAGCGGCAGAGCAACTTGTAGTTTTCATCACTTTCGCTGATATATTGGAAAAATATTTCCGCAAATTTCTCGGCGCTCTCGGCTTCAAGCAACTTGGTATTGCTGAAAAAACGGTCTATAAGCTCGTTTTCATAGTCCTGTGCGATACTGTATGTGTCATCGTAATGCGAATAGAAGGTACTGCGGCTTATATCCGCCCTCCTGCACAGCTCGCTCACCGAAATGCGCGAAATTTCCTTGTATTCCGAAAGCATCTCTGCAAATACGCTTTTGATAATTCGCTTTGTTTTTGCCGATGACCGATTGAGATTTTTAACTTTCATATATATTTTCCTTTACAATTTTATAGACAGTGTACATATTTAGACACTGATTATTATTTTGCTCTTTCATTTCGTTTGCAACTTTATTATAATACAACAGTGTTGAGATGTCAACAGTGTTTAAAAAATAAAACGGGAGGAAATGTATGCACACGATAGAAGCGGAGCATCTGACAAAGGATTACGGCTCCGGTCGCGGCGTATTTGCACTCGTTGCCGCAATGGGACTTACAGGATATATAATCGGCTCGGTACGCTTCACCAAGAAAGCCCTGCCGCTTTAAAAAGTAAAATAAAATAAAAAAGGAGAATAAAAATGTTTGAATTTTCAAAACTCTGCAAGGAATTTGAGGCGCTCACCGTTCTTGAGCGCGGCGTAATAATGACGGGAAAATCCGCCGAAATTTTCGCAAAGCTTCGTAAGCTTAATGTGCACGGGGTAGACCCCGTGCAGACGCTTGCCGGATTTATTCTCGGCTCCGTGGTAGCGGACGGGCGCGTGAACGAGCAGGAATATCTCCTGATATATCCCGCACTTATTCATACATTCGGAGATGATTTCGACTTTGAGAGCATCAAGCAATCCTTTAAGGATGACCGCGACGGAAGAAATGCCGTCAAGGAATACACGCAGGAGATGCTTTCACTCATCTCTCGTGCGGATGAGAGCCTTATTGAGGATGTTGTCCTGCTGTGCCTCTGCGTTGTGAGCGTGGACGGCAGGATTTCGCCGAGGGAACAGCACTATATCCGCAAGCTCTGCAAAGCATAAGCAGTATCTGACTCTGCAGCCCCGCTTCTCGCCTGAGAAGCGGGGCTGCTATGCTTTTTCCTTGACTTTTCGGTATATTGTGGTATAATAAATAAAACAAAACACGGAAAAATCAGGTATTCGGAGGCAAATGATGATTTACAGAAACGGATTCAGGGAATATTTTCTCATGGTGGTGCTTTTCGGTGTGCCGATGGGCGCTCTCATCGGGCTTATGAAAATGAGCGTCGCGGTCGGGCTTATTGCGGGAGTGCTCTCCGGAGCCGTCTTTATGCTTCTGATGCTTTTGTTTGTGAAGGTTCAGGAAAAGAACTACGCGAAAATGCGCGCGGAACTGTCAAAGCAGAGAAAAATTATCTGTGACGGCGCGGCAACGATACAGGGTACGGGCGGCTGGATGTTTTTCACGGAGCAGGGCTTGGAGTTTTATCCTCATAGGTTCAACACATCAACAGAAGAAATGTTTATCCCGACGGATATGATAACCGATGTGAAAACGCGGAAAAATCAGCTTGTCGTGACTACGGAAAACGGCTTGACATTTGCAATCGTCGTAGCCCGCGTAAAGGAATGGAAAAAGCAGATAGATACCGCGCTGACGGCGGGAAAATGAGGATAAATCATGAAAGACGATAAGATATGGGAGAAAATGTACGAGGCGGCGACCGCCGTGCAGAACGGGAGAAAAATTTCCGACTATATAGATGCCGGAGGGGTGGCGGCGGCAATTCTCTCGGAGAGCGGGAAAATATATACCGGA
>ERZ506432.182-NODE-182-length-29428-cov-5.598305_pt1 | contig 29428 bp, 29 predicted proteins | sample MGYA00513663_ERZ506432 | MGnify/ENA metagenome assembly ERZ506432
GGCGCGAGTCCTCCTTGCTGACTTTTGCCGCGCTTTTCGTCAGTGAAAAGCGCGATAAACACAAAGTTTCTTTTTGTACTTTTCGTCACCGAAAAGTACGATAAACACAAAGTTTCTTTTTGTACTTTTCGTCACCGAAAAGTACGGCAAAACATTTTCTTCAAACTTCTTTTTCGCCAAAAGAAATTCAAAATCACATATAGTTTTACGCTCCCGATGAAAATATTTGCATCGGGAGCGCTGAAAAATTATTTATCCTGATTATTTCTTGAGAGCGACGGCAACCTTTGCCTTAGCGGCAATATTCTGCGCGGTAAGACCGTATTCCTCAAGAAGAACAGGAACCTTGCCGCTCTTGCCGAACTTGTCCTCAACGCCTACGCGTACTACGGGAACAGGGCAGGCAGAAGCAAGCGACTCGCATACGGCACCGCCGAGACCTCCGATGATATTATGCTCCTCTGCCGTGACCACCGCACCTGTTTTGGCGGCAGAGCGCGCAAGAAGCTCATCGTCGATAGGCTTTATAGTATGAATATTGATAACCTCTGCATCGATACCCTCTGCCTTAAGCAGTTCGCGGGCTTCAAGCGCGAGATGAACCATCAGTCCCGTTGCGACGATAGTGACATCCTTGCCCTCGGCAAGAACGATACCCTTGCCCATCTCGAATTTATAATCCTTTCCGGCATAGAGATACGGAACAGCCGCTCTGCCGAATCGCAGATAAACGGGTCCGACATAATTTATAGCCGCCTCAACAGCCGCGCGAGCCTCCTCGCCGTCGGCAGGACAGATAACCGTCATACCGGGAATGGTACGCATGAGCGCGATATCCTCATTGCACTGGTGCGTAGCACCGTCCTCACCAACGGAAATGCCGGCGTGAGTTGCTCCTATTTTGACATTGAGATGAGGATAGCCTATGGCATTTCTCACCTGCTCAAAGGCTCTGCCCGCCGCAAACATTGCAAAGCTGGAGGCAAAAACCGTCTTGCCTGTTGTGGCGATACCTGCCGCAACCGTCACCATATTGCCCTCGGCAATGCCGCAGTCAAAAAAGCGGTTCGGGAATTTCTTCTTGAAAACGCCTGTCTTTGTAGCCGCCGCAAGGTCTGCGTCGAGCACTACAAAATCATATTTATCGCCCAGTTCGGCAAGCGCATTGCCGTAGGCTTCTCTTGTTGCTATCTTATCAGCCATTTTCTCTTCCTCCTTTATGCCATAAGCTCGGCTACAGCCTGCTCATACTGCTCCTTGTTCGGAGCGGCACCGTGCCAGCCTACCTGATTTTCCATGAACGAAACGCCCTTGCCTTTTGTAGTATGGCAGACAACGGCTGTCGGCTTGCCCTTGCAGGCTTTAGCGGCAAGGACGGCGGCTTCTATCTCTTCGAGATTGTTGCCGTCGATGGAAATAACATTCCAGCCGAATGCCTCAAACTTCTTGTCGATAGGTGTGGGATTCATGACATCGGTTATTTTGCCGTCTATCTGAAGTCCGTTGAAATCTATGAAGGCGCAGAGATTATCAAGCTTGTAATGAGCGGCAAACATGGAAGCCTCCCATACCTGACCCTCCTCCAGCTCGCCGTCGCCGAGGATAGTATATACGCGATAGCTCTTGTCATAAATCTTAGCTGAGAGAGCCATGCCGCAGGCGGCGGAAATGCCGAGACCCAGCGAGCCTGTCGTCATATCAACACCGGGCGTATGCTTCATATCGGGATGTCCCTGAAGGAAGCTGTCCGCCTGACGCAGAGTTTTGAGCATATCGCGGCTGAAATATCCGCGAAGAGCGAGAGTTGCGTAGAGTGCGGGAGCCGTGTGACCCTTGGAGAGCACAAATCTGTCTCTGTTCTCATCCTTCGGGTTTGCGGGGTCGATGTTCATTTCTTCAAAATAAAGGTATGCCAAAATATCGGCTATCGAGAGCGAACCGCCCGGATGACCCGAGGATGCGCTGTATACCGCCTCGAGCGCGCCGAGACGAATATCGCGAGCCTTTTCTTTCAGCATTGAAAGCTTTGCCTGTTCCATTTGAAAACCTCCAATTTCGTATATATGATTTTTATTTTTCACGGATAAATTACTAATTATAAATTGTATCATTTCATCACGAATTTGTCAACCGCATTTTGATGACAATCGGGTATATTTTGATTTTTTTGTGAAAAATCTCATTCATACAGCGTAAATTGCGTTTTTCCTCTTGTATTTTTGCGCATTTTGGTATATAATTAGTTATTATATTTTTATTTCTATTACCGGGAAAGGACACTACGGAAAATGAAAAGAACAACAATAAGCGAAATTTATAAAAGTCCCGAGTTTTTTGCGGATAAAGAAATCACCGTTGCAGGCTGGGCAAAGACTATCCGCTCCAGCAATGCTTTCGGCTTCATAGAGCTTGGCGACGGAAGCTTTTTCTCTCCGCTGCAGATAGTTTTTGAGGCGGACAAGCTTGATAACTATAAGGATATAGCAAAGCAGAATGTGGGCGCGGCGCTCATCGCGCGCGGCACTCTCGTACTCACTCCCGAGGCAAAACAGCCCTTTGAGCTGAAAGCCGCCGAGATAGAGGTCGAGGGCACATCGACACCGGATTTCCCGCTCCAGAAGAAGCGCCACTCGCTCGAATTTCTGCGCACCATAGCGCATCTGCGCCCCCGCGCAAACACATTCAATGCGGTATTCCGCGTACGCTCCTGCGCCGCTCAGGGTATACACAAATTTTTCGCCGAGCAGGGCTTTGTATATGTAAATACGCCGCTCATCACGGTGAGCGACTGCGAGGGCGCGGGCGAAATGTTCCGCGTGACAAGCTTTGACCTTGCAGATGTTCCGAAAAATGAGGACGGAAGCGTAGATTATACGCAGGATTTCTTCGGCAAGGCGGCAAACCTCACCGTTTCCGGTCAGCTCAATGCCGAGTGCTTCGCGCAGGCTTTTTCCAAGGTTTATACCTTCGGTCCCACCTTCCGTGCAGAGCGTTCAAATACACAGCGCCATGCGGCTGAATTCTGGATGATAGAGCCCGAAATAGCTTTCTCCGACCTTGCGGACGATATGGCTCTCGCCGAGAATATGACAAGATATGTCGTAAAGTATGTAATGGACAACTGCCCTGCCGACCTCGAATTTTTCAATAAATTCGTAGATAACACACTTCTCGACCGTCTGAATAATATAGTTAACAGCAGCTTTGCTCATGTGACATACACGGAAGCTATAAAGCTTCTCGAGGAAAGCGGCAAGGAATTTGAATACAAGCCTTTCTGGGGTTGCGATATGCAGACAGAGCACGAAAGATACCTCTGCGAGCAGATATTCAGAAAGCCCGTGTTCGTAACGGACTATCCCAAGGAGATTAAGGCATTCTATATGCGTCAGAATGACGACGGCAAGACTGTTGCCGCTATGGATATGCTTGTCCCCGGCGTTGGCGAGCTCATCGGCGGAAGTCAGCGTGAGGAGCGCATGGATAAGCTTCTCGAGGCATACGGGCGCTTCGGACTCAATCCGGAGGATTACTGGTGGTATACGGAGCTTCGCAAATACGGCGGCACGCATCATGCGGGCTTCGGTCTCGGCTTTGAGCGTCTCATTATGTATATCACGGGCGTTTCCAACATCCGCGATGTTGAAGCCTTCCCGAGAACGACAGGCAACGCCGAATTCTGATTTTTCATTTTTCATATTAAAAGAGGCAAAAGCAGATGAAAAATTTCAATCTCATGTCAAAAAGCGAGCTTATCGGGGAGGAAAAAGCTCTTTTATCAAGATATGACGCCTTCCTCAAAATGGGGCTCTCTCTGAATATGGCACGCGGACTTCCCTCCGCGCAACAACTCGATATGGCTTCTCCCATGCTTTCCTGCGTGACGGGAAAGAACGGCGATTATCTATCCGAAAGCGGAACCGACGCGCGCCAGTACGGCAAGCTTGAGGGGCTGGACGAGGCGGCACGCATATTCGAATATATGTGCGGTGCTCCGCGTGAGTGCACTACCGTGACAGGCTCGGCAAGTCTGAATATCATGTACGATGCGCTGACCTGCGCCATGCTTTTCGGCGTCGGCGAAGGGTATGCGCCGTGGTCGGCTCAGGGAAAGATAAAATTCATCTGCGTCGTCCCGGGATATGACAGGCACTTTGCCATGTGCGAGCTGCTCGGCATAGAGATGTTGAGCGTCGGCATCACACCGGAGGGACCCGATATGGACGCGGTTGAGGAGCTGCTCCGCGATCCCGCAGTCAAGGGAATGTGGTGCGTTCCGAAGTTTGCAAATCCCACGGGGTATACATACAGCGAGGCAACGGTGCGGCGCATAGCGGCGCTTCATCCGGCCGCTCCGGATTTCCGCATTTTCTGGGACAATGCATATACAGTCCATGATTTTGCGGGCGTTGTGCCGCTCCCCGATATTCTCGCCCTCACACGCGGCACGGCAAACGAAAATATGGTCTATGAATTTGCCTCAACCTCGAAAATCACGACCCCGGGAAGCGGTATTTCCGCCTTTATGTCAAGCGTGGAAAACACGAAGTGGTTCCGGAAAATGCTCGGCGTGCGCATCATCAGCTATGATAAGATAAATCAGCTCCGCCATGCGCGCTATATACCGTCAAAGGAGGCACTGACGGCGATAATGGCACGTCATGCGGAAATAATCCGTCCGAAATTCGAGGCGGTGCTCTCCGTTTTCGGGCGTGAGCTTGCAGGTGCGGAAATTGCAGAGTGGACAAAGCCGACGGGCGGATATTTCATCTCGCTCGATGTAATGAGCGGCACGGCAAAGGAGGTTTTCCGCCTCTGCCGCGAAGCGGGCGTTACGCTGACGAATGTAGGAGCCACCTTCCCCTACGGCAAGGACCCGAGAGACAGCAATCTGCGCATAGCGCCGACCTTCCCGAGCGTGGATGAAATAAAGCTCTCTTCAGAGGTTGTTTCCGTCTGCGCCAAGCTCGCCGCCGTGCGTGCGCTTCTCTCAAAATAAAAGCCGATAAAAAGGCAGGAAAACAATAGGCAAATCTTTTTCAGGAGAAAATTTATGAAAATAGCAGTCCTCGCAGGAGGCTACAGTCATGAGCGCGATGTTTCGCTCACATCGGGATGCAAAATAGCGAATACGCTCTGCTCTCTCGGGCACAGCGTAGCTCTCGCGGACGTCTACAGCGATATAGATGCGACAAAAATACAGGATATGTTCAGTTCCTGCGGGAATTATTCCTATGCCATACCGAGCACCGAGCCGGACCTCGCGGCACTGAAAGCCGAGCGCGGCATGGGTGAGCGCCTTATCGGGCGCGGCATAATCGAGCTCTGCGCGGCGGCAGATATCGTCTTTCTCGCGCTTCACGGCGGCATGGGTGAGGACGGAAGAATACAGGCTGTCCTCGAATGCGCCGGCATAAAGTATACGGGCAGTGACTACGGTCCGTGCTATCTCGCCATGAACAAGAGCATTTCAAAAACGCTCTTTTCGGCGGCAGGCATTCCCGTGCCGCAGGGCTTTATCTACCGTGGCGAAAATGCGGAAAAAATCGCTCTTCCCTGCGTTGTGAAGCCGTGCTCCCTCGGCTCGAGCGTCGGCGTTTCCATCGTACATACAAAAGCCGAGCTTGAAGCGGCTCTCGGAAAAGTCTCGTCCTACGAAGGCGATACGCTTATAGAGAGCTTTGTTTCCGGTAGGGAATTTTCCTGCGGCGTGCTTGACGGAAAGGCTCTGCCGAGCATAGAAATAAAGCCGAAATCGGGCTTTTACGATTACGAGGGCAAATATCAGGCGGGCATGACGGAGGAAATCTGCCCCGCCGATATCACATCTGAGCAGGAGGCGCGTATCGCCGCGCTTTCCGAGGCGGCATACCGTGCGCTCGGACTTTCGGTATATGCGCGTTTCGATTTCATTCTCGATGAAAAAAGCGGCGATTTCATCTGCCTTGAAGCAAATACGCTCCCCGGCATGACACCCGCAAGTCTTATCCCTCAGGAAGCGGCGGCGGCGGGTATCTCATACCCTGAGCTTGTAACGAAAATAATAGAATTATCACTAAAAAAGGAATGATAAAATGAAAACCATAGTAGGTATAGATGTAGGCGGAAGCACTACGAAAATAGTGGCATTCAGCGGCGAAAAAATGATAGCACCCCAGCTCGTGACGGCGACAGATCCGATAACCTCACTCTACGGTGCCTTCGGTAAATTCACTGCCGAAAACAGGCTCGGACTCGGCGATATCGAAAAAGTGATACTCACCGGCGTCGGCTCGTCGCATCTCAAAGAGCCTATTTATGCGCTCCCCTGCGAAAAGGTGAGCGAATTTGAATGTGTGGCGCGCGGCGGGCTTTATCTCTCTCATCTTGACGAAGCCGTAGTAGTCAGCATGGGCACGGGTACTGCGATAGTCCACGCCAAAAAGAACGGCAACGATTATATTACAAATTATCTCGGCGGCACAGGCGTCGGCGGCGGTACGCTTGTCGGACTCTCGAAAATAATGCTCGGCATGGAATCGATAGAGCATATAACAGAGCTTGCCGCAGACGGTTCGCTTGATAATGTAGACCTGCGCATAAAGGATATTTCATCAAAGGAATCAATGATTAACCTTCCGCCTGATATGACAGCGGCAAATTTCGGCAAGGTTTCCGATGTCGCCTCCAATGCCGATATCGCCCTCGCAATAATAAATATGGTGTTTGAAACGGCAGGTATGCTTGCCATTTTTGCGGCACGCTCGCTGAAAACAAAGGATATCGTTCTCACGGGAAATCTTGCCGCCATGCCGATGGCAAACGAGCTTTTTACCTCGCTTTCACCGAAATTCGGCGTGAACTTCATAATCCCCGAAAAGGCACAGTTTGCTACCGCCATCGGCGCCGCAAAAGCGAAATAGGAATGATAAAAAGGTTAATACGCAAAGAAAGGGAAGCCGCACGGCTTCCCTTTCTTTTTTATTATATTTCACTTTTTCTTCACTTAGTAAAGTTTTCGCCCGCCTTTTGGGGAAGGCGGCTGGGTCAAGGGCAAGCCGCCCTTGTCGCGCTCCGCAGAGCGCGCAATCTTTTTTACGGCGTTTTCTTTTTTATAGCTTTTTCTTTTGGCTGTTGACGGGGCTTTGAGATTGTGTGGTAGGGGCGAACATCGTTCGCCCGCGAAGAAACATAAAGAAACTTTTCCTTTATCGTACTTTTCTGTGAAGAAAAGTACCAAAAGTCAGCAAGGAGGACTCGCGCCGTCCTCCTTCCGAACCTTGCCCTATCTCGGCGACGCCAACCAACGCACTGCGTGCATTGGTTAATTCCCGCGGCGTGCACGAGTTAGTCGCGCAAACCATGCGTGGCAAGTGCGTGCGGCACTGGACAAAACTAAAATCGGCGGTTTAGCGCTCCTCGCAACCTCACCAATACCACGCGTGCGAACACATCACACGAAAAAACCGAGCAGATTCGTGCACGCATTGTCTGCACGCCCGCTGAAAGTGCAAGGCGGGCGTGTGGAAGTGCCTGCGCTGACGGGACGGAGTACATATTTTTTGCTTTTTCTGTTGGCTATGCTTGGGCTTATATCGTAGGGCGGGAATTGACCGATTTGCGAAGCAAACGCGGTCGGCGTCGCCGAGACTGGGGCATCGTGGGGAAGTTTGTGCGCTGACGGGATGGAGCGAGATGCTTTCATTTATCGCAGGGCGCCTATAAAACTGGAAATTTCGCGCATGTTGAAAAGCGCGGAAAAATTATCAACAGCCTGTGGAAAAGCTTGTTGAAAACCTTGATTTACAACGGTTTTCGGATTTTACTTTTCCAAGGCGGCAAAAAAACACTTTTTCTTAATTTTTATAAAAACTACCGAAAAATAAGGCATTTTTCACTTTTTCCGATAAAACGGGAAAATTTACATTAAAGGAAAAATATGTAAATTTATAAAAAAGTTTTCCACCGAGTTTTTCTTTTCCACAGACCGATTTTCAACAAAAGTAACAGGAACGGAATTTTCTCTTTCTTTTCCACATTTTGACGGAAAGTTTTCCATAGGCGAAAATCGGTCAGCGAGAAGAAAAAATGCCCGTCACATCGGGCTTTTCGGGTTTTCCACATTTTACACAGAGACTACTTCTTACTACTTCTACCTATTCTTTTTATTTTATATTCTTTTACGCAAAACGCGAAATAATTTTCAGAAAGCGCACGCGCGGCGTGTGGAAAAGGTGGGTACAAATTTGCTTTTACTTTCTTTTAAATTATAAAAAGAAAGTAGTAATTCTTTTATCGTACTTTTGTATGACCAAAAGTACCAAAAGTCAGCAAGGAGGACTCGCGCCGTCCTCCTTCCGAACCACTGGCGGCGTGCACGAGTTAGTCGCAGGAAGTAGTGCGTGGCGAGCGCGTGCGGCAAAGTACAGAGCAAAAATCGGTAGTTTTGCCGCTCTCCACAGCTTCATCTATACCACGCGAGCGAACATATCACACGAAAAAGCCGAGCAGATTCGTGCACGCAAGCCTGCACGCCCGCTGAAAGTGCATGGCGGGCGTGAATAATGTGAGTGCGATAACGGGACTATCAAAATAAACCCTATCTCTCTATGTTCGCACCCAGACGCGCACCCAAATCTGAACCGCGAGGTTCGCCGTAGCCTGACATGGCACAGCAGTAAATCCGAGTCGGCGCTTGAGCGTTTCGAGCCTGTAGCCGCGGTTAAGCTATAGCGGGACGGTCGGGGAAGTGTGTTCGCACCGGTCGCCGCGAGGCGACAGGGGGTGTTTTTTAAGAGGGAGGAAAGCCCTCTTAAATGACTTTTGCCGCGCTTTTCGTCAGTGAAAAGCGCGATAAAAGAAAAGTATCTTTAAAGTATCTTCGCGGGAGACCAATGGTCTCCACTACTAACTCTTCGTCACTCAAAAGCGCGAGAAAGAAAAAGTCAATCTTTCTTCTCTTCCTGCGTCTCTTCCTTGAAGTCCTCGCCTTCGGCGGCATTTTCCTCTTCTTTTTTTGCTTTCTTCTTGAAGATACCCTTGATTTTCTCTATGAGGTCGGGAGTTTTGCTTATTATATTTTCTATAGATGAGCCGATATCGTTTCCTCCCGTGGGGTTATTTACATTGACCATCTCAACCCTGCCGCTCTCGCCGATAACGAGAAAGCCTACGGGAGTTACGGTGACGCCTGTTCCGCCGCCTCCGCCAAAATTGTTCTGCCCATCCTTGCAATGCTTGCCCGCATAATCGTTGCCGCCGCCGACATAGCCGACAGATACCTTCGATACGGGAATTATAACCGAGCTTCCCGCCTCTATAGGCGTGCCGATTATCGTATTGGCATCGACAAGATCGCGTATGCCCTCCAGAGATGATGAGATGAGAGAGCTGATTCTGTTTTCTTCCATTGATTTATTCCGCCTTTCCTGTATTTTCGTTTTCGCTTGTTTTTGCGTTTTTATTTTTCTTTTTATTGTCGTCTCCGCTTTTCGTGCCGTTCTTTTTCATGCCGCGAAGATATGTTATGCCCGCTCCGAGCCCTATAGAGATGATGTGCCACAGGCGCAGGCGGAAATCCATCTGCACATTTGCCCTTGTCTCCGCGGCAAGAAAATCCACGCCCACATTCACGGGGGCTTTTCTCTTCACGCGGAAATGTGCCGTTTCATCCAGCAGGGTAAAAAGATACGATGTCGCCTGCGACACGCCGCCATAGATAAGCGCTGTTTTTGCCGCGTCATCCGTGCCGACGGTGATATCATAGCATTCTGTCTTTATCCTGATATAGCGCCATGTTTTCTCAAGCACTTTTTTTGCTATTTCGATAAGAAGCTTTACAAGAGAAATTATATCCTCTATACTTTTCTTTTCCTTTTTTTGTGGCTTTTCCGCTTTTTTCTGCTTTTGCTTCTTTTTCTTTTTCGGCTCCTGCTCCTCTTCGGATATATCGGCTTTTCTTGCCTTTCCGCCGCCGAACTTTATCGTATATGCGGTGATATGCAATATGCGGATGCACACGGCAGCACGAAAGTCCTTGCCTTTTCCCGCCGCCGCAACCTTCACCGATATCGGTATCATACCGAGTGCGGCAAAAAAGAGGACTATTGCAGAAATTATTATCGCCGCTTTCATGACTTATCACCCGCAGGTGCGTTTTCCGCTTCCTGCGCCATGGGATTGACCGATGCTGCTTCATCCGCGACAGCTTCCGCCGGCTTTTCGGAGAGAACCTCGTCCAGCCCGTCTATCATCGGTATCTCCTCCACGGGACTCGGAATATTATTTTCAAGAGGAGGGAGCTCCTCGGGCGCGGAAAGCCCGAAGGTTCTCAGGAAAGCCTCTGTAGTGCCGAATAGCCTCGGTCTGCCGGGAACATCAAGCCGTCCCTTTTCCTCTATCAGCTCGTGTTCGAGAAGCACTCCGATGGAATAGCTGCTGTCCACGCCGCGTACCTGCTCAACATATGAGCGCGTCGCAGGCTGGTTGTATGCTATTATCGCGAGCGTTTCGAGCGAAGCTTTCGAGAGGTTTCCGCCGTCGCGCACGCCGAGTGCCGCCTTGACATAGTCGGCATAGACCTCTTTTGTCACAAGCTGGCAGGCATTGCCCAGTATCAGCAGTTGAATGCCGCGCATGGGGTCGCCGTCGTATTCCTTTTTATATTCCGTGATAACCTCGCGCACTCTTTCCTGCGGAATACCCATGACCTCACCGAGCTTTTCAAAGGTGAGCGGATATCCCGCGGCGAAGAGCGCCGCCTCTGATATTCTCTTTATTTCATCGGGGGAAAGCACTTTTTCGTCCATGTCAAGCCCGACGCACTCGCTTATGCCGGACATATTATTCTCTTCCGTCATGCCTGCTCCTCCTTTTCTTCACCGATTATTCTTTCCGTATTGAGACGAAGTATGACATTTTCGCCTGTTTCATCATCCGCCGTGCGTTCGGGGACAATCCTGCCGACCTTGATAAGCTCAAGCAGCCCGTAAAATGTCGCCGCAAGCTCACTGCGGCTCGTCACCTCGTCGAAAATTTCGTCTATATGCGCCGTTTTGCGCCGCGCCATCACGCGCAGTATATGCATTACCCTACCGGCAACGGAAATTTGCTTTCGTTTTATGAGCGGCGCGATAACATTCGGCTTTTCTCTCTGTGCCTGCTCATATTCCGCGATGCGTGCAAGCACCTTTTTCATCGCCGCCTCGAGGATAGCGCTGTCCATCTCTATCAGAATACGCTTATCGGGCTTTATCTCGTCGGTATCCTTCTGAAATCTGCCGCCGAATTCCTCTTCCCGCTCATGAAGCCATGCCGCCGCGTTTTTCACGAGCTTATATTCCATGAGCCGGACTGCAAGCTCCTTGCGCGGGTCTTCTTCCTCCGGCTTCGGCAGGAGCAAGCGGCTCTTTATCAGCATGAGGCGGCTCGCCTCCGTGATAAATTCGCCGGCTATCTCCATATTCATTTCCTGCATTTCGCGAAGATATGCCATATACTGCTCAAATATGAGCGATATTTTGATATCGAAGATGCTCATTTTGTTTTTGGCGATGATGTCCAGAAGCAAATCGAGCGGACCCTCGTATATTTCCGTCTTGAAAACAAGCTGTTCCATTCAAATAAATCCTGTTTATTAAAATCCGAATATCAGTCTCCAGAAGGCGTCGAATCCGCGAAGCACCTGTATATCGAGCCAGCCGATTGTCTTATCGAAAACGCCGAGGAAAAGGAGAATGACAAAGCCGATATAGATATACTGCTCATATCTCATGATGCCGAAATACCATTTCGACGGCAGGAAGATAAATGCAATGCGCGAGCCGTCCAGCGGAGGCACGGGAATGAGATTGAATATCGCAAGACCGACATTGAGCAGGCAGAAGTAGCGGGCGATATCTATGGCAACTCCCATGAAGCCCTCCATGAAAGCGCTCTCCGTCGGTACGAGCAGGAGCAGCTTGAATAAAGCCATGCCGAAAAAGCCGAGCAACAGGTTCATGGCAGGTCCCGCCGCGGCAGTCAATGCCATGCCGAGGCGCGGCTTTTTATAGTAGCGGGCGTTTACGGGCACGGGCTTTGCCCAGCCGAAATGAAAGAGCGCCATGCAGATAAAGCCGAGCGGGTCGATATGCTTCAGCGGGTTTAATGTGAGCCTGCCGAAATTTCGTGCCGTAGGGTCTCCCAGCTTCCACGAAACGAAGCCGTGCGCAAACTCATGAAACGAAAGTGCAAGCAGAACTGCGGGCATCGCAACGAGAAACTCGCGGAGCCAAACTAAAATTTTATCCATTATTTATCCTCTGACAAATTATTTTTTGATTACGCTCTCAAAAACTGAGAGCAGTTCATTTTTTCCCTCTCCCGTATGTGAGGAGAAAGGAATGACCGCTATCTTCTCGGGCGCATACGGCGGGGCAAGATAGGGATGCGAGGAGAGCGCGGCGAGATTTGCCGCCTTGTCTGTCTTATTGGGCTTATCTGCCTTCGTCGCCACGATGATATACGGTATGCCGCTTGTCGCGAGCCAGTCGAGCATCATATAGTCGTCCTTTGTGGGACCCACCTTGAGATCGATGAGCTGAACTATCATATCGGGCTTTTCCTCCGACACATAGGCATTTGTCAGAGCCGACCATTTCTTCTGCTCCTCGGCGCTGCGACGGGCGTAGCCGTAACCGGGGAGATCGACGATATAAAATTTCTTATCTATCTCATAGAAATTCACTGTTATCGTTTTGCCGGGCTCCGCGCTTGTGCGGGCAAGGCTTTTTCTGCCGAGAACGGTATTTATAAGCGAGCTTTTGCCCACATTGGAGCGCCCGGAGAGCGCTATCTGCGGGAGCGCGTCCCGCGGGAACTGATCCTTTCTGCCTGCCGTCATTTTCAGGCAGACATTCTGCGTATTTATAGCCATCATGCGCTCCTTTTTTTGTTTTTTTGAAGTGAAGCCTCTGTCTTACCGCACGGAGCAACTCATCTCGGGATTATGCGCCGTATTTATCGGGATAAGCTCATTTTTATGCTCGTCTCCGACGGGGGAGACTTCGCTTTCCTCGCGGTCAAAGGGATCTTCCGCGAGTGCGATATGCAGCACCTCGTCGGCGCTTGAAACGGGGATAATCTTCACATTATCGCGTACCACCTGCGCTATCTCCTCCATATCCGCCTCGTTTTCCTTCGGAATGAGTATCGTACGGACGCCCGCGAGATAAGCCGCCATTGTCTTTTCGCGGAGTCCGCCTATGGCGAGCACTCTGCCGTGAAGCGTGATTTCGCCTGTCATCGAGATATCGCGACGCGCGGGAATGCCCGTGAGCTCACTTGCCAGCGCTGTCGCTATGGTGATACCTGCCGAGGGACCGTCCTTTGGCACTGCACCCTCGGGAAAATGGATATGTATATCTTTATTTTTATAGAAATCTTTATCTATGCCGAGTCTTGCGGCACGACTGCGGATATAGCTTATCGCCGCATGCACGGACTCGCGCATCACATCGCCGAGACAGCCCGTGATTTCTACCTTGCCGGAGCCATCAAAGGAGAGCACCTCGACCTTGAGAAGGTCACCGCCGGTCTCGGTATAAGCCATGCCGTTGACTACGCCGACCTCGTCATAATCCGAGATTTTCTCGCGCGGCATCTTCTGATTTCCGATGAAATCGGCAAGGTTTGCCGCCGTCACGCGCACGCTCTTCGCCTCTCCGAGAGAGACGGTTTTTGCCGCCTTGCGCGCACAGCGGGCAATCTTTCGCTCCAGCGAGCGCACGCCTGCCTCGCGTGTGTATTCGTCTATCATCAGCCCGAGCGCGGCATCGTCTATGCGGAAGCTTCTGCCGTTCAGCCCGTGGCGCTTTGCCTGCTTGGGAATGAGATGGTGCTTTGCTATCGAGAGCTTTTCATCGCGCGTGTATGCGCGAAGCTCGATTATTTCCATTCTGTCGATAAGCGGGAGAGGTATTCCGTTAAGCGAATTTGCCGTGGCGATAAAAAGACAATCCGAGAGGTCGACAGGCATCTCCACGAAATGGTCGCGGAAATTTTTATTCTGCTCGCCGTCCAGCACCTCAAGCATAGCCGAGGCGGGATCGCCGCGGCTGTCGCTTGCCATCTTGTCTATCTCATCGAGAAGCATCAGCGGATTTGAGCTTTTCGCATTGATAAGCCCCGTTATTATTCTGCCGGGCATGGAGCCGACATATGTTTTTCTGTGTCCGCGGATATCGGATTCATCGCGTATGCCGCCGAGCGAAACGCGCACAAAATGCCTGTTCATGGCGCGCGCTATCGATGAAGCAATGGAGGTCTTGCCCGTTCCGGGAGGACCGACAAGGCAGAGAATCTGATTTTTCAGCTCGGGATTCAGCTTCAGTGCGGCAAGATATTCGACTATGCGCTCCTTGACTTTTTCCAGCCCGTCATGGTCGGCATCGAGAATTTTCTGAACGGCGGAAATATCAGTGCGGTCATGAGTCCTTATGCCGAAGGGTATTTCAAGGCAGGTTTCTATATGACCGCGGAGCACCGCTCCGTCAGCCGAGCCGACGGGTGTGCGCCGGAGCTTGCGTATCTCTTTTTTCAGCTTGTCGGCAACCTCTTTGGGATATCTGCCCGAATCGAGCTTCTTATAGTAGTCCTCTATATCCTCATCATCTTCGCCGCCGTCACCCAGCTCCTCGTGAATGACCTTGAGCTGCTCGCGCAGGAAATATTCCCTCTGCGAGCGGTCTATGCGCTCTTTCACCTTGCGGTTTATGCCGTCCTCCTCGGCGAGCACGGCGCGCTCATGCTCCAGAATGAGCAGGAGAAGCTCCATTCTGCGCATGGGGTCGTATTCCGCGAGGAGTGCCTGCTTATCCTCGATATTTTCCACGAGGTTTGCCGAAACAAAATCGCAGAGCAGGCTCGCGCTTTTAATTGAGCTGACGATGAGCCACAGCTCGCGGGAAAAACGCGGCAGCTGCTTCATCAGGGCATTCACCTGCCCCTTGATATCGCGCATCAGTGCCTCGGCACGCACGCCGCCTCCGTCCTCGAGATAAATATTCTTTTCCAGCACCTCGCAGGTGATGTATTTATCCTTTGACAGGGAAAGAAGCTCGGCACGCGATTTCGGCTCGGCTATCACGCTGTAGGAGCCGTTCGGCGAGCCTTTGATAAGCTGGCGTATATTTGCTACCACACCCGTTGCATAAAAGTCGCGTTCGGATTCGGGAGAATCCGCCGTCGGGTCCTTCTGGCATACGAGGAAAATGCTTCCGTCCGTTTTCATTGCGGAGTCACACGCGCGTTTTGTTATCTGCCTTGATACCTCGAGTGTTATCGGCACTTCGGGGAAGGCGACGGTATCACGCATCGCGATACACGGCATGGTGTATTTTTTTACTGTTTCTCTTGTTTTTGTCATGGGAGATCCCACCTTTCGGGATATGCTATATAAATCTCCGCCCCTCTCGGGTGCGGGAAGTAATTTTTCGGGATTTTATTATAATCCAGTGTAATTATATCATATCTTTTCCGTTTTTTCCATAGGTTGAGAGAAAATTTTATATTATATTTTAATATTATTAACAATATATCGGAAAGCGCTTTGAAAAAAAGCCGCATTATACGCCAAATCTCTGCAAAATAGTATGGACTTTTTGAATATTTTGTGATAAAATTATATTTACGGTAAATTGCGGCGAATATCTGCCGCAGAAAATCAGCATTTATCACTCACTGAGTCCGGAGATACAAATGGATACTATTGATACCGAATATTACCGCAGGCTGGCGGATTTTGCAGTCGATATAGGCGAGCTGATGCTTCGCAGCGGTGCCGAAACGCACCGCGTGGAGGATACGATGACGAGAATCCTTGCCACGGCGGGATTTTCCGTTTATTCCGCCTTCGTTTTGCCGACAGGCGTCATGCTTACGCTTTCGGAGCCGAAGGTCTGTTCCATTTCCATCACAAAAAGGACGCTCGACGGCGGAAAAAACATGAGCAGAGTCTGCGAGGCAAACGAAATTTCCCGCGATTTCTGCTCGGCAAGAATAGATCTCGACGAAGCCGAAAAAAGGCTCGCCGTCATTTCGAAAGAAGTCCTCTACCCCATGTGGCTCAAGATAATCGGCACTATGTTTGCCTGTGCGGGCATGGCTGTCGCCTTCGGCGGAGGAATGCTCGATTTCGGCGCAGGGCTTGTATGCGGCTTCTTTCTCGCGCTCGTAAATTATTTTCTGCGCTCGCTCATCGGCAAGGATATCATCGCCGATACACTCTGTGCGCTGACCGTCACAATAGCGGCGATAGCAATAGCTTTTATTTTTCAGAGCTACCTGCCGCGCATCGGCACACTTCTGACATCCGCCGTGATTTCCGGCTGTATCATGCCGCTTGTCCCCGGTGTTGCGATAACAAATGCCATACGCGATATGCTCTGCGGCGACTATCTTTCCGCCGCCTCCCGCGCCATAGAAGCGAGCCTTGCCGCCGCTTCCATAGCGATTGGCGTAGGTGTCGGCATTTTCCTCGGGTCAAAGCTGGATCTGACCTCGGGTATCAATTTCGATTCCGGCAAGCTGAATTTTATTCAATGCATTTTTGTATTCATTTCGATGATGGGCTTCGGTATCGTATTTGCCATTCCGAAAAAGCATATTATACCCTGCGCCGCAAATGCGATGATCTGCTGGGCAATATATGTTGCACTTAAATTATATACCGACTCCGGTGTTTTCTGGGCAAATTTCTTACCGATACTTGCCGTTGATCTCATCGCTCAGATTCTCGCGAGAATTCTGAAAGCACCTGTCACATCGTTTCTTCTCGGCGGCATATTGCCGCTTGTGCCGGGCTTTATGATTTACAGAACGGCACATCTGCTCATACTGCGTGACAGGGAAGCAAGCGCCGCGCTTTCGCAGACATTGCTTATCGCAGGTTCGATAGCGCTCGCCATATTTCTCATGGATACGCTTGTCGGTATGTATTTCCGTGCCGTGGCGGCAATAAAAGAAAAAAAGAGAATCAAGAGGAAACAATGAACAGACTTTATCCCTCCATGATGTGCGTCAAGCCCGACGACACACGCAGATATTGCGAAATTTTCGAAGAAAACGGTATCGCCGGTCTGCATATAGATATAATGGACGGCTCTTTTGTGCCGAATTTCACTCTCGGCACGGATTATTGCCGATATCTCCGCGAAATCTCGCCGCTCCCGCTTGATATTCATCTGATGATAGACAAGCCCGAGGACAAAATTAAATGGTTCCCGATAAGAGAGGGCGATATCGTTTCCGTTCATGCGGAAAGCACAAATCATCTCTGCCGCGCCATGGACAGAATCCGCGAAGCGGGAGGGCTTCCGTATGTTGCGATAAATCCCGCAACACCGCTTGCGGCAATAGAAGAAGCGCTTCCTTTTGCCGCGGGTTTTCTCCTTATGACAATAAACCCCGGCTTTGCGGGGCAGAAGCTGATAGAACCGATGATAGATAAGGCGGCGCGCGCAAGGCAGCTTTTCATTTCGGCGGGCTATCCCGAAATGCCGCTCGAAACGGACGGAAATGTCAGCGCCGAAAATCTCGTCAGACTCAAAACGGCGGGCGCGGATATGTTTGTCATAGGAAGCTCCGGCTTTCTGAACTCTTCCTGCAGCGCCGAAAATCTCGCAGAGAGAATAAAAGAATACGGGAATTTATAAAAAAGGAATACTCACAGAAAAAACAAATCCGAACCGATTTCGACCTGCGAAATAGTTCGGATTTGTTTTTACTGGTGACCCCTGGGGGAATCGAACCCCCGTTTTCGCCGTGAGAGGGCGATGTCTTAGCCGCTTGACCAAAGGGCCATTTCATTCGGCGTGTGTTATTATATCATATACCGAATGAAAAATCAAGTCTTTTTTCACATTTTTTCAAATATTTTTCGACAGAGCAATATAAAGCCGGCTGAAAACCAGCCGGCTTGGCTTTGCTCATCTGTAGATATTTTCAAGTCCGAATTCTCTGAAATATTCATCCACATCGACTACCGTGTCCGTATGTCTTGCCTTTTCTGCGGCGAAAACGATGAGATGGTTTGCCGCGGAAACCGATATATCGGCAACGGAACAGCCGTTATATATACCGTTGAAATATTCGTAGAGATCGGCTATCATGCCCTGGTCACCGCCGCCGTGACCGCCGAGAATCGATTCATCCGTTTCGACAACGGGAACCTCTCTCCAGCTCTTTGTGGCAAAGCTGAATACTCTTATCGCGGTGTCGTTTGCCTCGGCTACAAGCTCGCCTTCTGTTCCGAAGAGATGAATGGCTCTGCCGCCGCCGTTGAAGGGATTCATCGTGAAGCTTGCCGTCACATTGCCTTCGAAAAGCATATCGACTACCTGATGGTCGACAACATCGTTATTGGCATGGAAAACACAGAGACCGTAATCCGTGGTTTTCAGTGCTTCCATAACCTCGTCATCGGTGGGATAAGTGGTTTCGGAAATGCCCTTTGCCGCGGCACGGCGGAACCAAAGATTTTTCTTATCATCATAATAGAGCTTGATACAGTTGTAGGGGCAGGTATCGGCGATGGGGCAACCGCCGTCGGCGCATCTTACGGGCGCGCCCTCGGGTGCATTTTCACTTTTGAAATACGTGAGATCGCCGAAAGAGGAGACTTTTTTGCAGGTTTTGCCGAGCAACCACTGAATGATATCTATATCATGGCAACTCTTTGCGAGAAGCATGGGCGTGGATTCCTTTTCACTGTGCCAGTTTCCGCGGACATAGCTGTGGCTGTAATGAATATTCTGCACTCTCTCGAGTGCTATCACGGACATTATTTCGCCGATCGCGCCGCTGTCCACGATATCCTTTACCTTTTTATAGAAAGGAGTATAGCGGAGGACATGGCAGACTATGACTCTGGTGCCTTTTTTATGTGCCGCTTTGGCGATATCCGAAATTTCTTCCACCGTCTGTGCGATGGGCTTCTCGAGAAGCAGGTCGTAGCCGAGCTCGATAGCCTTCATTGCGGGTTTATAGTGCATATCGTCGAGAGTCGAGATTACGGCGATATCCGCAAATTTCGGGCGGTCGAGAATTTCTTCCCATGAACGATAGCTGTTTTCCTCCGGTATTCCGAAGGAGCGGATGAAAACATCACGTGCGGCATCTATCGGGTCGGCAACGCCGACAAGCTCGAATTTATCGGGCTGTTCGCTCATAATGTTGAAATAGCCTCTGCCTCTGCCGCCGGCACCTATGCATATAACTTTTAATTTTTTCATAAAAAAGCCCCTCCGCATTTTATGTATTGTTAAGCTAAGTATAACATATCCGCAGGCACAAGTCAAGGCGGAAGGAAGTTTATTCATAATTCTTTCACGGGGTGCATATATATTAGCAACAAGAAAGAAGGGCGGACTGAAATATGCAAAAATCAAATACACATAATGAAAAATCCGGCATGCTTCTTCCCGTCGCAAAAGCACTGGGAACAGCTGTTGCGGCGGGAACGGTGCTTGCCGCGATATTCTGCTTTGCCGCGCTGAGGTTTGACGATCCCGAAAAGGTATCGGCGATATTCGCATATATTGCACTTGCCGCCGCCGCATTTGTCGGAGGATATCTCGCATCGAAAATGTATGGAGAAAATGGCGTACTTTGCGGACTGACAGTGGGGCTGTCACTTGCCGCGCTGATGATACTGCTTTGCTTTGCCTTCTCTCTGCCCGTTTCGCCGCTTGCCTACGCGATAAGCGCCGTCGGTGCCGCGGTGTTTGCCATGCTCGGAGGCAAATTCGCGGAAAAAAGCTACGGAAAAAGGAAAAGACCGAAGAAAAGAAGATAATATACAAATGTATAAATAAATGATACACCTGTATAAAATACAAAAGCGGAAAGCGGAGCCGATTTCGGTTCCGCTTTCCGCTGCAGGGTTTGCAGTGTTTTCGGCAAAAGACAAGGATTTCCCTCATTGTATTTTTCCGTTGCCTTTGCGATGTATTTTTCCGCCGAATAAAAAAGTTTTCGCTTTCGGTATAGACAAGGCGGAAAAGTTATGATAAAATAAAGCGGAATTGATATTTTTACGGAGGCTCAATATGTCCGAATATACAAATAGAATAAGCGACGGGGCGTTTGTCCCCGCTTCGCCGATAACAAGCCGATTCGTTTCCCCTTGGGATACGAGCGGCTGGTACAGCGTGGAGCCGGATTTTGCTGTCGGCGCCAAAATCTATTCAAATTGCGATGCGCGAGTGAAATCCGCTCCCGAGGTGCTTTTCGGCGCGGATTACATACGCACATTCAACTCCGCCGCCGACGGGTTTGATGATAAGCAGGAGGTTGATTTCTATACCGAGCGCGAGTGCGATATCTATGTCGCGATAAACGAAAATATCCCCACGCCCGTGTGCCTTGCGGATTTTGCCCGCGCCGAGGGAGAAATAACGCTTGAGAGCGGCGCCGTATATGTGCTGTACAGAAAGAAATACGCGAAAGGCGCGCTTGTTCATATCGACGGCTTCGCGGGAGAGGGATATGACCATTTCTTCGTGCTTGCCGTTCCTGCTGAGGGCGAGGAAAAGAAGCCCCTGCCGGAAACGCCCGCCTGCCGTGCTTTTCCTCCGGCATATATTTCCCGCGAATACCGCCGTTATTACAGCGAGGTTTTCAACGAGGGTATACCAGATGGGCTTGAGACTGTAGGCGAGATCACGCTCAGGGAGCGTGCGGACGACCCGCGCGATAAGTATGCGGCGGTGTCAAAGGGTTGCATCATCTGCGAAATGCCCGATTTCGGTCGCCGCGTTGTGATAAGCGCGAAGATTACCCCCGCCGAGAAAAACGGCAAATATATGACATGCGCCGTCTATGGCAAAAGCGGCGTCATCGCCTGCATAGTCTTTGATATGGGTGAAATATACGCGGCTTCCCGCGAGAAATCGGTCAGAATAGGCGATTTCGAGGCAGGGAAGGATTACAGTGTAAGGCTTGTTTTCGACAGAGACGCCGCTGAAATTGATGCATGGCTCGGTTGCCGCCGCGCCGCTGCGGCTCTGCCCGTTTCCGAGACCGACGCGCGCGGCGTGAAGTTTATCGCGCATATAGGCGAGCTCGGCGTGGACAATCTGCTCATCGAGGATGATACGGAGGTTTATGCCGTAAACGAGGATTTCGCCGAGGAAAGCGATTTTGTCACCACCGGCGAAAACGCAAAGGCGGAAATCGAGGCTTATCCTTTCGCCGCGGACAAGAGTCTGACGCTCTCGGCAAATAACGGCGGCAGCGCTTCGCTTGCGTATGCTTTCCCCGCGATTGCGGGCATTCTCACCGTGGAAACAAAGGTGAAAGTGATGGGCGAGGGCTTCGCGCTCGCGCCCGAGATAACGGATGAAAAGGGAAATGTCGCTCTTCGCATAGCACTCTATAAAAACAATCTTTACGCCACAAACGGCGACAAATGGGAGCGCATTTACGGCGGACTCAACGAATGGATGTACTATCCATTCGCAAACTGGACAAATCTGAAGATAACGCTCGACACTGTCCGCGGAGTTTATACGCTGATGGCGGACGGTGCCGTGCGCGCCAAGGATTTTGCTTTTGCTTCAAGGATTGATTCTGCCTGCCGCCTCGCTTATTCCTGCGAGGACAAGCTCTGTATCAACCGCATAAGGATATATGACGCGCCGGATTTCTGCCGTATTGCGCCGACAGGCAAAATCTTCGATGTGCGCGACTACGGCGCTGTCGGCGACGGAAAAACGCTCGATACCGCCGCTATCCAGAAAGCCGTTTATGCGGCGGAATATACGGGCGGCACGGTCTATATCGGCTCGGGCACATATCTTTCCGGTCAGATAGAAATGAGAAGCGACATAACGCTTTTCGTTGACCGCGACGCGACGCTCCTCGGAACGCAGGACCATGGTGAATATCCGCTCCGCGAGCCGGGAACGAGCCTTTGTGCGGTGCGTCAGCTCGGCAGAGGACTTATTTACGGCGAAAACATAAAGAACATCCGTATCACGGGCGGCGGTATGCTCGACGGAAACGGGCTCTACCGCTTCAAGATGAATGACCCCGTGAGCGACAGACGCGCACTCGATGCCCGCCCCGATATTGTTTACATCACATATTCCAAGGATATCACGATAGAAAATATCAACTTCAAAAACAGTGCCTTCTGGACTGTCGTTCCGCTTTCCTCGGGGAATATCGTAATGCACCATCTGAATCTCGACTGCATGAATACGCCGAACCGCGACGGCATAGACCCTGTGGACTGCCATGACATGACGATATATTCCTGCAACATAATGGCAGGCGATGACGGTCTCTGCTTCAAGAGCTCCGACCCTGTCGGTTGCTACAATATCGATGTATGGGATATGATGATTCAGAGCCTTGCTTCGGGTATCAAATTCGGCACGGACACCTATTATTGCCTGAAAAATGCACATATTTCCGACTGCGCGATAAAGAATGTCAACCGTTGCGGCATCTCGCTTGAGACGGTGGACGGCGCTGAAGTCGAAAATGTCACTTTTGAGCGCATAGATATGACGGATGTCGGTGCGCCTGTATACATCACTGTGGGCGCGAGAAACAGACTGCCGCGCGGCGGTGCGCCCGTCCGCAAAAGCGGCATAAAGAATGTCACCTTCCGCGATATGCGCTTTGACCGCGCCTATCCTTTCAGCTATACAAAGAATATCCGCGAGGTCATGGCTGTCGGTCAGTCTCCCGAGCAGATAATGGAAAATATCCTCTTTGAAAACTGCGATTTCACTCTCGCGGGAGGCTTCTCCGAGATTCCCGGGTGCCCGCGCCCGATAGATAACCGCTATCCCGAATATGACAGGCACGGACTGAGCGCAGGTCACGGCTTCACCGTGCGCTATGCGAAGAATTTCGCGTTGGAAAATGTGAATATCACGCTTGAGGCACCTGATGTGCGCCCGCTTATTGCCTGCTTTGACTGTGAGGAAAAATAATTGAACCGCATAAGAAGGATTTAAAATGCTTGCAAATTTTCATACGCATACAAAGCGCTGTAATCATGCCGCAGGCGAGGACAGGGAATACGTTATTGCCGCAATAAAGGCGGGCTTGACAGCGCTCGGATTTTCCGACCATTCACCGCAGTGCTTCGACGGCGGCTTCTACTCAAATTTCCGCATGAAGCCGGAGGAGCAGAGAGACTATATTGAGTCGATTTCCGCTCTGCGCGAGGAATTTCGCGATTATATACATTTGTATATCGGTTATGAAACGGAATATTATCCTGATATTTTCGGTAAGACATATGATATGCTTTCATCTATGCCCTATGACTATATGATACTCGGTCAGCACGCGCTCGATAACGAGAAGGACGCGCATTTCTGCTTTACCGAAACAGATGATGCCGCCTTGCTCGAAAAATATGTTTCGCAGGTATGTGAAGGAATACGCACGGGAAAATATTTCTATCTGGCACATCCCGATGTTTTCAGATTTTCCGGCGACGAGGATATATATGAGGAGCAGATGACGCACCTGTGCCGCGAGGCAAACCGCTATGGCATGCCGCTCGAGATAAACGGGCTGGGACTGCGCGACAGCAGGTATTATCCGTCGGAGAGCTTTTTTCGCATAGCCGCGCGCGAAGGCTCAAAAGCCATCTTCGGCTGTGATGCGCACAGTCCGGACACGGTAGGGCTTGCCGATAATTATGATGAGGCGCGCCGTCTTGCCGACAGGTGCGGCATAGAACTCATTGAGACTGCAGTCCCCGTGAAATTCCGCGAAAGAATAAAACAGAAATAAATGAAAGCTGCAAACCCCCGGGAGCCACTCTCGGGGGTTTGCGCGCTGATGCCCGCGAAGAAACGTAAAGAAACTTTTCTTTTATCGTACTTTTCACTGACGAAAAGTACCAAAAGTCAGCAAAGAGAGCATTCCCCTCTCTTTGCGAACTCACTCCGCGTGCACGAGTTTGTCGCGCAAGTCATGCGTGGCAAGCGCGTGCGGCAAAGGGGCAAAGCGAAAATCGGCGGTTTTGCGCTCTCCGCAATCTCATACTACCACGCGTGCGAACACATCACACGAAAAAGCCGAGCAGATTCGTGCACGCATTGTCTGCACGCCCGCTGAAAGTGCAAGGCGGGTATGGGTGGAGTCCGTGCGCTGACGGGACATAGAGATATGCTCTGTTTTTCCCTGATTTCCATCCCCCATCCCGCTACGCCACGCAAATTTATTCGCATATATAAACACAACAAAAGGACACAAACAATGATACAGGAGTTTTTTGTTTCAGATGCAGATATAGCCGTTATCGGCGCGGGTCATGCCGGCATAGAAGCCGCACTCGCCGCCGCCAGACTCGGTTGCCGCACCCTGCTTTTTACAATTTCACTCGATGCCGTGGGCAATATGCCGTGCAATCCCTCAATAGGCGGCACGGGTAAGGGTCAGCTCGTTTTTGAGATTGACGCGCTCGGCGGCGAAATGGGCAGAGCCGCGGACAAGGTTATGCTTCAGGATCGCATTCTCAATTCCAGCAAGGGCGCGGCTGTTCAGTCCAAACGCATTCAGGCAGACCGCCGGCTCTATCAGGACATCATGAAAAAAACGATAGAGCATACCGAAAATCTGCGCCTTATCCAAGCCGAAATCCGCGAAATCCGCCGCGACGGTGACGGTTTTGCTCTTGTGACGGCGGTCGGTGCCATGTATAAAGCACGCGCGGCGGTCATTTCCTCGGGAACATATCTCGATTCACGAGTAATAATCGGCGATTTTCGCCAAAGCTCGGGCCCCGACGGGATGCACGCGGCAACACACCTGACAGAGAGCCTGCGCGCGCTCGGCATAAGAATAATGCGCTTCAAAACAGGCACGCCGCCGAGAATAGATGCACGCACAGTCGACCTTTCCGTGCTTGAGAGACAGGACGGCGAGGAAACTCCGACGTCTTACAGCGCCGACACAGATGTATCGGATTTGTGTGCGCGACCGAAACTTCCCTGCTATGTCGCATATACAAACGAAAAAACTCATGATATTATCAGAAGCAATATTCACCGCTCACCGCTCTATTCCGGCGAGATAAAAGGTATAGGTCCGCGATACTGCCCGAGTATTGAGGATAAGGTAGTCCGCTTTCCCGATAAGATAAGGCATCAGCTTTTCCTCGAACCGACGGGTTATGGCTCAAATGAGCTGTATCTGCAAGGCTTTTCGTCCTCTATGCCGGCGGATGTTCAGCTCGAAATGCTCCATAGCATGGTCGGCTTTGAGCATGCCGTGACCATGCGCAACGCCTATGCGATAGAATACAATTGCTCCGATCCGACACAGCTTTCCGCCGCGCTGGAGTTTAAGGAAATCCCGAATCTTTACGGCGCGGGACAGTTCAACGGCACCTCGGGCTATGAGGAGGCGGCGGCACAGGGGCTTATTGCCGGCATGAATGCCGCGCTCAAATTACAAGGCAAAAAACAGCTGATATTGACGCGTAACAGCTCATATATCGGTACACTTATTGATGATTTGGTTACAAAAGGCACAAATGAACCATACAGAATGATGACCTCTCGCTCGGAATATCGTCTGCTTCTGCGGCAGGATAATGCAGATGTGCGCCTGACGAAATCGGGGCATGATGCGGGGCTTGTCAGCGATGAAAGATATGCGCGTTTTCTTGCAAAGCAGGGACACATCGCCGCGGAAAAGGCGCGCCTGCACGCTACGGTTTTTCCACCGAATGAGAAGGTAAATTCCCTGCTGGAATCGCTCGGGGAACCGAAAATAGAAACAGGTGTTCGCGCAGATGAGCTGCTCCGGCGACCGAGCATGACATATGCGACGCTGCTCTCGCTCATGGACGCGGAGAGCGACCCGCACCTCACGAGAGCAGAGGCTCTGACGCTCGAAACGGACATAAAATACGAGGGATATATAAAGAAGCAGCTTGCCGAGGCGGCGCGATTTGAAAAGCTGGAAAAGCGCATTCTGCCTGAAGAAATCGACTATTCCGCTATTCGGGGAATATCGCTTGAGGCGGCGCAGAAGCTTACAAAATTCCGCCCGCACAGCATAGGTGCGGCGAGCCGAATAAGCGGTATTTCGCCTGCTGATATTTCGGTTTTGCTTATCTATCTCGATATCGTGAACCGAGAAAGAGGCGGCCATGCGGAGGAGACCGACGATGGAAAAGAGTGAGTTTTTCAGCATACACAAACAAATGTTCGCAGAGAACGGACTGGAGAGATATACCTCGGAAGAGGTGATGGAAAAGTTCTTTTTGCTTGCGCAAATCATGCGTGAAACGAACGAAAAAATGAACATAACGGCGATCACTGAGGAGCGCGAAATCATCGCGCGGCACTATATCGATTGCCTTTTTGCGGCGGAGCTTCTGCCTGCGGGAGCGAATGTCCTCGATGTTGGCAGCGGTGGCGGCATGCCGACGCTTCCCTTTGCCATCGTGCGCCCGGATGTCACCGTGACCGCACTTGATGCGACTGCAAAAAAGACGGCTTATATCGCCGATACGGCGGCAAAACTGGGGCTTTCAAATGTTAAAATTGCCACAGGCAGAGCCGAGGAGCTGGGAAGAGACGGCGCGTATCGCGAAAAATACGATGTGGTTTGCGCCAGAGCCGTAGCGGCACTGAATATTTTGCTCGAATGGTGCGTTCCTTTCGCCAAAAAAGGAGGGCTTTTCATCGCGATGAAAGGAAAAAATGCGGAAGAAGAGCTGAAAACGGCGCAAAACGCTGTTAAAAAGCTCGGAATTTCGCTCGCGCAGAGGCAAAATATCACTCTGCATGAGGAAAGCGGAACCTCGACGCGCGAGAATTTTATCTTTATAAAGAATGAGAAAACGGCGATGCTTTATCCGAGGGCAAATGCACAGATTAAGAAGAAGCCGCTGTAAAAAAAGTGAAATCCGGCATGGATTTCACTTTTTTTATGATATTTTTTCTATTGGCTGTACGTGGTTTTTTTCTTGTAGGGGTCGGCGCCGTCGACGACCCGCGAAGAAACATAAAGTAGCTTTTCCTTTATCGTACTTTTGCATGACCAAAAGTACCAAAAGTCAGCAAGGAGGACTCACGCCGTCCTCCTTCCGAACCTCGTGCGGCGTGCACGAGTCAGTCGCGCGAGCCGTGCGTGGCGAGTGCGTGCGGCAAAGGATAAAGTGAAAATCGGTAGTTTTGCCACTCTCCGCAACTTCAACTATACCACGCGTGCGAACATATCACACGAAAAAGCCGAGCAGATTCGTGCACGCATTGCCTGCACGCCCGCTGAAAGTGCGGGAATTGACCGATTTGCGAAGCAAACGCGGCCGGCGTCGCCGAGACAGGGTAAGCGGGCGTGTATAAAATAAGTGCGTTGACGGAAATAACTATAAGCCTTCTCCAGTGGGGAATTGACCGATTTGCGAAGCAAACTCGGTCAATTCCCGATGCCTCCGTCGGCTCGCTCAAGCCTCCCCAAAGGCTTGAGCGAAACTTTAACTGTGGTTGCAAAAACTTTAATTATCACTGCGAAAATTTCAATCAGTGCGCAAAAAAAGGAAGCCGGAGCTTCCTTTCCCGATATTGACATTATTTTCTTCTTTTGTGCTTTTTCATCGCTTTCGCTTTCGGGCATATCAGCATAGCCGTGAAATATACCATTATCGAAAAACCGACGGCGGCTATCAGCAGGTCGCAGAGGCAGACATCGCAATCCATACTTGCCCCGATGCGCATTTTTTTCTTTCCGCAGCCGAAATCCGCATGACAGCTTTTATTGCATTTCACAGGCACATTCAGACTTTTCAGCTTTTTTACCGCATCGCGCATTTTCTTCTCCACAGGGCAGAGAATTTTATTGAAATCCGTAAAAATCACATCCTTTCGGAAATACTTTTCGTTTTCAGTATTTCCGCTTTCGGTGCGAGATATGTTATTTTCTTATCGAGGCTTTTTTCATATAAATGTAAATTCTGACAAGTGTGAAAATAACGGCGGCAAGTATCAGCGAGATAATCGCGATTACAAAAAACGGACTGCCGAGCATTTTTTTCATATAAGCTTTTGCCGCGAGGCTGTCGCTTTTCCGAACGGAATATTTTGTCACTATTTTTGTGCTTCCGACCTCCTTGCCGTCTACAGTGACGGTAAGTGTGCCGACGGAAGTGCCCTTTTCTGCGGGTGCTTCTATCGAATCTTTGTCGAAATGAGGACAGAGCTCGATTTTTGACATATCGAAATCCTTTGGCAGATAGGCATAGACGGCGGAAGCGGGCGCCAGAGTTACGCTACTGTATTCATCGCAGAGCGAAACGGGAATTTCCCAGAGAACCGTGCCTTCGCTGACGACTTTTTTCATTTCATATGCATCAAGTGCCCAGTCGAGAAGATTGCGCACATCGTAATATGAGGTGATATCGCCTTTGTCGTTTTTTGTCCCGCCCATGACGACACATATATAATTAAAGGAAGACTCCGCGCCGGAAACAATACAGTAGCCGCCGCTTTCCGTCTGTCCCGCGCTGATGCCCTTTGCCTTGGAATAGATATATTTTATCTGATTGTGATTGGAAATGAGATGGTTGCGCGTCCAGATGGTACGTGCATTGCTCTTGTTTGTGGCGGGCATTTCGTATTTTTTTGTTTCGCATATTTTCATGAATTCCGGCATGGAATATGCATATGCGGAGATTATCGCGACATCGCGCGCGGTTGTATAAGCCGTGACATCGTCAAAACCCATCGGATTTTTGTAGAGAGTGTTTGTCGCGCCGAGAGCTTTTGCTCTTTCCGTCATCATAACCGCAAACATGGCATTTGCTTTTGAAATTTCAAAGGCGAGAACCTGCGCGGCATCGTTTGCTCCGCCCACAAGAAGCCCATAGAGCAACTGGCGCACTGTGACGACCTCGCCGACCTTGAGATTCATCGTGGTGCTGCCCTCAAGTCCGCGCACGGCGGAGTAGATAACTGTTATCTCACGGTCGAGATTGCCGGAGAAATATTCGAGCGCGATGATTCCGGTCATTATTTTTGCAGTGGAGGCAGGCTGAATCCTTTCCTCTGCCGCCTTTTCGAAGATAAAAACGCCGTTTTCCGTATTATATACGGCGGCATGAGGCGAATACACGCTTTTTTCGTAATCGGCATATATTGGCATGGAGGAGAAAATAAAAAGAAATGCGAAAAGCACGGCAAAAAATGCCGCGGACACGCGTGCAGTCTTTTTTTGTGCGGATTTTTTCATGCTTTCCTCCTTTTGTTTTTGAAGTGTCGGTGGCGTTTTTTGCTTGAAAAGAATGAAAGATACTTCTTCTTTATCGCGCTTTTGAATGACCAAAAGCGCGGCAAAAGTCATTTAAGAGGGCTTTCCTCCCTCTTAAAAAACACCTCCCGCGTGCACGAGTTAGTCGCGCGAGCCATGCGTGGCGAGTGCGTGCGGCAAA
>ERZ506432.190-NODE-190-length-28586-cov-7.000000_pt1 | contig 28586 bp, 31 predicted proteins | sample MGYA00513663_ERZ506432 | MGnify/ENA metagenome assembly ERZ506432
TTTCAATTTCTTCCTTTATCAGACTTCCTACACTTGAAAAGTGCGAACATAAAAATAGTTTCATCAATATTCTCCTTTATAAATTTCGATTAGTTTCATTATAGCAAACGATCTGCCAAAGCGCAATCGCAGCCATCCGGAGCATTCCGGACGGCTGCGTTCCGTTCATTCGATCAATGCTTGTCAGTCTTCTGCTGCTTCAACTCCGCCAGCTCCGCTTTCATCTCCGCGATCAACACCTTCAGCTTCTCCTCGCATTCCTCGCGCGTGTGCGCATACACATTCCGCGCGTGCTTTTTGCCGTCGATCCATGTCGGAGAGTATCGCCCCTCAAAGAGGTGGTCGTTGATCTGGCTGATGCAGCCCGTGCCGGGCTTGCGGACCTTGCCCATATAGGGCTGGAAATCGACGATGGCGGGTGCATTTGCCTGCGGCGCTGGCTCGTCCGGGAGTTCTGCTTTGCCGATGCCGCAGTCGATCTTCCACGCGGCGGTGTGCTGCATCTCAGAGGTCGAGTGCGTGTAGATATCCAGCGTCGTGGCCGCCGACACATGTCCCAGCATGGCGGAGAGCGTTTTCACGTCCATCCCGTTTTGCAGCGCCAAGGTCGCGAATGTGTGCCTGAGGTCGTGAAAACGCACCTGTTTGCAGCTTGCGTGCTCCAAGATCAGCTGCAATCGGTCGTAGACCGAACCGGGGTTGAGCGGCAGATCCTCCAGCACCGGCGACGGGAACATCCAGCGGGAGTGATTGCTTTCACGGTATTCTTTCAGCACCTGCACGACGGCGGGCGGCAGCACCAGCTTGCGGATGGAGCTTTTCGTCTTCGGCACGCTCATGACGATCTTACCCCGGACGAGACTGACCTGTTTGCTGATCGTGAGGATGCCCGTTTCAAAATCGAGGTCGTCCCATTGCAGCGCCAGCAGCTCGCCGCGCCGCAGGCCCGTCGCCAGATCCAGCAGAAACAGCTCATAGTAACCCTCGGCTTGCGCCTGAATGAGAAACCGCTGCAATTCGTCCCGCGCCAGAACCTGCATCTCGCGTGCCTTTTTGGGCGGCAGCTTGCAGCCCTCGGCGGGATTCGTGCGGATGAGCCCATCCTGTACAGCCCTTTGGAGCGCCGAGCGGCAGGTCGCGTGACACATCCGCACCATGCGGTCAGATAGCCCTTCGCCGTAACACTCCGTGCGCGTCTTGCGTCCGCTCTTTTTGAGGCGCGCGTAAAACTGCTGGAGGTCATTCTGCGTCAGCCTGTTCAGCGGAATTTCGCCCAGCTCCGGCTTGATATGCAGGCGGATGCGGTCTTCATAGCCGGACTGCGTCGAGGTGCGGATGTTCGGCTTGCAGTGCGTTTCATACCAGTAATCCAGCCAGTCGGCAAAGCGCATCTCCGGCCGTAGCTTGTCCGACGGAATGCCGCCGAGCTGCGTTTTGAGCGCCGCCAGCTTTTCCGCGCATTCGCGCTTGCTCTTGCCGAAGACAGCCTTTGTTTTCGGGTAGCCGTGATCGTCGTAGCCGACGACATACCGCCCCTCCCAGCGCCCGTCTGTGCGCTGACGGATCAATCCGTCGCCTGCTTTTCGCTTCTTTGCCAAGGCTTTAACTCCTTCCCGAATAAGTCCTCCATGAAGCCGCCGACGATGCCGCCCGCGGCTTCGCGCATATCCGGCGTGACGTGCGTGTAGGTGTCGAGCGTGAAGCTGGCGTTCGTGTGTCCCAGAATCCCGGCCAGCGTTTTCGCGTCCACGCCGCTGGTGAGGGCGTGTGTCGCGAACGTATGACGAAGATCATGAAAGCGAATGCTCGGCAGTCCCGCTTCCTCCAACAGCGTTTTCAGCCGCCGGTATGCCGTCCCCGGATTCATCGGCAGCTCCGGACTGGTCGGCTGTGGAAAAATCCATTGGCTGATAGAATTTTTCTTCCGCGCCCGCAGCAGCGCCGCGACGCTCTCAGGCAGGATAATTGTGCGGTTGCCCTGGCTCGTCTTTGTATCGCCGAGGGCGTAGATGCCCTGCCCCTTGCTGTGCAGCGTCCGGGAGATTCCGAGCGTCCCGGCCTTCGCGTCGAAGTCGCGCCACATGAGCGCGCAGATCTCGCCGCGCCGCAGGCCGGTCATAAGCTCCGTGTAGAAGAAATCCCGCCAGATATCGTCCTTCTGAATCGCTTGCAGGAACATATCCAGCTCCTGCTCGCTTAGCACCTGCATCGGCTTGTAGTTTAGCTTCGGCGCAGTTGCGTTCTCGGTTGGATTTTTCGGAATGATGTGCGCCTGCACCGCAGCCTTCATCGCGCCGTGCAGCATCGTGTGGATGTGCCGCACGGTCGAATCGGAGAGCCGCTTGCTGCCCTCCGCGTCCTCGCGCACGCGCCCACCGGATTTCAGCCGCCGGTACATCCGCTGCACGTCCTGCGTCGTGATGAGCGAAACCTGCTTGCCGCCGAGCTGCGGCTTGATGTAGTTTTCGATATAATTGCGGTAGCCTTCCAGCGTGCCCGACCGGATCGTGCCGTCCTTGTATTCCGCAAGCCAGCGATCCAGCCACTCGCCCAGCGTCATGCAGCTGTCCTCGGTCAGCTCCACATCCTGATAGCATTCGATGCTCTGGTGGAGCTTCTCCGTCAGCGCCTTCTGCGTCTTCGCGTAGACGTGCCGGAAGATCGGGTCGCCGTTTGCCTTGTGCCCCACAACGATGCGCCCCTCCCAGCGCCCATCGTCACGTTTTCTGACCATCCCGTCCCCGGATGGCCGCCGTTTTCCCATATGCAGGACTCCTTTCTTTCATGTCTTTTCTCTAACAACTATCACGCGGGAGACAGAATAGCAACCTCCCGCGTGGAGAGTTATCAGAAAATTATCATTTCGGTTTGCTTTTGTCGATTGTGTGGGTTATTTGGCTTGTGGTCTGCAACACGGTTTGCTATAATATAGAAAATGCTTTTCCCACGCTCAGTTCTGTTTCGCGAAATTTGCAAGGCGTGTTATGACACGTTCTATGAGGAGGATGCTATATGGGCAACAAACCGAATGATGCCGCCAGGGAATCTCGGCTCTCACCGTCAATCAAGGATCTTGCAGCGAAAGCAAAACAGGCAGCGGTCAAGGCGCAGGGTACGGTGCTCAAAGCCGTTGACAAAAATGGAAACGGAAAAATCGATGCTGAGGACTTTGGCATTACCAAAGAATCCATGCAGGATGCCGCACAGAAGCTCAAAGCCAGTGCAAACCGCATTGGAGAAAGCCTCAATGATGCAAAGACAGAGCTTGACCGCAGGGTACTGCGTCCTGTTTTCAAAGAGGACTTGTATCCAGACAGTTTTTCTGGCGACTTGCTGACGGCAGTGCAGATCCCAAACCTGATCTGCATTGTCGGTCATGATAAGAAGCGCACGGACAGCGCGGTCTGCGTCGGTGCCATCGGCTATTGGACAAGCGTCAAGGGCGCGGAACTGCTCAATCTTTATGAAGACAGCGCTGCGCTGCTGGGGCTTCAGTTTCTGCCGAGTATCGCGGAGACCTTTTATTATATGGATCCCTATCGCAGTGGTGTTTATGTCGCTTTGGACAGTTACTTTGCATATCTCAAAAAGAATCGCGTCAACGAGCTGGAAGTGATCGCGCAGGATCTCGGCGCAAAAAGTTTCCGCATTACGTTTAAGGAACATCAGAAAGTGATCGTGAAGCAGACTGCAAACGCAGGGCTGAAAGCAGGCAGAATGCAAGGGGACGGTTCCCGCGAGTTGAGCGGCAGCGACTATTCCAGAGTTGAGATCGCGGCGGAAACGCAGTTCAGCGGACATAGTCAGCCTAAGACCCCGACACTTGTGTATTTCCGAAATGAAAGCGACATTGAAAAGCTGATCCGCATGCGGATGGATCAGAGCAATCCGATCAAGTCGAAGGATTTCTGCTTCCAGTGCAGCCGCACCTCCGGCATGACGGAAAAGACCGCTGCGAAAATCGACCTTGTCCTGCACCAGATGAAATGCAGCGGTACAGCCACACTCAGCAGCGAGGTGCAGCGCGAAGGACGAACGGAACTGGAATATCATATTGAATTCTGATTCCTGCGCGGCAGAGCGGTACGTGAGATACCACTCTGCCGCACGTCTGCTTTTGTCTTCTTTATCTATGGCGGCACAGCTCTTGAACCGTGTTCGCTCAGAGTGCCTTCTCCTTCCGCAGGACCTCCGGGAATGAAATCTGTCCGTGTGTCTGCACGACTTCCTGGTAGCTCATGCCTCGCATCTTCTGATACGTCGCGGCATCAATATCCGTATCGCTGGCGAGAATGTGGTTCATCACATTGTGTTCTACGGTCTGCTTGAACAGTAACCGCCCGATGCGGTCACCGAACATACTGAGGATAGCTTCCAGCGTTTCGCCGAGGATCTTCGGCAGGAAGTCTCCGGCGTATTCGCTTTGCAGATAACCGCAGTAGAACTGAATCGCCTTTTCCATGAACTCGCTCTGTCTACTGCATCCATCTTGCTGGTAGAGGCGTTCGACCGTCGCCTTGGTTTCCGGCATAAGCCAGAGCGGAAACTTGATTTTCCTATTTGCCATGCTAATTTCCCTCCAATTTTGTGTGTGACCCCGCTGTTTTCCTTGAAATAGCGGGATTATTTGCGCTTCCGACCCCAATGGGGCTATTTTTGCCCTCTCAACAACCCCTGTGTCAAAGCTCCAAACTGCCCGCACTGCGGGCAGTTGTGTTTGCCAAGGTGCGCGCACGACACCTTGGCTTTCTCCTGCTTTCTCGCCGCGGCGTCCAAAATCTCTCGATTTTGACCGTTTTCAGCGTTTTCCTGCATTTTCCGCAAGCGGCTTTTCCCACTGCCGTTCTTGCCAATACGAGCATTTTCCGCCAACGCTCTCGCACACCGGCGCAGCGCCGGTTTTTGGGCTTCCGGTGGGTACGCGCCCGGCTGTGCCCGCAAAACCGGACACAGCCGCGACACGCGGCTCACGCGGGCGGACGGGTGTTTTCCTGCTGCGTCTGTTGGAATGCTTCCAAGCGCTTTCGGATGCGTTCCTGCTCGCGTTCCGCGTCCAGTTTTGCAAGCTTCTGCTCGTAAAACTGCTGGATGGAAAACTGAATGGGCAGGAGCGTGTACAGAAGGCCTCCGTTCTGCTTGCGTCCGTCCTGTGTGATGATGCTTGTGTGCTCTGTCTGAATCAGCCCTCGTTCGACCAGCTCGGTCACATATTTGCGTACCGTGTTCGGACTCATATTGACGGCTTTACCAATCGTTTTGTAGCTTGCATGGCACTGATATGTCGTCCGATCCTCAATGTACATCAGATAGCTGTAGACAGCCAACGCGCCCGGTGAAAGACCGAGGGCGAAAACCTCATTCGGCAGAGGAAAATAGTTTTTGATTGGATCGCGCGACGTGTAATACTTATTCCTCATGTGCGCCTCTCGTCTGCCGCTCCACCCAGAGACGAAACTGCTCCTTCGGTACGACAAGCCGGCTGCCGATCCGCAGTGACGGGAAGCCATCCTCATGCAGAAGCTCGTACGACCAGCCGAGAGATCCGGAGCTGTTCCGATTTAAGCCGATCCCGCTGAGTTTCGAGCCGGTCGAGCCGGGCCGCTGTGCGCCTGTTTTGTACTCGTCCGCCGTGCGGGACATGATCGACTATTCGCTGCGAAGCTGCGTCGAGCGCGGCGTGACGGTGCGCCGCTGCAAGAACTGCGGCCGCTGGTTCCCGCAGACCGGCCGTGTGAGCGCGGAGTACTGCGAGCGCCCGGTAAAGTACGGCGAACAGCGCTGCCGCGAGATCGGCGCGTTCCGGCAGTGGACAAAAAAGCAGACCGACGACCCGATTTTCAAGGCGTACCGCAAGGAGTATAAAAAGCGCTTCGCGTGGATCAAAGCCGGGCGCATCACCGATGAGCAGTTTTATGCTTGGAGCGAGCAGGCCAGAGAAGAAAAGAAGAAGTGCGACCGGGAGATCATCTCGCTGGAAGAATTCCAGCAGTGGCTCCGCGACTCCAAAATATGAAATACGCGGCTGGTGAATCGCACCGGCCGCGTATTCTTTGTCTATAGCGAGTCTAAAATTGCTCTGCTTCTCCGCATAATCCAAGGCCTATTATCCGTTCTCCCACTCATCCCACGCTTCGTCCTCGTCCTCATACCAATCTTGGTTATCTTCCCAGAGGTCTTCCGGATTATCGTAGTCATCCCGGACGCTTCCGGAATTGCTACCGCCCGATGTACTCGGCGGCGTCCAAGCAGGGGCAGAGTTGGGACGACCGATGGGCGTCTCATAATAAGTGAAGGCATAAATGACTTCTGTATACTCACCCTTTGGCTGATGAGAGTGACAGTATGCTACGGTCTGTCCCTCACTGTTATACCAATGCAGAATTTTGTATCGTCTATGGACATCCATGCTGTCATAGAACTGACATTTTTCGGTTTTAGTAGGCGATCCGATTGACGTGTACTTCAAGCAGCTCATAGGCATGCCCTCTGCCGGAAGTTTGCCGGAATACAATTCTTTTAGTCTTTGCTCCCGCTTCGCGGCATTCTCCGCAGCGATGCGTTGACGCTCGGCTTCCTCGGCGGCGTCTTTCTCCGCCTTGTAGCCCTTGACGCGGGTCTCCAGTGTGTCAACATCCTGCTGCCAGCTCGTATCATATTGCAGCGTGATGTTTGAAAGCTCATCCTGCCCGCCCACGTAGTCCGTCCTGTCTTTGTACATATCGGCGTACTTGCAGTAGACGGACAGCGACGCCGCATCCCGATACCCGGAAAGCGCAGAGAAGTCCTGCTCGGCAGAAGTGTAATTGCCGGTTGACAGTTCTTGCAAGGCTGCTTCATAAGCTGCTGTTCTCTGCTTGTTGCGGTTCGAGACGGAAACAGAGATACCAGCAATCACGGCTACTGCCAGAACAGCCGCGATGAGCTTCCCAAACGGGAACGGCTTCTTTGGCAGCGTAGATTTCTTTTCGGTTATTTCTGGCTCCGTCGGCGTCTGGCTGACGATCGGCGGTGTGATTGCCGATTGTACAGTCGGCACAGACTTCTGCGGATTTGCGGTCGGTGCGGACTGCACAGGCGGAACTGTGCGCTTCGATTCAGTCGGTGCTGGCGCGGCTGCCTGCTTCGGAGCAGGATGCTGCGGCTTTTTGCGTTCCGGAAAGGCTGTCCGTTCAGACTTGCGGAGCACAAATTTCGCCTTCTCCGGCGGATATGGCGCATTCTGTGTGCTGCAAACGAACACCTCTGCCACCCGAGCAAGATTTTTTGCTTGATGATCGCCGATCGGAACGACTACAAAATCGCCTGCTTTCAGCGAAATTCCTCCGGTTAGATATAGCAACCACTCAGTTCCTTTATACTCACACCATTCGCAGCTACGCATCACATATCTCCATAAACCCCGATTTCCTGCCTCGCTTCATATATAAAAGCGGATACGGATCATCTTCCACGTCAAGCTCTGTTCACTCAATTGGAAGCTGTCGATCCGGCTTGTCTGCATTTTTGATATACCCGATCCATTCATCCAGATCATCCAGCCGGAAATTCTGAAGTGCCTTTTCATAGCGATCAAACGCTTCGGGATGCGTTTTCTCCATCCATCTCAATGCTTTTTTAGGCCCAAGATACGGATGCTGCATGATATCGCAGAAAATCTCCAGGCTGTCGACCAGCACCCAATGCCAACGGAACAGCCCCTCGCAATCGCAGCGTTTTGCGCGCGCGGACATCTTCACGCACCAGTCGATATTCGCCTGGATCTCTGCGCTTGTTTTTTCCGGCCGGTTTTGCAGATAGGCCTGGACATTTGCCAGCAATGATTTTCCGATATCATGACGATCCATGATCACGCGTCCATCAAAGATCTGAACAAAGTCCTCGCACGCATAAGCACCTTCAAAATATCTTGCAGGATACACGAATACGTCTAACGGAATGCCAGCCACAAGGGATGTATCATGGAATGGTTCATGGTCAGCCGTAATGACCAATGCGTCGAAATCGCTGTTCAGACGATTGGTCCCATCCGCATCGGAGCCATAAAGGATCAAGCAAAGTGGATCATAATTTTTCTGAATATATTCGATGACCTGTTTCATTATCATCACCTTACCAAAAAAGATGTAAAAATAGTTTAGCATAAATCTAACAAAATGGGAACGCTATTATGTTTAGATTTGGCTGATATAATTTGTTTCAGGAGTCCCGACGGCGGGGTTCTCCTAGCATCTCAGCGTTTGCATAGAAGTCTCGCCACATGAGCGCGCAGATCTCGCCCTCATTGCGTGCCTCAGGGTCCTGCACTATCATACCGGTAGGAGGTGGATGCGCATGGAAAAATCAGGCGGATTTTACCGACCCGATCACGGCAGGAATCCTCGTCTCCGTCTGCGCCTGGGCCAGCTTCCAGTGGTCCACCGACGAAACGCCGGACTGGCGTACCCTGAAAGCAAACGGCGAGCTGAACCCTAAATACCCGGCGGGATGGAAGCACAAAAAGCAAAACTCGAAGCCGAGGGGCACGTGATCGTCGCAAAAGGAAGGAAAAATATCCGCTTCTTCGTTAAAGACTATGAAAAAGCACGTTTTGAACTGAGATAAGCCTTCCCTTGAGAGAATAACACCAGTTGAGCCTTTTCCATTTCTCTGCTACAATAGCCATATAAGAAAAAAAGCAGCGGAGGTTTTCCCATGATCCGTGAAATCTGCAAAGACGAATTCTTCCTGTCCCAGAAGGCGGAACCCGCGACGGCGGCTGATCTGGCAATCGCGCAGGACTTATTGGATACACTCACCGCGCACAAGGATGGCTGTGTGGGCATGGCGGCAAATATGATAGGCTGTAACAAGCGCATCATCGCGTTCGACAACATTGGTACATACATGGTCATGTTCAATCCCGTGATCGTCAAAAAATCCGCGCCCTATGACGCGGAGGAGGGCTGCCTGTCCCTGACCGGCACGCGGAAAACAAAGCGTTATCAGACCATCAAGGTGCAGTGGCAGAATGAACAGTTCCAGACGCGCATTAAAACATTCACCGGCTGGGCGGCGCAGATCATTCAGCATGAAATTGACCATTGTGAGGGGATTTTGATATGATTTTATACTTTTCCGGCACAGGAAACAGCAAATATGTCGCCAAGCGAATCGCAGACGCGCTGGGCGATGCGCTTGTAAATCTGAACGACCGCATCAAGGCTTCCGACACTTCGCTCGTTGAAACCGGCGAGCGAGTTATTATCGTCACACCAACTTACGCTTGGCGCATTCCGCGTATCGTACGCGACTGGCTCCTGAAAACGGAGCTGCATGGCGCAAAGCAGGCGTGGTTTGTCATGACCTGCGGCAGCGAGATCGGCAATGCCAACAAGTATAATCGCGACCTCTGCGCGGAAAAGGCGATTTCCTGCATGGACACGGCGCAGATCGTCATGCCGGAGAATTACATTGCGATGTTCTCCGCGCCGCAGGCAGACGAAGCACGGCAAATCGTCGCCAAGGCCGAACCGGACATCGACCGCGCCATCGCCGCGATTCAAGCCAATCAGCCGTTCGCGCCGACACGGAACAATCTCTACGACCGCTTTATGAGCGGCCCGGTCAACCCGATTTTCTATAAATTCTGCGTCAAAGCGGATGCGTTCACTGTCTCGGACACCTGCATCGGCTGCGGGCAGTGCGCGAAGCGCTGTCCGATGAATAACGTCACGCTGAAAGACGGCAAGCCGGTTTGGGGCAAAAATTGCACGCACTGCATGGCGTGCATCTGCTACTGCCCAAAAGAAGCGATCGAGTACGGCAAAAAGAGCGTTGGCCAGCCGAGGTATCGCTTTGAGGCGCTGTAAAGAGAAATTTCACAGAAAATAATCAACGATAGGGGAGGGTACTTATATGCTGTTTGCGATTTATCTTGCTATGACCGGATTGTTCGTTCTGCTGGGCGTTGTGTTTGCGGCCGGAAAGGGAACCGGGTTGATCGCCGGTTATAACACAGCTAGTGCCGAGGAAAAAGCAAACTACGACAAAAAGAAGCTCTGCAAGGCCATGTCACGGCTGATGTTTGCGCTGGCCGGCTGCTGGCTGGTTACTGCGTCGAGCGAGATTTTCAAGAAAATCGCCTTGCTGTGGATCGGGCTGGCGCTGTTTCTTATTGTCAGTGTTGTCGGGGCTGTGTATGTTAACAGGGTAACGAAGATCGAGAATCATGGTACGAAAATTTGAAACTCAGGATCTGGACGCCGTCATGCAGATCTGGCTGCAAGCCAATCTGGACGCCCATGCGTTTATCCCGGCGAGCTTTTGGGAAGCGCATTTTGAGATGGTGCGTGATCTGCTCCCGCAAGCGGAGCTCTATGTTCACGAAGACGCTGGTACCCGGCAAATCGACGGTTTCATCGGTCTGACGGAGAACCACATTGAGGGGATTTTTGTTGTAAAATCCGCGCGTTCCAAGGGCATTGGCAAAGCGCTGCTGGATTATGCGAAGTCGCGCAAACCGCGCTTGGACCTGAGCGTCTATCAGAAAAACGAGCGGGCGCTTGCGTTTTATCAGCGCGAGCAGTTCACTGTGCAGTCGGAAGGCATTGACGAGGATACGAATGAAGCGGAACTTCAGATGCTTTGGTCGCGGCAGGCGTAGAAAAATTGACGGAGGACGGCTGACCGTCCTCCGTTTTTTCAATCAGTAAGCTGCTCCCGCAGAAGCGGATGTGCCATGTGCGGCGGCGTTTTTTCCGTCCAGGCGCTGCCGAAGACGTTAAAGGGGCACGTCGTGGCGCTGCTGATGCGATGGTTCGCCGGGCCTATGATGAATTTGCACAGTTTTTGCATCAAACGGTACTCACATAGATGTTTTCGCAAATGTCATATTTCCCTCTTGATTCTTCCGTTACGTCATAGTGTATGCTAAACTCACACGGAGGAGGGATCGCCATGATGACCATTCACGAAGTCAGCAAACTGGCTGGTGTCAGTGTCCGGACGCTGCACCATTACGACGCGACTGGCTTGCTGCCGCCCACCGCGCTCACCGAGGCGGGTTATCGGCTGTATGACGATACAGCACTGGCGCGGCTGCAATCCATTCTGCTGTTTCGAGAGCTGGAATTTCCGCTCAAGGATATCAAACGGATCTTAGATGATCCGAACTTTGACCAGGCTGCCGCGCTGGAGGACCAGATCAAACTGCTGGAACTACGGCGGAAGCAGCTTGGAAAACTCATCGCTCTCGCCCGTGAGACTTTGAAAATAGGAGTGACACCTATGAATTTTGACGCATTTGACAAGACCGAGCAGGCACGTTTTGCTGCTGAGGTCAAAGAAAAGTGGGGCGGCACAGCCGCGTATCAGGAATACCAGCAGCGCGAAAAGGACGGTTCTGCTGGTGATTTTGCCGAGCTGACGGCTCAATTCACAGAGTTGAGTAAGCTGAAAAATCTTGCGCCTGCCGCGCCGGAGGTGCAGAACGCGATCCGCAAGCTGCAGCAGTTCATCACTGACCATTTCTACACCTGCACACCGGAAATTCTGGCCGGACTGGGCGAGATGTATGTCGCCGACGAACGTTTCCGCGAAAACATCGACAAGGCCGGCGGAGAAGGCACAGCGGCGTTCGTATCCAGGGCGATTGCTGCATACTGCGGAAAGTGAGGATTCTTTGCTGATCGCGGCGCAGGATTTGCGCCGCGGATTCGATAAAACCAAAATCATCTCTTTCCTGTCTTGATAAAGCGGATCAGCTGCTCCACATCGTCGAAGGCGTCATAGTCGCCGCTGACCCCTTCGCGATGATAGATAACACCCGCTTTTTCGTTCCTTGCAAGGCAGTCCAAAAGCTCCGCCTCTCCGTATCTTTTTACAAATACCGTAAATCCATATGGCTTGATTTTAGACAACAATCCTTTTCTGCATGTCGATTTACAGTCGTAACAGTGTGCATACTGTTTCTCAATGGAACATTTTCGATTCTCGCACCAATCTTTATCCGGACAATCGTTGGAGCTGCAGCCACTGCAATGGTCGTTTTCCGAGCAAAGGCAGCACGCCAGGCCACATCGTGCAATTCCAAGTTCTCTTTTCATGCCGAACCTCCGTAGATCCCGATTTGTTTCATTATAGCAAACCGTTACCAAGAAAACAATTACAGCCGCCTTTTGCGCGATCAAACGGCAGAAATCGCTTGGAAAAAAAGAACCGCCTCATTGCATGGCCTGCGATCCTACGCTATAATAACTGGAAGGAGGTGGTTTCGCATGGCAAATGAAGCGAGCAAAGATTTTAACGCGATGCTGCAGGACAGCAAGGGAATGCCGAAGATCCAGATCATCACGGACGAAAAGAGCATCGAGAAATACGGCGGAAGCCGAATGTATTTTGCGCCGCCGCTCGATTATGACCGTGTGATGCGGCAGGTCCCCGAGGGAAAGGTGATCACGGTAGGGGAGCTCCGCGAATTCTTCGCGCGGCAAAATCAGGCGGATTTTACCGACCCGATCACGGCAGGAATCTTCGTGTCCATCTGCGCCTGGGCCAGCTTCCAGCGTTCCACCGACGAAACGCCGTACTGGCGCACCCTGAAAGCAAACGGCGAGCTGAACCCCAAATACCCCGGCGGCACGGAAGCACAGAAAGTGAAGCTGGAAGCCGAGGGGCACACCATCATCAAAAAGGGCCGAACGAACATCCGGTACTTTGTAAAAGACTATGAAGCGGTGCGTTTTGAACTGTTTTAGGCAGAAAAATTGACGGAGGACGCTTAGACGTCCTCCGTTTTGTGCTCCTGTGCTCCGGCCTTGCTGACATGGCATCTGCAAGCAGCTGTTAGTTTAGCACTCCCAGCTCCAAGCGTCGGTTCAGTTCCCACAGGGCGGTCCGGTTGCTGTCGTATTGCAGCATTGCATGGGCGCGCGCGTACGCTGCCCATTCGTACTCGGTGTGCTCGCGGGACAGCTGCAGAGACGTATTTTCGACCTTGACTGCGAATGCGTATTCGGGGACGACAAAGCAGTCTTGGCCCCACAGCGCTTCCGCATCCCGGAAGCAGTCCGCCGGGATGCTGCAGCAGGTGTCGAGCGGCGAATAGCTGCACGTGACAGGGATGCCCGCCTCTTCAAATGCCTCCCGCTTTGCGGATTCGAGGACAGAAGCGTCTTCGTCCTCTCCGCCGCCCGCGATGAACTGCCAGATATCCAGATCCGTTCTTCGGAACACACAGAATCGCACCTGCCCGTCCGTGATGCAATAGGGAATGACCAAAACCTGATATCTTGCCCGCGCCATAACGCGTCATCTCCTTCGATTGCCGATTTGCTTTATGATAGCAGAATCGCGCCAAAAACACAACCGCAGCCGCCCGACGTAGATCGGGCGGCTGCGTTCACCTCTGGGATAGGGCCTGAATCGCAGTCGTCAGAAAGTCAGCTGCGCCTGCAAGCTGCCTCAAAGCGTGACGACGATGTCGGCCTGTTCGATCAGCGCTGCGTCGTGGGACGCGGCGATGACGGTCGCGGACTGCTTTAAGCGCAGAATCTGCTCAATGATGACCCGGCTCGTCTCGGGATCCAGCTCAGACGTAGGCTCGTCGAGCAAAACCAGCGGTGCGTTTTTATAAAGAGCGCGCGAAAGCGCCACGCGGCGCTGTTCGCCGCCGGAAAGGAATTTTCCCTTGCTGCCCACGGTGAAATCCGTGCCGCGTTCGCGGACAAGCCCGTCCAACCCGGAGGCGCGCAGGGCTTCGCCGATCCGCTGCCCATCCGGCGCGTCGCTGGCGTAGGCTACGTTGTCCGCAATGCTGCGGTCAAAGAGGTAGGACGCCTGAAAGGCGACGGAGACGGAGCTGCGCAGCCGGTCAAGCTGACCCGTCATATCCGCATGATCGACCAGGATCCTGCCGCCCATGATGGGCTGGTTTCCAAGCAGAGTATTCAGGATCGTGGACTTGCCGCTGCCGCTTTCGCCCGCCAGCACGACGAGCTGATGAGGCGCCGCGGTAAAGCACAGATCCTGCAGCTGCTTGTGCTCGCTGCAGGAGATCGTCACATGGTCGAATTCGACCGCGGGCGCGTCATGCAGCGCATACGGGGCGGCCGGGGACGCTTCCTCCGGTTTCAGCTCAAAGACCCGGGCGAGCGCGGCGTCGGCCTGGAAAATATCGTTGCCGTACCGGCTGATCGAAGCAGCGGGCGTCAGGATATTGGACATATAGGAGTAGGCAACGGCGATGCTGCCTGCAGTCGCGGCCCCGGCCAACGCAGAACGGGCGGAGAAGACGACTGCCGACAGATATCCGATGGTCATCAGCGTGTAGGTGATCGCCCAGTAGATGTTGAAGATCTGCTGGCTCTTTTTGTTCAGCGTGGACATCTGATGCGAAAAGGCATGGAAGCCCTTCGCTTCAAAGGACTCGCTGCCCCACGCCTTGATGATGGGAATGCAGTACAGCAGGTCTCCGACCGCGCCCACGAGCCGGCCGTTGGCCGCGCGCTGCTCAGCCGCGATCTCCTTGCTTTTGACTGCCACACGCTTGCTGGAAACATACAGCGGGAGCACCAGCGCCAGCGAGATCGCGCCGAGGACCGGGCTCCAGACGAACATCATGATAACAGAGCCGAGCATCTTCAGCAGCATCGGCAGCAGCCCGTTCAGTGGGCCCGCCACGGCGCGGACCACGGCCTCGACGTCTCCGGAGATCCGGGAAACGATGTCGCCCTCCCGCCGTTCCTCCTTATACGGCTTGTAGGACTCCAGCGCCCACGTCATGGCGTCGTCGCGCAGCGATTCGATGATCCCGGTCGACAGCATGGTATTCGTATGACCGTATGCGAGGCTGACCGCATGCTTCAACGCGTACACAACGCCGAAGAACACAAGGTGCAGCGTGAGGCTGGTCCCCAGAATAGGGGAGAAGGCACTGCGTCCGGTGGAGAGAAGGTCCACCACCGCTGCGATGATCTGGATGGGGAGCAGACTCAGCCCTGCGTCGATCACGGACAGGAAGAAGATCAGCAGGACCGTGGGCCTTTTCGTCTTCAGATACGGGAGCAGGCCCCGGATCCCATGCAATTGCTTCAGGTGCTTCATCATAGGCAAAGACTCCTTGTATAGCGTAGTCGTGATCAGAGCCCCTCTCCAAGGGCTGCACTGCGCGGGAAGGGATGCGAATGCATAACAACAATCGCTTTCTTTTCCTGTGTTCACACTCCTTGTCAAATTTTGTTGTTTTCATTGTACCAGAGCAGCTGCTGAAATACAAGTCAGCCGCCCGAAACCTTTCGGGCGGCCGACTTGATCTTCGATTAACCGGAATTGATCTTATCCTTTTCTGCACTGGATATGGAACTGTCCGTCTTTTTCCTGCAGGGATTCAATCCTGAGTCCGGCGTTTTCTAAAAGGTGAACGATAGAATCTGAAGACTGTGTATCCCTTTTGACGATTCCATAGGCCGTATGGATTTTGAGGGTGCCAGACTTGACATCCAGATCGATCACAAAAGGTTCCGGATAGGCAGAGCGAATGTCACAATCCCAGATATGCATCCATTTGCCGGCTTTGAGGACACGTGCAGCCTCACGAATCGATTTCTGCTGTTCTTCCGTCGTCATGTACATCAACGTATAGAAAAAGGTCACATTGTCAAATGAATCGTCTGGAAATAATAATTCTGTTGCGTCCATAAGCTGCTTGGAACAGCAGTCCGGAGCTTCCTCCAATTCCTCCGCACAGTTATCAATGGCAGTGACCCTGTCTTTGTAGATCTGCCCGATCACAGCCTCGCCCCCGCCTCCAATATCAAGAATCGAGCCGGTCAGAGTTTCTTTGATTTCTATCGTCATATACGCCCTCGCAAGCTGGAAATTAGTATCGTTCCAAATTCTGATCAGCTTCATTATACCAGACTCGCCCCCAAAACACAACCGCAGCCGCCCGGAGCATCCCGGGCGGCCGCTCACCGGTTCCGCCGGTAGCCCGTCTCGTCGCGGTATTCGGGGTGATCGCGCAGATATGGGTCCTTGTCGCCGCAGATGGTGTAGTCGCATTTGCAGCCGTTCGCACAGGTCGTTGTCCGTACCAGCCGCGCGTGGATCAGCTCCATCGACGCATAGTCCACATTGCAGAGCGCGGGCATGATGTCCGTCAGTCCGTGCTTGATCGCAAACTCTGCCGCGGGGCAGGCCGTGAATTCATAATAGATGGGCTTGTCCTTGTCAAAAGGGGAGACCGCCATCTCGTAATCGCGCCACTGGTCGCAGAGCGACTTTGCCCGCGTAAACGCCTTGTACATGAGCTTTTTGAAAAACGGCTTGTTGCAGTCCACAAATTTTAACCTGCGGAAAGCGGGGAGGATCAGGTTTTCCTCCATCGCCTCGATCTCCCGGAACGATGTGACGGCCCGGCAAGCCACATAGTAGCTCAGGATCGCAATGCAGTCATAGGTGCCGCCCGCGCCGTTGTGAAAGTTCTTTTTCCCGCCAAGGTCGGTGCGCCAGTCGGCGAGGAAATCCACATACTGCCGCTGCACCTGCTCCCACACGGCCTCCCGCTCCGCCGCCGGATAGTGCAGCGCGATCTTTGCCAGGATCTCCTTTTTGCACGGCTTGGAATACAGCACGTGGCAGCTGCGGTCAAATTGCAGTTCGTTGTCTTTCATCTGGTCATCCTCCAATCCTGCGTCCCGACGGGCTGTGCCGCCTCCGCCGGCCCGGCCAGGAATTTCTCCGCGTACCGGCAGAATTCCTCCGGATGCACGATGACCAGCTCCGCGTGTGCCATTTTCGGGATCCCGTGGATCCGGATCTGCGGGAAATAGCGCTTGATGAAGCGGATATTGCTCCGGCGGTCCTTCTTTTCGTCGTCGCCGTACCAGTAGGTGATCTTCGCGCCGCCTGCGGCGGGCATCTGCGGCAGAGCGTAGTTGTTGCCCGACCAGAACACATTGCGGATCGTCCGGTCGGAATAGGTCTTGAGATAGGCCTCCATTGCGTCGTATTCCTTCACCGGGTCATGCCCGGGGATGGTGAACTGTTCCGGGGGAAACGCCGCTTCCAGAACCTTGCGGTCGTTCGCCGCGAGCTTGAAGGACAGCACATCGCGGGCCAGGATCAGCTTTCGCACCAGGTACGGAAGCTGATAGGGCGTGATCCCGCCGTCAATGATCGCCCGGCCGACCGGGATCTCGCCCAGCACCAGAAACCGGGTCAGGCACGCGCCGCCAAGCGAGCAGCCGTAGGCCGCGTCCAGCCGGGCAATGCCGTGGGCTTTCAAATATTCTGTGACCTCGTCCACGGTCTGCTCCACGGAGGTGAAATCGCCCGGTTCCTCCGGCTTGTGCCCGTCAAAGACCACCTGAAACACGTGCCACCTCTGAGCAAGCAGCGCAATGGTACTGCTCGAATACCCATACCGGCTCCGCCGTGCACGGCAAAAACAGCAGCGTCCGCCCGATCCTGCCCCCATGCTCCAGAACCTTCATGTTCCCCGCCTCACCTTGTTAAACATATCTAACTCACGCCTAAAATCAAACGGTTAGACAATCCTAACCGCCGCCCCAAAAACAACACGGCCCCAGCCGCATTCTTACCTCTATACTAACAAAAACCCCGCCCCCGGTCAAGCCGCCAGCGGGCAAAGACCCGCGCTCATGCGCGGGTCTTCGGCTGGTATTGCATGTTGGAGACGTTATAGATGGTGATGAAGGCTTTGGGGTCTTCGCGGTTGATGAAGTTCATGAGCTTCTGGTATTCGCTTTTGTCGACGATGGTGATGATCTCGTTGTGTTTTTCGAAGTTATAGGCGCCGATCGCTTCGTAGATCGTGGCGCCGCTGTGCAGGTCGTCGATGATGAACCGGCGGAGTTCCTCCTCCTTCTCGGTGATGATGCAGACGCGGCGCTTTTTGTTGTTGTCAAAGATGAAATGGTCCAGAATAATGCCGTTAAAATACGTGCCGAGGACGCTCAGGACCACCGTCTTTGAATCATAGACCAGCGCTGCCGACAGCGCCACGCACATGCCGGCCAGCGACATGGCCCGGCCGAGCTCGATGCGCAGGTATTTGTTCAGGATCTTCGCCACGATATCCAGCCCGCCGGAAGACGCGTTGCGGTTAAAGAGGATGCTGAGGCCAATACTCACCACCAGAATGTAGCACAGCACGTCGAGCGTCTGGCTGCCCGTCAGTGATGCAAAATCCGGGAACAGCCGCTCAAAAAGCCCCAGAAACACCGGCAGCATCACGCTCGTATAGACGGTCTTCGCTCCGAATTCCCGCCCGCAGGTGAGAAAGCCGATCAGCAGCAGGACGACGTTCAAAATCATCGTGATCGTCGACAGCGGCAGCGGCACGAAATTTGACAGCACGATGCCAAGGCCGGAAATGCTGCTGACCGAGGTATGGCTCGGCACCAGGAAAAAATATACCGCCGCCGCGATGATCGCCACCGCCGCGGTCAGGATCGCCGCTTCCTTCAAAACTTCGGCGGCGCTCAGCTTCTTGTTCATCTGCGTGGTCCCTCCCAATCGCAATTTGCTTCATTATAGCAAACCCGGACTCCAAACGCAATCGCCGCCGGATGGTTCCGAAACGAAAGAAACAGGCGGATCCCGGAAACGCGGAGCCCGCCTGTTTCGCAAAGCGAGGGAGCTTTGCGGGGGCAGAGGAAAGGGGAGCGACTCATGTGTGCCGCGCTGCAATCGCGCTCGCTTTGACAGCGCGATCTCTGCTCCGGGATGAAAACGTTTTGATACATTTGTTATGTCAGGAAATTCATGCTATAATATCAAAGAGGGATTGTCGGATCATGGCTGGATATTTCAGGCTTATACCGGCATTACGGCATCCTTCCTTTACACAACGGAAAAACTCTGTTTTCCTATGTACTCGTATATGCGGAGCCGGAACAAAGTTTGCATTGGAGGCGATTTGCTTGATGAAAGTTCGTTATTTCCTCGTCGCGATCGCGGTCTGCCTCATGTTATCTGTGTGTTCGGGATGCTACGGGACAGGCTATGATCGGAGTATCCCCGCCATGGCATATCCCAGCGGAAACGTACTTGAGATCAGCACGGGGGCGGAGTTGAATCCGGGAACCTATATTGCCTATGGCGCGAATCAGTTTTCAACCGATCTGTCATTATCTGCGCTGGTACAGAGAATATACCGCGACGACGCTGTATTTCAGACTGTCTCCACTCCTTCACAGGGGAGTATCGGTGCTCTGATCTGGGTCCCGCAAGGCAACGGTACGCGCGATGTATATTATCTGGAAAAAGTCGGCCAGGGCGGCGAAAAGAACTGGTATCTCTTTTCCGGCCTGTGCTACAGGCTTTACAACGACCAGGAAGGCACGGATTCTATTCTTTTCCCGGGCTTCTGCCTGGATGCACCGGATGATGACATACTTAAGCTTTCCTATGATACGCCCTACCTTTGTGATCCCGTCACAGTCGAGGGTCAGGCATGGGAGGATATTCTGCAGGAGATCTCGGCATTTTATGAGAGTACAGGATATTTTGATGCTGTATGGCAGGATCCCATTCTCTCGGTACGCGGCAAAGGAACGGCCCGGAATATTCCCGCACTGACGCTGCGTTTTGATACGGTTGAGGAGCAAACCTATGTAACGATCCTCCAACCGGATTAAGTCTGTGTAAGTACGTATGCTCCGCTGATTGCACCGCTTTTTAGGCTTGTTTATGGTATAAAGCAGGGACATCAGAAGACTGTCCCTGCTTTATCCGTTTACAGTCTTTACAGATGATCGGTTCGCAGTGATGTTCTCCTTTGCTGCAGACAGATTGACTTTCCAGCAGGTTTTTGATGCAATTCGGTTAGAGAACATTAACTAAAACGCATCATACACAGAAAGCTGTGAGCAAATGAAAAGTCTGCTTCAAGCGGCGCTTCGGCGGCACCATGGGCCAGATCGCCTCCGCGCCCTCCAACGAGGCGCTGATCGGCCGGATCTTCGAGGGGACAAAATACAAGGTCGCCTACGAGCCGAACATGGGAGACTATCTGCTCTGCCACGCGGCGTTTGCGTGCTACAAGACGGACGGCGACCTCAAAAAGCTCAAGGGCAATACCGCCTACCTCAGCCGGATGATCGACGCCAACATCGAGGGCTACCGCGCCATCCGGAGCGCCGGACATACGATCCTGCCGAAGGAGGACACGGATTTTGAAAGCGCGGCCTACCGCAAGACCTGCCTGCGCTTCTTCAAGCTCATATGCGCCACGAGCCTCGGCAAGATCTGCGTGTCCGACCACGCCATGAACGCCGTCGACGAGATGAGCGCCCTGGACCGCGATCTGAAGCGCTTCTTTGAGGAAGCCGGTGCAGACGATCCGGTCTGGCAGGCGCTTGAGCGGGAAGCCGGGAAGTATCTGCGATGAAGATCACCATCCTTGCGGCGCTCCTGGCCTTTCTAGCCTATTTTCTCCTGCCCTACGGCGCGGTCGGCTTCATTCAGGATAAGCGCTTTTTCGCCTCCGCCCCGCAGGAGAATCTGGCCGCGATCCCCGACCGGAAGGAGCGCTTCCGCGGCGCGCACGCCCTCGGCTGGGTGATCGAGGGGCTTGCCGTGCTGCTCTTTCTCGGCGCGGCCGCGCTTGCCGTGTGGGACGGCGTCAGGAACCAGTTCGGCTTTGGGGCCTTCTTCGCACGGTTTTTGTTCATGCTCTATGCCATGGAGGTTTACGATATCGCGTTCTTCGACTGTGTGCTGCTCTGCCGCTCGAATTTCTTTCCCCACTTTTACCCCGAGCTCAAAGGCGTGGTCGGCCCGCACTTGTTCGGCTATAACAAGCGCACCCATCTCATCCACTTCGCCATCTACCTCCCCGCCAGCGCCGCCGCAGCCGCCCTCTGCACGTTGCTTTGCACATAAAAAGGCTCCCCTCCCAGGGGAGCTGTCAGCCCCTAGGCTGACTGAGAGGTTGTTCCACATTTCTGCCGTACTTCTGGCGGTGCGTTTCAAAGGCTCCCTTGTGTAAAGGGAGCTGGCGTACCAATAATGGCATAAACTACGCGCCTGGGGGATTGACTGCTGCAGATTTGCAGCTGCCGGCGCCTCCGGCGGCCCTATCTTTTCCCTTGCGCGGGAAAAGATAGGGAAGAAAAGGGCGCTTAGGGGTACGGGGTGCTTCCTGAATCTGAATTCAGGTGAGCCCCTAGTTTTTAGATGTCGTTCCACACGATAGTCACCTCACGGGCGTCTTACTACGCGCCGCCTGATACGGGGGTGCCAAATTTGATACTGGTTGCCTCAGAACAGCTGCCATCAATAGAAGGTGCGGTGGAAATTTTGATGGATGTTCCCTTCTTGCGGGGACTGTGCATTTCTCGGTCAGAGCTCACACAGGTGGTACCCCTCGACCTCCAGATCGAGGGAGGTGAAAAGGGCTTCGACCTGGGGGCGGGTTTCGGGGGGTGTGCGCCAGCCGAGGCCGCAGTCGCTGGTGATCTGGCGCGGGACGGGGATGATGCGGCCGGGGACAGCCGCGGCCAGGCAGGCCTTTTCGGCCGCCATGGCGGCGCTCGTCGTGTAGAAGGTCACGACGAGCCAGGTCTTCTTTTCTCTCATGTTGCTGCAAGCTCCTGTACGGCGCGGATAGCCGCGTCGGTCTCCTGTTCCGTATTGTAAAAGCCGAAGCTGAAGCGCACCGCGCCCTGTTCCTCGGTGCCGAGCGCCCGGTGCATCCGCGGGGCGCAGTGGGCGCCGGCGCGGGTGGCGATGTCGTAGGTCTCGGCCAGCTCGTCGGCGGCCTCCGACGATTCGTAGTCCCCAATGTTCAGGCTCACGACCGGCGCGCGCCCCCAGGTGGAGAAATCGCCGTAGACCGTCACGCCGGGAACCGTTCGCACGCCCTCGTAAAACCGCCGGGCGAGCGCGAGCTCATGCGCGCGGATGGTCTCCAATCCGGTCCGGCGGATGAACTGCACGGCGGCGAGCAGGCCCGCGATGCCGTGGCCGTTGCGCGTCCCGGCCTCAAGGCGTGTGGGGTACTGCATGGGCTGTTTCTCCAGAAACGTCTGCACGCCCGTGCCGCCCACGCACCACGGACGGATCTCCACGCCGGGCGCGACGCACAGGCCGCCGGTGCCCTGCGGCCCCATGAGGCTCTTATGCCCCGTGAAGCAGAGGACGCTGATGTGCATGCGCTGCATGTCGATGGGGAACACGCCCGCCGTCTGCGACGCGTCGACCACGAACAAAAGCCCGTGCGCGGCGCAGAAATCGCCGATCCGCTGCAGGTCAAGCAGGTTTCCCGTCAGGTTCGAGCCTGCCGTGCACACCACGGCCTTCGTCTCTGGCCGCAGCAGGCGGTCAAAGTCCGCGTAATTGATCCGCCCCTGCCGGTCGGCGGGCAGGAAGTCCGCCTGCACGCCCCGCTCCATCTGCCGGTATAAGGGGCGCAGGACGGAGTTGTGCTCCAGATCCGTCGACAGCACGTGATCCCCCGGCGCAAGCAGGCCGGAGATGGCGATGTTCAGCGCCTCGGTCGAATTGGCGGTCAGGCAGACGTGATCCGGCTGCAGGCAGCCGAACAGTGCCGCCAGCGCCTCGCGCGCGGCGAAGATCGTCCGGGCGGCGGCAAGGCTCTCGGCGTGGGCGCTGCGGCCGCTGTTGCCCATGGTCTGCATGGCCTGCACGACCGCGTCGATGACGCAGGGCGGCTTGCGCAGGGTGGTCGCCGCGTTGTCCAGATAGATCATAGCCTCGCCTCCTGTCCTTTTCTGTCCCAATTATAAACGGAAAACAGGCAGACTGCAACGCAGTCTACCTGTTTTTTGTTCGACAATTCCGAAAAGGCATCCTTTCCGGGCATCCAAATTTTACAGCCGGCTGTCCGTCCGCGAGGCGCGGCGCAGACAGACGTCCGCCGTGATGAAAAACGCGGCCACAAAGGCGTAAAACGCGATCACAGCCCAGCGGCTGCCCGCCGCGAGCAGGAAATCCCAAAGCCCGTGCAGCAGCGTCGGGACCGCCAGCGCCAGCAGTGCCAGCACCCGCCTGCGCCGCAGCTGCCCGCAGCATTCGGCCTGCTTGGCCCGGCTGAGCAGCAGCCCCATGCTCACGGCGAAGAAAAAATGCCCCGGCACGGACAGGATCGCCCGCGACACGGCCGTGCGCAGGTCCGACTGCAGGACGTACAGGATGTTCTCCACCGCCGCGAAGCCCAGCGCCGAGGACACAGAATAGACGATGGCGTCGAAGCGGTAGTCGAAGGCCGGATGGTCCCATGCGGCGAGGCGCACGGGCAGGAGCTTGGCCAGCTCCTCGCTGCAGGCAACGATCACGAAGTTGTCCAGCAGCAGATACCACACGGTCGAGCGCCCCAGCGCCGCGCCCGCCGCCCGCGTCAGCAGCAGCTGCGCCAGCGCCGCCGGAACGGCGGCCAGCGCCCCGAACAACACAAGCTTGCCCAGCAGCAGCCGCGGCTCCTTTTCGATATGATCGAGCTGATAGATGCGGACGAACAAAATCGCCGCCGGGATCAGCGCCGCAAGAGACAGATAATAATTCAGTTTCACGTCCGTCTCCCTCTTTTTACATCAGTGGAGCGAACATCCGCAATAGCGCGCGCAGGATGCGCTGATAGAGGTGTACGTGGCGGCACTGCTCATACGTGATCGCGCGGCACTGCGGGAAGGTCTGCACGAAGTCCTCCTCGATCTGCGCGTTGGCGGCCGTATCGCAGAGATAGACGGCGTCTTCAAAGTGCAGATACAGGCTGCGGAAATCCAGATTGACCGTGCCGACGACCGCCTGAACACTGTCGGCCAGATAGACCTTGGAGTGGATGAAGCCGGGCGTATATTCGTAGATCCGCACGCCCGCGCGGGTCAGCTCCTCATAGTTCGCGCGTGTGACCGCGTGCACGTACCACTTGTCCGGGATGGCGGGCGTAATGATGCGCACATCAACGCCGGTCTTGGCCGCGACGCACAGGGCCGTGGTCATCTTATCGTCCAGGATCAGATACGGCGTCATGATCCACATCCGCTCCTGCGCGGAGGAGATGACCGACTGCAGCATCGTCGCGCCGACGTCCTCATTGTCGAGCGGACTGTCGGCGAACGGCTGCAGGAAGCCCGTGCCGCCCTGCTTCTCGGCGCAGGCGACGCGGAAGCGGCTCACATCCTCCTCGCAGCGGTCGACATAGCCCCAGAGCGACAGGAACATCACCGTCATCGACCACACGGCCTTGCCGCGGACGAGAATGCCGCAGTCCTTCCAGCGGCCGAAGCGCTCAAGCTCGTTGATATATTCGTCCGCCAGATTGACGCCGCCGGTGAAGGCGGCCCTGCCGTCGATGATCATGAGCTTGCGGTGGTCACGGTTATTGAGCCGGGCGGATAGGATGGGCACGTAGGGGTTGAAGGCGTGCGCGCGGATGCCCATCTCCCGCAGCTTTTTCGCGTACTGCATGGGCAGGCGCGTGATGCAGCCGAAATCATCGTAGACCACGCGCACGTCGACACCCGCCGCAGCCTTTTCCCGCAGGAGCTGCAGGATGGGATCCCACATCTTCCCCTGCGCGATGATGAAAAACTCGATGAAGATATAGTGCTCGGCCTTCTGCAGCTCCTCGAGCATGGCCGCGTAGCAGCTTTCGCCGCTCGGGAAGTAGGTCGCGTCGGCGTCGTCATAGATGGGATAGCCGGAGGCGGAGAGCAGATAGCGCGCATGATTGAACGCCGGGGTCCGGGCGGCCGCAAGCTCCCAGAGGGGCTCTTCCTCCTGCTGCAGCTGCTGCATGGTGACGGCCTCGATCGACTGCATCTTCCGGTGCTCATAGCTCGAGATCTTGTTGCCGCCAAAGAGCAGATAGATCGTGAGCCCCGCCACCGGGAAGGCCAGGATCAGCACGATCCACGCGATCTTGTAGCTGGGATTGACGCCGCAGGAGATGATATAGATGACCATGGCCCAGCTCAGCACGTTCATGGTGATGCGGATCCAGAAAAAATCGGCCCGCAGATACGTCGCCATGACGATCAGGAACCCGATCTGCAGCAAAATGCCGACCGAGACCGCCACGACCCGCTGGAACACCAGCTTGGACAGATTCCGCACAGCGCCGCCTCCCTTCGCGTTTCTCACGCAGACTTTCTGCCGATACTATAGCATGTTCCGCGCCCGCCCGCAAGGGACAGGTTTCTTAAGAACTTCTGAAGCTCCCCCGCCCCGCGGGCGGCGGAGCTTTTCCGGCGGTTCTCTCGATCGCGGCTTCTCCCAATTTAAAAACTTTTGTTTGAAAATGATGTTGTAGTCCGGAAAGAAATCTGCTATAATGGAAAGACTTGATCTGTTACTATATTTTTTCAGGAGCAAACCATGGAAAACTGTATCCGCGTGCAGGGCGCACGCGTCAATAACCTCAAAAACATCTCGGTCGAGATCCCGCGCGACAAGCTCGTCGTGCTGACGGGCCTGTCCGGCTCCGGCAAATCCAGCCTGGCCTTCGACACGATCTTTGCCGAGGGCCAGCGGCGGTATGTCGAGTCGCTGTCCTCTTATGCCCGGATGTTCCTCGGGCAGATGGACAAGCCGGACGTCGACGCCATCGACGGCCTGTCCCCCGCCATCTCCATCGACCAGAAGACCACCAGCCGCAACCCCCGCTCGACCGTCGGCACGGTCACGGAGATCTATGACTATCTGCGTCTGTTATGGGCCCGCTGCGGCACGCCGCACTGCCCGAAATGCGGCAAGGAGATCCGCCGCCAGACGATCGACCAGATCGTCGACCAGATCATGGGCCTGCCGGAGCGGACAAAATTTCAGATCCTCTCCCCCGTCGTGCGCGGCAAGAAGGGCGAGCACCAGAAGGTTTTCGACGACGCCCGCCGCGGCGGCTACGCCCGCGTGCGCGTGGACGGGAGCCTGTATGAGCTGACGGAGGAGATCCCGCTCGACAAGAACAAGAAGCACCACATCGAGGTCGTGGTCGACCGGCTCATCATGAAGCCGGATCTGGCCCGCCGCCTGACCGACTCGGTCGAGACGGCGGCGAACCTGTCCGGCGGGCTCGTCATCCTCAATGAATTGGATGGCGACAAGGACACCCTTTTCTCCCAGAACTACGCCTGCGAGGACTGCGGCATCTCCATGCCGGAGCTGTCCCCGCGCATGTTCTCGTTCAACAATCCCTACGGGGCCTGCCCCGTCTGCTCGGGTCTCGGCACACAGCAGGTGGCCGACCCCCTGCTCATCATCCCCGACCGCTCGAAGTCCATCCTGCAGGGCGCCATCCAGGCCTCCGGCTGGAACAACGTGCGCGACGATTCCATCTCCCGGATGTATTTTGAGGCGCTGGCCAAGAAATATCATTTCTCGCTGAACGACCCCATCGAGTCTTTGCCGCAGCAGGCGCTCGACGTCATCCTCTACGGCACGGGCACGGAAAAGCTCACCATCTATTATGAGCGCGCCAACGGGCGCGGCACGCTCGAGCGGCCGTTCGAGGGCGTGGTCAACAACGTCGCCCGCCGCCTCACCGAGACACAGTCCGACGCCATGCGCAAGGAGCTCGAGGAGTGTATGTCCGAGCGCCCCTGCCCCAAGTGCCATGGCAAGCGCCTGTCCGACATCAGCCTCGCCGTCACCGTCGGCGGGATGAACATCATGGACTTCTGCGCGCTGCCGATCTCTGAGGAACTGAAATTCATCGACAGTCTGAAGCTCACCGGCTCCATGGCCGTCATCGCCGAGCAGATCGTGCGGGAGATCCGCTCCCGGCTGTCGTTTCTGCAGGCCGTGGGCCTGAGCTACCTGACGCTCTCGCGCTCGGCCGCGACGCTCTCCGGCGGCGAGAGCCAGCGCATCCGCCTGGCCACGCAGATCGGCTCGAGCCTCATCGGCGTCCTGTATATCCTGGACGAGCCGTCCATCGGCCTGCACCAGCGCGACAACGACAAGCTGCTCGACACCCTTCGCCGCCTGCGCGACATCGGCAACTCCGTGCTCGTCGTCGAGCATGACGAGGATACCATGCGCGCCGCCGACTTCATCGTCGACGTCGGCCCCGGCGCGGGCGTGCACGGCGGCGAGATCATCGCCGCGGGCACCATCGACGACATCATCGCCGCCCCGCGCTCCATTACGGGCCAGTATCTGTCCGGCGCGAAGAAGATCCCCCTGCCCGAAAAGCGGCGGGCGGGCAACGGAAAATCCCTGAAAATTTTCGGCGCGGCGGAAAATAACCTGCGCCACATCGACGTCGAGTTCCCGCTCGGCACCTTCACCTGCGTGACCGGCGTGTCCGGCTCGGGCAAATCGAGCCTCGTCAACGAGATCCTCTATAAAAAGCTCGCCGGCAGCCTCAACCGTGCCCGCACGCGGCCGGGGAAATTCGACCGCATTGAGGGCCTGGAGCACCTCGACAAGGTCGTCGGCATCGACCAGAGCCCCATCGGCCGCATGCCGAGCTCCAACCCCGCGACCTACACCGGTGTCTTCAACGACATCCGCGACCTGTTCGCCTCGACGGCCGACGCGCGCACGCGCGGCTACGGCCCGGGCCGGTTCTCGTTCAATACCAAGGGCGGCCGCTGCGAGGCCTGCAGCGGCAACGGGCTCGTGAAGATCGAGATGCACTTCCTCGCGGACGTGTTCGTCCCCTGCGAGGTCTGCCACGGCAAGCGGTATAACCGCGAGACGCTGGAGGTCCTCTATAAGGGCAAAAATATCGCGGACGTGCTCGACATGACCGCGGAGGAGGCGCTGGCCTTCTTCGACAATCTGCCGCGCATCCGCAATAAGATCGCCACGCTCGTCGACGTCGGCCTCGGCTATATCAAGCTCGGCCAGAGCGCCACGACGCTCTCCGGCGGCGAGGCCCAGCGCGTCAAGCTCGCCACGGAGCTTTCCCGCCGTGCCACGGGCCGCACGTTCTATATCCTCGACGAGCCGACGACCGGCCTGCACATGGCGGACGTGCACAAGCTGATCGAGGTTCTGCAGCGGCTGGTGGACGCGGGCAACACGGTGCTCGTCATCGAGCACAATCTCGACGTCATCAAGGTCGCGGACCATATCATCGACCTCGGCCCCGAGGGCGGCTCCGGCGGCGGCCAGCTCGTCGCCTGCGGCACGCCGGAGCAGATCGCCGCCTGCCCGGAGAGCTTCACGGGGCAATATCTCAAAAAAATGCTGAAATAAGCCGCCGCAACCGCATGCTGCTTTTCGGGCACATTGTTCTGGCGGAGGCCGTCAGCAAATGGGGATCCGGTGCCTCCGACCCCTCGACCTCCAACCTCCTCGCCCTCGCAAAGCTCTACGGCGTCTCCGCAGAAGACCTGCTGCGGGAAGCGGCGGGGGAATGAACATCCCCAATGCCTTCCCCTACGAGGGGAAGGCGGCACGGAGAAGCCGGGACGGATGAGGTGGGGGCACTTGCTTCTTCGCAGCGTTGTCCACCTCATCAGTCGCCTTCGGCGACAGCTTCCCCTCATAGGGGAAGCCCCTGGCGTTTCCAGAAGTCTTTCAAAAGGCTGGTAGACTGTACAGATTTGCAACTGCCCATCAGCATTTTCTTTTGCTTCTCCAAAAGAAAACGCTGGCAAAAGAAAAAGAGCCTG
>ERZ506432.199-NODE-199-length-28016-cov-3.910125_pt1 | contig 28016 bp, 28 predicted proteins | sample MGYA00513663_ERZ506432 | MGnify/ENA metagenome assembly ERZ506432
TCCAAAGTCGTATGCTTAAAGTTTCCACGTAAACCGTATTCTTTACGATCAGAAGCGATGTCCAATCCTTCCTTACCTTTAAAGTTAGCAGACATACGGAAAATAGTTGTTTCGCTACCACCGGACAATGAAATATTGTGATTATGACCAAAATTATTTTTATTGATCAACTCATCATACCAATTGGTCCGATGACCGTAATCGACAGCACCTGTAACCTTGTCCAAATAGGCATCTGCATCCAAAACATCCGGTTTGCTTGCCACAAAATCATGTTCGACATAGCCATCATACGTGATGGTCGTCTTACCCGCCTTTCCTTGTTTGGTCGTTACCAAGATTACACCATTTGCACCACGAGAACCATAGATAGCTGCGGCAGAACCATCTTTCAATACGGTAATGGATTCAATATCCGACTGTGCCAAATTACGCAAATCTCCTCCCGGCATACCATCAATCACAATCAACGGACTGTTACCAGCTTTCAAAGAAGACGCTCCACGCACTTGAATGCTACCACTCGTATTCGGGTCAGCAGCGGCAACACTGTTAACCACGACTCCGGCGACTTTTCCATCCACCATCTGCATCGGATCATTCACGGCACCAGCCAAAAAATCTTTACTACTTACACTTGTAACAGCCGTAGTCAAATCCTTCTTCACAGAAGAACCATAACCGACCACCACTACTTCTTGCAAGTTCTCTGTGTCTTCTTGCAATGTAATATTAAAGGTTGTCTGACCTTTTACCGACACTTCCAACGTCTTAAAACCGATATAAGAGATTTGCAATACAGCATTATCCGGTACATTTTCGACAGTAAATGTACCGTTCACATCGGTAATGTTACCGATCGTTGTTCCTTTGACGATCACATTGGCACCAATAACAGGGTCGCCGAAGTTATCGACCACAGTACCCGTCAAAGTCCTACCCTGCTGTACAACCATCACTCCACTATCCGGTACCGGAAGAGCAAATGCGGTATTAACAGAAAAAGCAGACATTAACAAGCACAAGGCTGAGGCCTTCACTATCCCATTTGGGGATAATAGCTTAGATTCATTCATTGTTTTTTGCTTTTTAATTAATATGAATACATTAAAGAAACTTCAGGCAAATACTCATCAGGTATATACCGGCGTTTCTGTATGGGAAAAGAAAGAAAAAGTCTGGACAGAACATACTTTTTATGAAAGTACAGATGTGACTTTTTATCCGGTTTCAGATGAGGAGATCAGAGAGTATGTTGCTACAGGAGAGCCTATGGATAAGGCTGGAAGCTATGGCATCCAGGGACTTTTCGGAATTTATGTAAAAGGGATCAGCGGAGAGTACAATAATGTGGTAGGACTCCCGGTTGCCAGATTATTTTATGAAATGAAGAAATCAGGAATTAACTTAAGAGGATGACAAAAGATGATTAAAGCATGTATATTTGATTTGGATGGAACACTGGCTGATACGCTGGATTCCATGGCTTATGTGACTAATATTATTATGGAAAAATTCGGGTTGAAAACACTTCCGGTGGATAATTTCAGATATTACAGCGGAGAAGGGGCAAATATGCTGATCCGCCGCGCACTTAAGGATGCGGGGGATCCGGAACTTGCGCATTATGATGAGGGACAGAAGCTTTACCGGGAAATGTTTGAAGCAGATCCGATGTATAAAGTAGTTCCCTATAAGGGAATGCCGGAAACCTTAAAGAAATTGAAGGAACATGGAATGAAGCTGGCAGTTTGTTCAAATAAACCTCATCCTGCAGCTGTGAAAGTAATTGCGCAGCTTTTTGACGGGGAATTTGATATGGTAGTTGGTCAGAGTGAAGCAATCCGCAGGAAACCGGCACCTGATGGTCCGCTTATGGTTGCGGAGAAATTTGGTGTAAAACCGGAAGAATGTATGTATGTGGGAGATACAAGTACAGATATGAAGACCGGTAAAGCAGCAGGAATGTATACAGTAGGTGCGCTATGGGGCTTTCGTGACCGAAAAGAACTGAATGAGAATGGAGCAGATCTTGTCGCTGAGAAACCGACAGATCTGGTAAAGATTTGCGAGGAACATGGAAATGATTAAGTTGGTTGCAAGTGATCTGGATGGGACGTTACTTTTACATAAGGCACAGTCTCTGCCTGAAGAAATTTTTTCGCTGATCAGGCAGTTAGAGGAACTGGGGATTATGTTTGTAGCAGCCAGTGGAAGGCAATATCCGAATATGACAAAGCTGTTTGCACCTGTTGCTTCAGAGATTTCCTATATTTCGGAGAATGGTGCACTGGCAGTGGATCATGGAGAGGTACTGTATCAGGATTCTTTTGACAGAAAGCTGGCAGGGGAGATTATTTCTGCAATCCTGGAAAAGAAGGATGCTGAGTTTACCTGTTCTGCAAAGGATTATCACTACCTGATGCCGAAGACAAAGAGATTTCATGACCATATGTTATATGAAGTAAAAAATGAATGCAGATTTGTAAACAGCATGGAAGAGATGACGGCTCCTATCATGAAGCTGGCTGTGTTTGAACCGGCCGGCCTTACAGAAGAATCTGTGAAATACTGGATGGACAGATTTGGAAAAGAATGTGTTGTTGTCACTTCGGGAAATGAGTGGATTGATTTTATTCCTTTTGGAACAAACAAGGCAAAAGGAATTAGAGAATATCAGAAAAGATATCATATTTCGCCGGAAGAATGTATTGCGTTCGGAGACGAATATAATGATATAGAGATGCTTAAAGCGGTAAAATATGGCTTTGCCATGGAGCATTCCAAGGAGGGGGTACGGGCAGCTACGTCCTATATGACGAAACAGGTTGAACCGGTCCTTGAGAAGCTGATCAGGGCAAAGGGAAAGATTGAGGAGGTTATTTAAATTGTTTACAGAAGAATGTATTAATACGTTTCTTGAAAATCAGGAGCAGCTTTTTCCACAGGCGGTAGCAGAATCATATGAAGCAGCGGAAGCATTCCTTGAGGATTGCATGGCGCAGGTTGTGGATTCTATTGAAGAAGTGAGAGAATATCTGGAAGAGTCAGGCGCTGATGTGGAAGGAATGTCAGATGAAGAACTGGAAGATGCAAGTGAAGTATTTGCTCTGCCGGATGGAAAATATCTGATAGTAGAAGGATAAAAACTGTTCGGTCAAATTATGAATATCACGTGATATATCGGAGAAATAACTGTAAAACACAGTTCGGTCCCTGAATATTGGAGAAAATTGAACTCTGATACTCAGGGGCTGAAGTTGTTTTAAGGGAGAAAATACAGATTACATTTCCGGAAAATGTGATGCTATAATGCTTTTATACAGAGAAAAAACGATGTTGTGGTCTGTGATGGGAATGAAAAGGGCAGACAGACACAGAAGCATCACAGAACTGTAATTATTCAGTACCTTCAGAGTGGCTGCTGAATAATTACAAATCTTATTATAAATGAAAAGGAGGACTACAGATGGAGAGAAAGAGATTTCTTGCAGTTGTAATGACTGTGATGATGGTTATTTCAATGATTCCATCCATGGTTTTTGCGGCAGCTTCGTCAGGAGAATTGGGCGGTAAGCTTAAGATTAAGGGACTTGCAGCTGTAGGCGTAGTGTTGAGTGCAGATTATGCAAAGGTTACACCGGAAGAGGTTACGGATGAAGATTTCACTTTTTCCTGGTCAAGACAGACCGGGGAGAAGGAGTTAACACAGGTAGGTACTGAGAAGACCTATACGATCACTCAGGATGATCTGGGATGCAGACTGGTGCTTGATCTGACCCCTGTAGATGGAAGCGGACTGACAGGTACTCTTACTGCAAAGACGTTAGAGGTAGCTGCAACTGAAGAAGAGGCGAAAGCAGTGGAACAGGAAGCAGAGGATACACAGCAGACAGAAACGGCAGATGGAACAGAGAATGCACAGCTGGAAGAAACGGCAGATGGAACAGAGGATGCACAGCTGGAAGAAACAGCAGATAATGCAGAAGGCAGTCAGGATTCTGAAAATCAGGATGTAGATAGAACAGAAGATGTACAGCAGAATGCAGGGAATGAACAGGAAGATGGATCTCAGAACACAAAAGGTCAGCCGGAGGAAACAACAGAAGGTACTGATGATTCCCAGATGAAAATTTATACAGAAGATCAGCTGCAGGTGGATGAGAACGGAAATGTGCAGACAGATGGATCAGAGAAAGATGGACAGGCAGCAGGTGAAGATGATAAAGATAAAAAGACTTACGAAGCGACTGTCACTGTAGAGGACAGCGAAGATCAGATCTGTGATTTTGGAACAGTAAAGGGTGATCTTGAGGATGTGGAAGCACAGTATGTGCAGATTACGAACACCGGAAATGAGAGCTTGAATTTTCAGGAGATCAGTCCGGAACATTTTATGGCTCAGGATATTATAGAACCGCTGAGTGCAGGTGAATCTGTAAGCGTATGGATACAGCCGAGGGAAGGGCTGGAACCGGGTGAATATGATGATATGATCACATACCGGACGGAAGAAGGTATTGAGGTTTCTTTTGAAGCGAAGATTGCAGTTGAAGGTGAGGATGATTCATCAGATGACGAAGATCTGAAGCCTTCGGATGAGCCTTCTGCAGAACCGACAGAGACGCCGGATGACAGCGAGGCTCCATCGGCAGGTGACAATGCAGATGCATCTCTTGAGGCACAGTCTCTTGAGGTAAATACAGGAAGTCTTAATTTCAGCGATATCGAAGAAAATTATACACAGGCCAATGAGACACTGTCTGTAACCGTAATAAATACAGGGGACGGAATTGTCACTTTAAAGATACCGAAATCAGATTATTTTGAGGTGATGAACGAAGATGGAAGTGAAGCTGTATCAGGAATACAGATTGCAAAAGGTGATTCTCTTATGTTCATGGTACAGCCAAAAACCGGTCTGACGAAGGGTGATTACAGTGATACCCTGATATTTGAAAGTGAAGAGGATTCGGAAGTAGCAGCGCAGGTAACTGCGGAAGTATCTGTAAAAGAGGCAGAACAGGAACAGATCACAGCAGTTCAGGCAGATCCGGAATCTTTCAGTTATGATGATCTGAAGGAAGGTTATGATACTCCTGAAGCGACGACCATTACACTTACCAATACAGGAAATACAACTGTTTCGCTGATGCAGCCATATGCAGAGTATTTTGATATTGGGGAACTTTCGGCATCAGTGCTGGAGCCGGGAGATTCTGCTGCATTTACAGCAGTACCGGTGACCGGTCTGAAAGTCGGCAATTATCTGGACAGTATTCAGATAGCCCAGACCAGTTCGGAAGGACAGGAAGATGTATTAACAACGATCAAAGCTTCTGCGACTGTTTCGGAAGTGAAAAAGATTTATAAATTATCCGTAACACCGGAAGAACTGAATTTTGGAAAAGCAAAAGAAGGATATAGTGAGGCACCGGAAGCGCAGAAAGTTACAGTGACGAATGAGGGGAATACAAATGTAACTTTAAATGCACCGTCAGGTAAAAACTTTAAAATCGGGAAACTTTCAGCCACAGAGCTTGCACCGGGGGAGAGCTGTACATTTAAAATCCGCCCGAAGGCGGGTTTAAAGGCCGGCTCCTATACAGAGTCAGTTGTGATTGATAATGAACAGCAGATCAGTGCAGAAGTGAAAGTTCAGTTTACGGTTAAAGCTACCCGCAAGGCGAAAATTGCAGATCCGGCAGATAATAAGATTACAGGAATCAGTTCAGATGGATACACAACACAGTCAAAGATTACATTTACAGCAGTCGGAGCGGGTATGGACAATGAAAGTCCGGGAAAGGGAGATGTCCGCTATGTACCGTATAACTGGAAAGTGATCAATACAAATAGCTGGAGCAGTGCACCTTATACTGCTGCATTTGGAATTACGAAAGCTGGAACCTACACATTGACAGTTACATTTGACCGTCAGAAGTATAATGGAAGTGAATGGGAGAATACAGGGGAGCAGGATACTAAACAGGTGAATTTCAGTATTACACAGGCACAGACTGTAACTGCAACTCCGACTCCGCAGGCGAATGGAGCAAGTGCGAAAACAGCGGTAAAGACAGGAGATACGACTAATATCACACCGTTTGTGATTATTCTGGCGATTGCAGCAGGATGTATTGTGGGAGTTGTGGTATACAAAAGACGAAAGAAATAAGAGTTATCTGAAGAAAAAATACAGGGGAATATGTAAAATATAAAATTATTAGCACTCATTTTTAGTGAGTGCTAATTTTTTCTTGACTTTTGGAATAAATGGTATTACTATATCTTTCAGAGAAGCAACTTACAGGAGTCAAAAGCTATTTCAAAGGATAAACAGGAGAGGATAGTTTTGGCTCCGGAGGCAGAGCAGATAAGAATGCAGTATATTGACAGATAAAGTTGCGGCAAATGATTAAAAACAAAAAGGAGTGTGGACAGCATGGCTGTAAAACATGGAAATTTATCAATTAACAGTGAAAATATTTTCCCAATCATCAAGAAATGGTTATATTCCGATCATGATATTTTTGTAAGAGAGCTGGTCTCCAACGGATGCGATGCGATTACTAAACTGAAAAAACTGGAAGTAATGGGAGAATATACTTTTCCGGAAGGATACAAACCGGAGATTCAGGTAATTGTTAATCCCGATGAGAAAACTCTGAAATTCATCGATAATGGTATTGGCATGACTGCTGATGAAGTAGAGAAATACATTACCCAGATTGCTTTTTCAGGTGCAACTCAGTTTCTTGAGAAATATAAAGACAAAACTACAGATGATCAGATGATCGGTCATTTTGGACTTGGATTTTATTCTGCATTTATGGTGGCGGATGAAGTGCATATTGATACACTTTCCTATACAGAAGGTGCACAGCCTGTACACTGGTCCTGCGATGGCGGAACAGAATATGATATCCAGGAAGGTAACAAGAATACGATTGGTACAGAAATCACCCTGTTCCTGAATGAAGACTGCTTGGAATTTGCAAATGAGTACCGTATGCGTGAGATTCTTGAGAAATACTGTTCCTTCATGCCGGTTCATATTTACCTTTCCAAAGCAAATGCACCTCAGGAATATGAGACAATTGATGAATCTGAGTTAAGAGACGATGATGTAGTTGTTGAACATATTCATGAGGAAGCAAAGACAGAAGAAAAAGAAAATGATAAAGGTGAAAAGGAAGTTGTTGAAATTTCTCCTGCAAAGGATAAAGTAAAGATCAATAAACGTCCGGTTTCTATCAGTGATATTAATCCGCTCTGGATGAAGCATCCAAATGAATGTACAGATGATGAATACAAGGAATTTTACCGCAAGGTATTTATGGATTATAAGGAACCGTTATTCTGGATACATCTGAATATGGATTATCCGTTTAATTTAAAAGGTATTCTGTACTTCCCGAAGATCAATACAGAGTATGATTCCATTGAAGGAACGATCAAACTTTATAACAATCAGGTATTTATCGCAGATAATATCAAGGAAGTAATTCCTGAATTCCTGCTTCTTCTGAAAGGTGTGATCGATTGTCCGGATCTTCCATTGAACGTGTCACGAAGCGCATTGCAGAATGATGGATTTGTACAGAAGATTTCTGAATACATTTCCAAAAAAGTGGCAGATAAGCTTACCGGAATGTGCAAGACTGACAGAGAATCTTATGAGAAATACTGGGATGATATTAGTCCGTTTATTAAATATGGCTGTATTAAAGATGCTAAGTTTGCAGAGAAAATGGGAGATTATGTACTCTTTAAGAATCTTGATGGCAAATATCTCACATTAAAGGACTGCATTGAAGAGAATAAAAAAGAAACAGAAGAAACTGAAGCTCAGACAGAAGAAAAGAAAGAAGATGCAGCAGAGTCTGAAAACAAAGACAATGCGGAAGCGAAAGAACCTGAGAAGACAGTAATTTTTTATGTAACTGATGAAGTTCAGCAGAGTCAGTATATCAATATGTTTAAGGAAGCAGGAAAAGATGCCGTTATCCTGAAGCATAATATTGACAGTGCATTTATTTCCAGTCTTGAGCAGAAACATCAGGAAGTACAGTTTAAGCGTATTGATGCGGATCTGACCGAAGAAATGAAGGGTGAGGGTACTGCCGATGAAGAAACTGTCAAAGCACTGACAGAACTTTTCCGTAAGAGCCTTAATAAAGATAAACTGGAAGTACATGTTGAGAATCTGAAAAATGAAAATGTATCAGCAATGATGACTCTTTCCGAAGAGAGCCGCCGTATGCAGGATATGATGAAGATGTATAATATGTATGGAATGGATCCGAATATGTTTGGCGGACAGGAAACACTGGTTCTGAATGCGAATCATCCATTGGTTAAATATCTGGCAGAGAATCAGGAATCTGACAAGGCTCCGCTTATCTGTGAACAGTTGTATGACCTTGCGATGATGAGCCATAAACAGCTTTCACCGGACGAAATGACCAGATTTGTTCAGAGAAGCAATGAAATTTTGTTGATGATTGCAAAATAAAATAGAAAGCAGGCAATTTGCCGGCAGATCAATGAGAGGACAGATACGCCTGTCAGAATAGCAGAATATCAAATAAGGAGCAGAGAATAACTTTTGCTCCTTATTTTTGTGGAAAACAATTACATTGGTATTGACAAATGTCTTATGAATTCCTATTATTAAGTTGCCGATATTTTAATGAATATGCCGAATCCGCAGAAAATATAACGGGTTACAGAGAATAGTGACTGCAATGGTGCTTCCGGGCAGCCAATATCGTGACTTTCATTTACTTATAGAGAAATGTGTGTAAATAAATGAGATATCCAAATCTGTAAAAACACAGATTATGGAAGTTACAGGAGGAACGATGTATGAGTGCAGTTTATGGAGTTATTAGAAAATTGGGTGCAACATCAAAGTATAAAGGATATTATTATGTTGTGGATGCAGTAGAAATGGCACAGAAAATTTATGAGCGACCGGTAAAAGTCACCAAAGATATTTATCCGGTCATTGCAAGAAAATATAAATCAACGCCGTCTAATGTAGAACACAACATAAGAACACTGGTAAACTTATGTTGGATGAATCATAAGGATACACTGGAAGAAATGGCAGGGTGTACAATGGCAGATAAACCGACGAACAGTGAGTTTATAGATATTCTGGTCTATTATCTGCGTTATTCGGATAAAGACTGATAACAGAATCTACTCATAATTTCTCACAGGGAATGTGATGACTGGAGAGAAAAACAGTCATGGAATCATCCCAGAGATGTTCCAGACGTTTATCCGGACTGAATGAAGTATAAGAAACACCTGTTGTACATAAAAGGGACTGGTTCTTGTACCGGATATTCAGATAAAAGCTTTGCACAGGAATATCTGCAATATGCTGTTCATTTTTTAACAACGACTGTGTCTGATCATGAGAAAGTTCAAATACAATCCTGAAATTCAAAGGTGTGCGTCTGCCGCGTATGATAGAAAAACAATAAGGTTTTACATCATGCCAGAGGGAATATTCTGTGGAATTCTCCTCAAAAGCAGCCTTTGTGTCAGTATCAAAGAAATCGTAATGAAGTTTTCCGTTTATGGTAAAAGTGTTGAAGGTTGTCACAGATGCCTCGACAAGAGAAAAACGGTCAAATACCTCACCGATCAGGAGTTTATTCATAAAATCTTTTACATCAGTAATTTTTAAAGCAAGCATACAACACCTCTCTGATAACATGATTTATAGCTGTTCAGAATTAAAAAAAGACTTCTGGATTGCTGCATATTTCTGAACATATTTTGTGGATCAGGCAGCGCTTCCTGCACTTTGCGGGAAGCGTCTTTTTATTATAAAGCACTTTTGAAAAAAAGAACAGTGTTTTTATTAAAAAGTCTTTTCAAACGTAAAGCGGTGTGATAAGATATATCTGGTATTGAATACTACATATAATGGAAAAGAGGACGATATAATTGAGATATAAGATTATCATAGATAGTTGTGGAGAACTTTTGGACGAATGGAAGAAAGATGAATGTTTTGAATCCATTCCACTGACTCTGATGGTAGGAGCTGAACAGATCATAGATGATGAAACATTTGATCAGGCAGAGTTTATTGATAAAGTGGCAGCCTGCCCGGAATGTCCGAAATCAGCCTGCCCGTCACCTGAGAGATATATGAGAGCATATGACTGCGAGGCTGAGCATATTTATGCAGTGACTTTGTCTTCTGAGCTGAGTGGTTCCTATAACAGTGCGTTACTTGGCAGAGATCTTATTATGGAAGACCATCCGGATAAAAAAATACATGTGTTTAATTCACGTTCCGCATCCATCGGGGAAAGCCTGATCGGAATGAAGATACAGGAATGCGAAGAAGCAGGGATGAGTTTTGAAGAAGTTGTTTCAACTGTGGAACATTATATTGAAGGACAGCATACATTTTTTATACTTGAGAATCTTGATACTTTGAGAAAGAACGGCCGTCTGAGCAAAGTGAAAGCGTTAGTGGCCAGTGCATTGAAAATCAAACCGGTCATGGGTTCTACGGATGATGGAAATATCTGCCAGCTGGATCAGGCAAGAGGCATGAATCGTGCTCTGATCAAGCTTGTAGAGCAGGTGATCGAGAAAACCCCGGACAGTGCAGAGAAGGTTCTTGCCATCAGTCACTGCAATTGTCCGGCAAGAGCACAGGTGCTCAAAGAGGCTTTTGAAGAGAGAATGAAACTTGCAAAGATCGTAGTCCTTGATACAGCGGGTGTAAGTTCTATGTATGCAAATGACGGCGGAGTGATCGTTGCAGTATAAACTAATTGTTTCCTTTTGCAGTAAAGTGTGCTATAATCAAAAAATACGAAATATTGATGCAAAGGAGATCTATCATGAGCCAGAAGAAAGTCGATGCTTATAAGGCCAGAAAAGGACTGCATAACAAAACAGACAGAAAAGAAAAAGTACTTTTTGGACTGGAAATGTTTGCCTGGGCATTCATTTGTGTTGTGATTGTTGCATGGATTGGTTATTCTGCATATGTAAAAGTGACAGGAGCCAAAGAGAATGTGGTTCAGAATACAGTAATGGATACTACTGCACTTGACAATTACATTTCGAATCTGTCAACAGATGCATCCGATGGTACAGACAGCACTGATGCAGATACAGCGGAGGAAGAAGATACAACAGCTTCCACTGATACAGACAGTGAAGATGCTGATGCAGCAGACACAACCGCAGATGATTCTGAAACGGAAACCGCAGATAAATCTGAAGAAGCAGATGATACAAATGTAGCAGACGATAAAGCTGCAGAAACAGCAGATTCAACAACGGATACAGACAGCGCAGATGCCAAATAGAAATTGAATCTCTGATGGATTCACAGAAGAAAAGCAATAAAAAATCCCCGGATAATCCGGGGATTTTTTTGAGGTTTAATCCGTATAGAAAAGTGCGGAATTCAATCCTCTCGCGTTAACAAAAATTATAAATTATAATTTTGTAACGTTTGCAGCCTGCATACCACGAGCACCTTCTGTTAAGTCGTATGTTACAGCCTGTCCTTCTTCAAGGGATTTGAATCCTTCACCATTGATAGCGGAGAAATGTACAAATACGTCTGCACCGTCTTCACCAGTGATAAATCCGTAACCTTTTTCTGCGTTGAACCATTTTACAGTTCCCTTGTTCATGTTGTTACCTCCATAAAAAATAAAAAAATTATATAGTTTCTGGCAAATAAAAAAATCACCAGATTTTACAGATTATATACTGTTATATAATCTCTAAAAACCAGTGACTATACATTAAATAATCCAGATATGAACTGATTATATCTCCCGCATTTTGAATTGTCAAGCAAAAAAGACTGCACATCAGTAAAAAAAGGCTTTATAAAAGAAGAAGTTTCGTGTATTATGTATATCAGAAAGTTATTGTCAAACGACAACGAAGGGAGAGAATTGCATGGGTATTCTGATTCAGGGAGGACGTATCGTAGATGCGGCTACTGATACTGATAAGAAAGGCGATATTTATCTGGAAGATGGCGTGATCACCGAGATCGGTGAGAAACTTAAAATAAAAGATAAAAGCGACAGAGTAATAGATGCGAAGGGATGTCTGGTAATGCCGGGACTGATCGATCTTCACGTTCATTTCAGAGATCCGGGACAGACACAGAAAGAGGATATAGAGACAGGTTCCCGGGCTGCTGCAAGAGGTGGTGTGACAACGGTTGTTGCAATGCCGAATACAACACCGGTAATTGACAGTCCGGATCGTGTAAATTATGTGCATAATAAGGCAAAACAGCTTGCCGGCATTCATGTGCTCCAGGCAGGTGCCATTACGCAGGGGGAGAAGGGACAGGAACTTTCTGATATCGAAGGAATGGTAAAAGCGGGAATCCCGGCATTATCTGAAGACGGCAAATCTGTTATGAATACCAGGCTTTGCAAAGAAGCTATGGAAGTGGCAGAGAAATTCAATGTTCCGATTTTTGCTCACTGTGAGGATATTGATCTGCGCGGTGATGGATGTATGAATGAGGATGAGAATGCGCGGAGACTTGGTCTGCCAGGTATCTGCAATGCAGTTGAGGATGTGATCGCAGCGAGAGATATTCTTCTTGCCAGAGAGACAGGGGCAAGACTGCATCTGTGCCATTGTTCCACAGAAGGTGTTGCGAAGATGATGGAGATTGTGAAGGAAGAGGGATTGGACAATATCACAGCAGAGGTTTGCCCGCATCATTTTATCCTCACTTCCGATGATATTAAATGTGATGATCCAAACTATAAGATGAACCCTCCTCTTCGTACGAAGAAAGATGTAGATGCACTGATCCGAGGACTGAAGGATGGTTCCTTTAAAGTGATCAGTACAGATCATGCACCTCATGCAGTGCCGGAGAAGACAGGCTCTATCCGGAATGCGGCTTTTGGCATTGTGGGAATTGAGACAAGCTTTGCATTGTCTTATACTGCACTTGTAGAAACTGGAATTCTTACAATCTCACAGCTTATTGAGAAAATGAGCTGGAACCCGGCACAGATTCTGGGAAGTGACAGAGGTACACTTCAGAAGGGACATCCGGCAGACATTGTCATTGCAGACATTGATCACGAATATAAAATAGATAAAAATGAATTTGCTTCCAAAGGACGCAACACACCATTTGACGGATGGAAAGTAAAGGGAAAAATTCTCTATACAATCTGTGATGGAAAAGTTGTATACCAGAATGCATAAAAATACCATATCAATATTCAGGAGGAAAGACTCATGATCAACAAACTTATTGAAAACATTAAAAAAACAAACGCTCCTATCGTAGTAGGACTGGATCCGATGCTCAACTATATCCCGCAGCATATTCAGAAGAAAGCTTTTTCTGAACTGGGGGAAACATTAGAGGGAGCAGCAGAAGCTATCTGGCAGTATAATAAAGGAATCGTTGATGCGATCAGCGATCTGATCCCTGCAGTGAAACCACAGATCGCAATGTATGAGCAGTTTGGTATTCCGGGCTTAATGGCATATAAGAACACCATTGATTATTGCAAAGAAAAAGGTCTGGTAGTTATTGGAGATATCAAACGAGGTGACATTGGTTCCACATCTGCTGCATATGCAGTCGGACATCTGGGTAAAGTTCAGGTGGGAAGTAACAGGATCGCAGGTTTTGACGAAGATTTTGCGACAATCAATCCATATATGGGATCTGACAGTGTCAACCCGTTTATCGATGTATGTAAAGAAGAGAACAAAGGGCTTTTTGTACTCGTAAAAACATCCAATCCGTCCAGCGGAGAGTTTCAGGACAGAATCATTGACGGACGTCCGCTTTATGAGTGGGTTGGAGAGAAGGTTGCCCAGTGGGGAGAATCACATATGGGAAATGAATACAGCTATGTAGGTGCTGTAGTAGGTGCAACCTATCCGGAAATGGGAAAAACTCTCCGTAAGATCATGCCGAAAACCTTCATCCTGGTACCGGGATATGGTGCACAGGGCGGAAAAGGTGCCGATCTTGTTCATTTCTTTAATGAAGACGGACTTGGTGCGATCGTCAACTCTTCCAGAGGAATCATTGCAGCTTACAAACAGGAAAAATATGCTTCCTTTGGTGAATTAAATTATGCAGATGCATCCCGCCAGGCGGTAAAAGATATGATCGAAGACATCAGTACTGCTTTAAACAATCGCTAGGAGGCATGAAATGAGCGAAAAGACAAGAGAAATCTGCACTGTTGTAAGTCAGGAGAGCATTGGTGCAGGCATTTACAGTATGTGGATCCAGACTGACAGAATCGCAGCAGATGCGAAACCAGGACAGTTTGTATCTCTTTATACAAATGATAAATCCAAAATTCTTCCCAGACCGATCAGTCTTTGTGAGATTGACAAAGAAAATGGCCGTCTTCATCTGGTTTACAGAGTGACCGGACAGGGAACCGGAACCGATGAATTTTCACAGATGAAAGCCGGAGATACCATTCCGGTACTGGGACCTCTGGGAAATGGTTTTCCTGTAGAGAAGGCTGAGGGGAAAAAAGTTTTCCTTATGGGTGGTGGAATCGGTGTTCCTCCGATCCTGGAACTTGCAAAGCAGATGAAATGTGAGAAAAAACAGATCATTGCAGGATACAGGGACTGTCATACGTTCCTCAGAGAGGAATTTGAGGCGGCGGGAACACTTTATATTGCCACAGAGGATGGCAGTGTGGGAACAAAAGGCAATGTTATGGATGCTATCAGAGAGAATGCTCTGGAAGCGGACGTGATCTATGCCTGCGGACCAACTCCGATGCTTCGTGCAATCAAGAAATATGCCGAAGAAAATGGGATTGAATGTTATATTTCCCTGGAGGAACGTATGGCATGCGGAATCGGTGCCTGCCTTGCCTGTGTGTGCAAATCCAGAGAAAAAGATGCACATAGCAATGTGAATAATAAGAGAATCTGCAAGGATGGCCCGGTATTTCTTTCTACGGAGGTGGAAATCTGATGGATATGAGTGTAAATATTGCCGGCGTAGAGTGGAAAAATCCGGTAACAGTGGCATCCGGAACCTTTGGTTCAGGAGCAGAATTTGCTGATTATGTAGATATTAATAAGCTGGGAGCAGTGACAACCAAGGGCGTAGCCAATGTCCCGTGGGTCGGAAATCCGACTCCGCGTGTGGCTGAAGTTTACGGAGGCATGATGAATGCGATTGGTCTGCAGAATCCTGGTATCGATCTTTTCTGTGAGAGGGATATTCCTTTTTTGAAACAGTATGATACAAAGATCATTGTAAATGTATGCGGTCATGCGCCGGAAGAATATCTGGCAGTGGTGGAACGTTTGGCAGATCAGCCAATTGATATGATGGAGATTAATATTTCCTGCCCGAATGTAAACGCAGGATTCCTTGCATTTGGTCAGGATGCACATCATGTAGAGGAACTTACCGCTCAGATCAAAAAGATTGCAAAACAGCCTGTGATCATGAAGTTAACACCGAATGTCACAGATATCACAGAGATTGCAAAAGGTGCGGAAGCAGGCGGTGCAGATGCGGTATCCCTGATCAATACACTGACAGGAATGAAGATTGATATCAACAGGAAGACTTTTGCGCTTGCAAATAAAACCGGTGGTGTTTCCGGACCGATCGTGAAACCGATTGCTGTCCGTATGGTTTATCAGGTTGCACAGGCAGTCAATATCCCGATCATCGGAATGGGCGGAATTTCCTGCGCAGAGGATGCAATTGAGTTTATTCTTGCAGGAGCCAGCGCAGTATCTGTGGGTACGGCAAATTTCCACAATCCGGCAGTGACACTGGACGTGATCGATGGAATTGAAGCGTATATGAAGAAGAATGGATTCAATTCCGTAAAAGAGATGGTTGGTATTGTAAAATAAAACAGATACAGGAGGCATAACATAAGATGGAACAGTATAAACAGGAATTTATTGAATTTATGGTAGACAGTGAAGTTCTGAAATTCGGAGAATTTACCCTTAAAAGCGGAAGAAAGTCCCCGTTTTTTATGAATGCAGGCGGATATGTGACAGGTTCTCAGTTAAAGAAACTGGGTGAGTACTACGCACATGCCATTCATGATAAATATGGCGATGATTTCGATGTGCTTTTTGGACCTGCATATAAGGGAATCCCGTTAAGTGTTGTAACTGCAATTGCATTCAGCGAATTATATGGAAAAGAAATCCGCTACTGTTCAGACCGTAAGGAAGAAAAAGACCATGGTGCAGATAAGGGAAGCTTCCTCGGAAGTAAATTAAAAGACGGCGATCGTGTAGTGATGATCGAAGATGTAACAACATCCGGTAAATCCATGGAAGAGACAGTACCGAAGGTAAAAGGTGCGGCTGATGTGGAAATCGTCGGTCTTATGGTTTCTCTGGACCGCATGGAAGTCGGAAAAGGCGGCGTGAAGTGTGCCCTTGACGAAGTCCATGACCTTTATGGGTTTGAAACAAATGCGATTGTTACAATGAAAGAGGTCATTGAACATCTTTATAATAAAGAATATAAAGGAAAAGTAATCATTGACGATACATTGAAAGCCGCAATCGACGCATATTATGAGCAGTACGGTGCAAAATAAGCAAATACAGGTAACAGCGATTTATAAATAAGATATCATGATCTGCGAAAGCAGATCATGATACTGATGAGGACGATTATGAACGAAAAAATTTATAAAACCATGTCTTCCACAGGAGCCTGCAGTCTGACAGTCGGGATCATTGTACTGGCAACGGGAATCGTAACAGGGATCATGATGATCGTAAACGGTGCAAGACTGCTGAAAAAGAAATCAGAGATATTGATATAAAAGGCTTCAGAAACAGGAGAAAACATTGAAAAAAGAAACGAAGCATATCATACGGACACTGGGAACCATTTTGTTTATCCTGTATGTTCTGGCACTGATTTATTTTCTGTTCTTTTCAGAAGAATACGGAAGAGCAGCAATGGAAGAAAGACAGTACAGATATAATCTGATACCGTTTGTTGAGATAAGGCGTTTCTGGGTATACAGGAAACAGCTTGGACTTATGGCGGTAGTTACAAATCTTTTTGGAAATGTAATTGGTTTTCTTCCATTTGGATTTATACTGCCGGTTATTCTGGACAAAATGAGAAGCGGATGGCTGATCGTACTGGCAGGATTTGGGCTTAGTGTTACGGTAGAGGTCATCCAGCTTATTACAAAGGTTGGGTGCTTTGACGTAGATGATATGATATTGAATACAGCAGGGGCGGCTCTTGGATATCTGCTTTTTGTTATCTGCGATCACCTGAGGAGAAAAATTTATGGCAAAAAGATATAGATATGCGTTTGCAAAGAAAAGAGAGGCACAGCAGGGAAAACTGTCAGCAGTGCTGGCGGCTGTTTCACTGGTTTTATTTGTGACTGCAGTTTTGCTGGCATTTTTTTTGCAGGGACAATACGGATATATTGTAGGCGGGATCAGTCTTTGCGCAATGCTTCTGTCTGTATATGGATTTGCGATGGGACTTAAAAGCTTTTCAGAAGAAAACCGGACACACAAAGCAGGTATGATCGGCTCTATTGCAAACGGAATCATAATGATCGGATGGCTGGGAATCTTTCTGATGGGAATTTCCGGCTGATTAACAGGGAAGTCTGATAGAAAAAGGAGAAATATAGTTTGGACGAATGGGTTATGGAACGGTATGAACTGGCGAAAGAAAGAATCGCTCAGATACCGGACGAGAAAATGGCAGAAGAACCGTACTGCGATTTTTTTACAAAAGAAGCAATGTTTTTACAGCAGGTGATTCATGTGATGGACCATGGAATTGCGGGGAAAAATCTTGAAGAACTTCAGGAACAGAATCATGAATTATATCAGGATATTCTGCCCGAAAATTATGAAAATTCTTATGGAAATCCTGCATATGCACAGAAAATGCTGGGAGAATACGGAAAAGTATTTACCTTTCTTTATACAGAGCTTCATGGCACGATTGCTTATGCGTTTGAAAAAAAAGCATGGGATCTTACGGTTGTACTTGAATTGTTTCTGGAAATCTATTCTGCATTTACGCAGGAAGAAATTCCTGCTGAGAAACAGGTGAAAGAAATTCTCGTTTCCTATGTGAATGACTACTGCCAGGATATGGTGGAAAATCGGATCAGAGAGGCGATTGATCCTGAGAATAATTTTGTGGTTGAAATGATCATGGATTCTGATCTGAGCGATCTGAGTTATCTGTATCAGTCCGGCGAATATGTATCGGAAAATGAACTGAAAACAGCAGAATTTATGAATTCACTTTCCCAGAGGGAAATTGATGAGATGGCACGTACTTATACAGAAGGCTATCGGATGGGATTCATCACAGGAAGAAAAGATATTACAAAGAAGAAAACGGTTAATATACGTTATCATCTTGGCTTTGAGCGTATGGTAAAAGCGGCTGTTCTTCAGTTCCGGGAGATGGGGCTGCAGACGGTTATTTACCGCCATGCACTTCATGCGGTGAACAGACGGAATCAGTTCAGAAATGGATTTACAGGAGGAATTGCAAATCCGCAGTTTGATTATGACCACAGACAGGACAGTGCGCTGTTTCTGGAACCGGATTTTGTAAAGCGTAAACTTCGTGCCATGCAGACTTCTTATGATGAATATGCAGATCTGGCAGATGTACATGGCGGACCGGCTGTGATCGAGACATTTGGAGAGAAACCGTTTTCACCGGTAAGTAAACCGGAAAGCTGGGCGTTTACAGAAGCACAGCAGAAGCTTCAGCTGGAACTGGACAATGAATCCGGTCAAATCACAAATCGTTATATCAAAGGTGAGGAAAGAAGTTTTACGATCATTGCTTATCCGATACCTGAGATCGGGGAGGATTTTCCGGAAATTTTCCGCGAGATCGTAAAGATCAATACATTGGATTATAAGAAATATCAGAAGATCCAGCAGACGATCATAGATACTCTTGATACCTGTGAATGGGTGGAAATCAAGGGAAAGGGAGAGAATGAGACAGATCTGCTCATTCATCTTCATACATTAACAGATGCGAAAACACAGACAAATTTTGAGAACTGTGTGGCAGATGTAAATATTCCTCTGGGTGAAGTATTTACTTCACCGGTGCTTGCAGGAACAGGCGGAATGCTTCATGTTTCAAAAGTATATCTTAACGGACTGCAGTTTTGTGACCTGAAGCTTGTGTTTGACTGCGGACAGGTGATCGATTACAGCTGTTCTAATTTTGAGACAGAGGAAGAGAACCGTAAATATATTGAAGATAATATTCTGTTCCATCATCCGAAACTTGCAATGGGAGAATTTGCGATCGGAACTAATACAACAGCTTATGTGGCAGCGCAGAAATATAATATCGCAGACAAACTTCCGATTCTGATCGCGGAGAAAATGGGACCGCATTTTGCAGTTGGTGATACCTGTTACAGCTGGTCAGAAGATACTCCGGTCTATAATCCGGATGGTAAAGAGATTATCGCAAGGGACAATGAGATTTCCGAGATGCGAAAAGAAGACGTCAGCCTTGCTTATTATGGATGTCACACAGATATTACGATCCCATATGACGAACTGGGAAGCATCCGTACGATTGATGATGAGGGGGATATGATCTCTATTATTGAAGATGGAAGATTTGTCCTTCCGGGTACGGAAGCTCTGAACGAGCCGTTTGGGGAATAAAGGCATTTTCCTGTTAAGTTCGGAATACAAAAAAATTTATTAGTTCGTTAAAATATTTCTTTGCATTAATTTTATTGACAGAAAAAGGGAATCTTAGTAGAATCTACGGTTAGAGAGGGTTTTGATAAAATCTTTTCTGACCGTACTTTTTTTATCAATAAAATAAAAACAAAGTCCCGGACAGATAAAATCTGGTCTGTCTGAGAATACTTGAGAAGAAAAGGAGAATAATCATGGCAAAAGTAGGAATTGTGATGGGCAGCGACTCAGATATGCCGATCATGAGCAAAGCAGCAGACATTCTGGAGAAACTGGGAATTGATTACGAGATAAAGATCATTTCCGCACACAGGGAACCGGATGTCTTTTTTGAATATGCAAAAACAGCAGAGGAAAAAGGCTTTAAAGTAATCATTGCAGGTGCAGGAATGGCAGCTCATCTGCCGGGAATGTGCGCAGCAATCTTCCCGATGCCGGTTATCGGAATTCCTATGCACACCACTTCTCTGGGAGGAAGAGATTCCCTTTATTCTATCGTACAGATGCCGTCAGGAATCCCGGTTGCAACAGTCGCTATCAACGGAGGCGCAAACGCAGGACTTCTGGCAGCTAAGATACTTGCAACATCAGATGAGGAACTTCTTGCAAAATTAAAGGCTTACAGCCAGGAATTAAAAGAACAGGTGGAAGCAAAAGACGCAAGATTACAGGAAGTCGGATATAAAAATTACTAAGATAACTCAGGTCCATAAACAGGATCAGGGATAAAAACGGAGGATTATCATGGATTACAAGACCGCTGGAGTAGATATTGAAGCAGGATATAAATCAGTAGAGCTGATGAAAGAGCATGTAAAGAGAACCATGCGTGAAGAAGTGCTGGGAGGACTGGGAGGATTTTCCGGTGCCTTTTCTCTTGCTAAGATCAAAGAAATGGAAGAACCGGTATTATTATCAGGTACAGACGGATGTGGAACTAAAGTAAAACTTGCTATGGTTATGGACAAGCATGACACCATTGGCATTGATGCAGTTGCTATGTGTGTCAATGATATTGCATGTGCAGGCGGAGAACCATTATTCTTCCTTGATTATATTGCATGTGGTAAGAATTATCCGGAAAAGATCGCAGCTATCGTAGGCGGCGTTGCAGAAGGCTGTGTGCAGTCAGATGCAGCTCTGATCGGCGGTGAGACAGCAGAGCATCCGGGACTGATGCCGGAAGACGAATATGACCTGGCTGGTTTCGCAGTAGGTGTCTGCGATAAAAAAGAGATGATCACAGGTGAAGAACTGAAAGCAGGAGATGTTCTGATCGGTATGGCATCCACAGGTGTTCACAGTAACGGATTTTCTCTTGTCCGTAAAGTTTTTGATATGACAAAGGAATCTCTTGATACTTATTATGAAGAACTTGGAACAACACTTGGTGAAGCACTTCTGGCACCAACCAGAATCTATGTAAAAGCATTAAAGAGCATTAAAAATGCCGGAGTTCGCGTGCACGCATGCAGTCATATCACAGGCGGCGGTTTTTATGAAAATATTCCGCGTATGCTTAAAGAGGGAACACGTGCAGTTGTGGAAAAGAACAGCTATCCGGTACTTCCAATCTTCAAACTTCTTGCTGAAAAAGGCAATATTGATGAACAGATGATGTATAATACTTATAACATGGGACTTGGAATGATCCTTGCTGTAGATGCAGCAGATGTGGACAAAACAATGGAAGCAATCAAAGCAGCAGGTGACACTCCGTACGTAGTAGGACGTATCGAAGATGGTGAAAAGGGAGTGACTTTATGTTAAAAGTCGGTGTACTGGTTTCAGGAGGCGGCACGAATCTGAGGCTATCCTGGATGCCATTGACTGTGGAAAGATTACAAATGCAGAAGTTTCTCTGGTTATCAGCAATAATCCGAAGGCTTATGCGCTGGAGAGAGCAAAGAATCACAACATAGAAGCTGTATGTATTTCCCCAAAACAGTTTGAGAACAGAGAAGAATTTCACAGGGCACTTCTTGCGAAGCTGAAAGAAAGTGGCGTAGAGCTTATCGTTCTGGCGGGATTTCTTGTGGCTATTCCTCCAATGATCGTGGAAGCGTATCCAAATAAGATCATCAATATTCACCCGTCACTGATTCCGTCTTTCTGTGGAGTGGGCTATTATGGATTGCATGTACATGAGAAAGCTCTGGAAAGAGGCGTACGTGTGACAGGTGCGACCGTACATTTTGTTGACACAGGTACAGATACAGGTCCGATCATTCTTCAGAAGGCCGTAAAGATTAAATCTGATGATACCCCGGAAGTTCTTCAGAGACGTGTTATGGAGAAAGCGGAGTGGAAGATTCTTCCGAAAGCTATCAATCTTATTGCCAATGACAAAGTGAAAGTGGTGGATGGAAGAGTAGAAACAGAGGAATTTGATACAGAAGAGTAGATAAAGGAGCAAAAATAAAATGAAAGTCTTGATCGTAGGCAGCGGTGGAAGAGAACATGCCATTGCATGGAGTGTTTCAAAGAGTCCGAAAGTGGATAAAATTTATTGTGCACCTGGAAATGCAGGGATTGCAGAACTTGCAGAATGTGTAGATATCGGTGCTATGGAGTTTGAGAAACTTGCTGATTTTGCTCAGGAGAAAGCAATCGATCTTACCATTATCGGTATGGATGATCCTCTGGTTGGCGGTGTGGTAGATGTATTTGAAGCACGTGGTCTGAAAGTCTTTGGCCCGAGAAAGAATGCAGCTATCCTTGAAGGCTCCAAAGCGTTCTCAAAAGATCTGATGAAAAAATACAATATTCCCACAGCGGCATATGAGAATTTTGATGATCCTGAGAAAGCACTGGAATATCTCCGCACAGAAGCCAGATTTCCAATTGTCCTGAAGGCTGATGGTCTTGCACTCGGCAAGGGAGTACTGATCTGTCAGGATCTGAAAGAGGCAGAAGATGGCGTAAAAGAGATCATGGAAGATAAGAAATTTGGAAATGCCGGAAATACCATGGTCATCGAAGAATTTATGACAGGACGTGAAGTCTCTGTGTTATCATTTGTAGATGGAAAAACTATCCGTACAATGACATCCGCACAGGATCATAAACGCGCTCAGGACGGTGATCAGGGATTGAATACGGGCGGAATGGGAACTTTCTCCCCGAGTCCATTCTACACAGAAGAGGTAGATGAATTCTGCAGGAAATATGTATATCAGCCGACAGTGGACGCAATGGCTGCAGAAGGACGCCCATTTAAGGGAATCATTTTCTTTGGTCTTATGCTTACCGCAGATGGCCCGAAGGTATTGGAATATAATGCACGCTTCGGAGATCCGGAAGCACAGGTAGTCCTGCCACGTATGAAGAATGATATCATTGAAGTAATGGAAGCTTGCGTAAATGGAACACTGGACCAGGTAGACCTTCAGTTCGAGGATAATGCAGCAGTGTGCGTAGTACTTGCAAGTGATGGATATCCTGTAAAATATGAAAAAGGTATCCCAATGTACGGCTTTGAAAATTTCAAAGGCAAAGACGGATATTACTGCTTCCACGCAGGAACCAAACTGAAAGACGGTCAGATTGTTACTAATGGTGGCCGTGTTCTGGGAATTACTGCGACAGGCAAAGATTTAAAAGAAGCAAGAAAGAATGCATATGAAGCTACAGAGTGGATTACATTCGCAAATAAATATATGCGCCATGATATTGGAAAAGCAATTGATGAAGCATAAAAAATATTGATGTTTAAAAATAAACAGGAGACAAAGCTGGGATAAAAGTCCCATTCTTGTCTCCTGTTTTATGGTTGGCAGATACTTCTTCTGTCCAAAATGATCTCGATGTAATATTTTTTGAAAGAACGATAGAATCCACATAAATTATTTTGCATAAATAATACGAGCGATTTCCTTTACTTTTCATGCAATCTGTTATAAAATAGAAAAGTGCTGTAAAGCAAAGTTACAGATTGAGATGAATTGTAACGTAGCAGAAACAGCAAGGAGAAAGTTACTGTTCAGCATATGCACAGTAATGGGAGAAATATTATGAACAGGAAAAGTCAGAAAGAGATTCAGGTGACGACACATATGGTGCGCCAGTTTCTGCAGGAGAATGAAGATACCGGTTATCGGGTTTTTCACAGCAATCTTCTGCCGGGTGTGGATAATGTTATGGGAATTAGACTTCCGGTGTTGCGAAAATTTGCAAAGCAGCTTTCTGGTATGGACTGGCAGGAATGGTTTGAACAGGCGGATGACCAGTGGTATGAAGAAACGATGCTTCGCGGATTGGTGAGTGCTTATGCAAAGATGGAATGCAAAGAACGCTTAACATATGTGGCAAAATTTGTGCCGGACATTAATAACTGGGCAGTATGCGATTGCTTTTGCAGTACATTAAAAGATGCAGATAAATACCAGACAGAATACTGGGATTTTATTGAAACGTATTTTACTTCGAATAAAGAATACGAAGCAAGATTTGCGGCAGTCATGCTTCTGGGACATTTTGTGAAGCGTGAATATTTGAAAGAGAGTATCAGACGTCTGGAGAGTATCACTCAGCAGGGATATTATGCAAAGATGGCAGTGGCGTGGGCAGTATCTGTATATTTTGCGGCATTTCCGGATGAGATGCTGACATACTTGCAGGACGGTCACAAACTGGATGAATTTACATATAAGAAATCACTACAGAAGATCACAGAGTCTTATCGTGTTGATAAGGAAATGAAAAAGATCATAAAAGAAATGAGACAGAGAGGATAAAATAATGGGAATCAGCAAAGAAGAAGCAATCAAGGAATTACAGAACAGAGAGACAGTATTTGTTGCATACTCACAGGCTACAAAGCTTCCGTATGTGAAATGTGATGAAGAGACATTTAATGATCAGGCATGGATTTTTTCAACAGAAGAAGGAATCAAAGAATTCGGCAAAAAAATGCTGGAAGAAAAGGTTCTTCTTATGGGTATGAAATTTACCAAGAAGGATTATCCCAGATTATATGGAACTTTCTATGCAATTGGCGTAAATACAGTTGTATGGGTAGATGGTGAAGATAAGATTGAGATTGATCTTCCTGATATTGCAAAACAGGCAGATATGAGCAAGATTGAGCCGGCTAAGAGACCGCTTCTGAATCCTACACTGGAGCTTTCCGGCATTTACTTTATGCAGGAACTCCGCCGTCCGGTAGAGAAGGATCAGCATGGAAATCTTCGTGAGCTTGAGGAAGAACTGATCGTAAACTTGAAGAAATCCGAATATCTGGTTGCTATGAATGTAGACCCTGAAGATCCTAAGAAGATCAATATTCCGTATCTCAAAAATAAAAAAGAAGAAATTCTCCAGCCTGTATTTACAGACGTTATGGAACTTGAGAAGTTTACAAAAGGTCAGAAGCTGCGTATTGCGAAAGTACCGTTTGCAAAACTTCCGGAGCTGTTAATCGATAAGGCAATGGCTTATGCAGTTAATCCATTAGGCTTTAACCTTGTTCTGAACAGAGAACAGCTCAATAAGATCATTGGCTTAAAATAATCAAGTCATGTAGATGAAATTCAGTTGACAGAAAGAAGATAAAGGGTGTGCATGCTGTGTGAGAACATGGCAGTACACCCCTTTTTGTTTTGAAAAATAATACAGCAATACGTCTTTCTGTTGCAAAAAATGTTGGTTTGTGCTAGGATATGTGTAACACAAAAAGGAGAAGAAAACGTATGATGATAGAAATAGATTTCAGCAGTGATGAAGCCATTTACATCCAGCTGACCAATCAGATCATCATGGGGATTGCTACGTCAAGACTGCAGGAGGGAGATACACTGCCATCAGTGAGACAGCTTGCAGATACAGTTGGGATAAATATGCATACAGTAAATAAAGCATATTCACTGTTGCGACAGGAGGGATTTGTCACTATCGACCGCAGACGTGGTGCAGTGATTTCTATTGATGTAAATAAACGGAAAGCATTGGAAGAACTGAAACAGAATCTCATGGTGGCGCTTGCGAAAGGATGTTGCAAGAGCGTAAGCAGAGAGGAAGTACATCAGCTTATTGATGAGATTTTTGACGAATATGATGAAAACAGATAGGAGAGGACATGGAGAGACAATTTACCAGACAGGCAGAGAATGCCCTCAAATTGGCAAAGACAACTGCGAAAACCTGTGGACATGGATATATCGGAACAGAACATCTTCTTGCAGGTCTTTTGAAAGAACCTGAAGGCACTGCGGGAAAAGTGCTGCAGGAATTTAACGTAGAAGAAGAAAAACTCAGGGAACTTATCAGCAGCCTGGTTACACCGGTTCAGGGCAATACTGTGGCAGCAGAAACAAAAGATCCCCAGTACAGCCCGAGAGCAAGAAGGATCATTGAACAGGCGAAGGAAGATGCTGAGAGTATGGAATGTCTTTGCGGAACAGAGCACCTGTTGCTTTCGCTTCTGAAAGAGACAGACTGCGTAGCGACCAGACTGCTTTTTACAATGGGAGTAAATATCCAGAAGTTGTTTGCGGCTATCCTGACAGCTATGGGATTTGACAATGATACCATTGCAGAGGAATTTCAGTACGCAAGGAATGCGGGAAACAAAAAAGTGACCAGTACCCCTACGCTGGATCAGTACAGTCGTGACCTGACACAGCTTGCAGCAGAGGGAAAACTGGATCCTGTGATAGGGCGTGATAAAGAAATTACCAGACTGATTCAGATTCTGAGCAGACGTACGAAGAATAATCCGTGTCTGACAGGGGAACCCGGAGTAGGTAAGACTGCCATTGTAGAGGGACTTGCACAGCGCATTGTTATGGGAATGGTTCCGGATACAGTGAAGGATAAGCGTCTTGTTGTGTTAGATCTTTCCGGCATGGTTGCGGGAAGCAAATACAGAGGTGAATTTGAGGAACGCATTAAGAATGTGATCCAGGAAGTAAAAGAACATCAGGGAATTCTGCTGTTCATTGATGAAATCCATACCATCATCGGAGCAGGTGGAGCGGAGGGAGCACTGGATGCTTCTAATATCCTGAAACCTTCTCTTTCCAGAGGTGAGATTCAGCTTATCGGCGCGACTACTCTGGAGGAATACCGTAAATATATTGAAAAAGACGCAGCACTGGAACGAAGATTCCAGCCTGTGACAGTGGAAGAACCATCTTCAGAGGAGACTGTTGAGATCCTTAAAGGTCTGCGTCCATATTATGAGAAACATCATGGGGTAAAGATTGAAGATGAGGCACTTGAGGTAGCAGTAAAAATGTCACAAAGATATATCAATGACCGTTTCCTTCCGGATAAGGCAATTGATATTATTGATGAAGCAGCATCAAAGGTTCAGCTTGCGGGTTATCAGTCAGCACCTGAAATGGAACAATATGAACTGGAACTGAATGAACTTCGTGAGGAGAAAGAACAGGCAGTTAAGACTGCAGATATTGAACGCGCAAAAAAAGCACAGGTACGCCAAAATGAAGTGGAAGCCGAAATGGAGAAAATCCGCATTAAGACTGAACGTAGAAATAAGAGGAAGAAACTTGTTGTAGATGAAGCTGCTGTTGCAGAGACGATTTCTGACTGGACAAAGATTCCTCTTCAGAAACTGACAGAGGGAGAAACCAAACGTCTTGCTCGTCTGGAGAAAGAACTTCATAAACGTGTGATCGGACAGAATGAGGCAGTGAAAGCTGTTGCGCAGGCAGTGAAACGGGGAAGAGTAGGACTTAAAGATCCGAACCGTCCCATTGGTTCTTTCCTTTTCCTTGGACCTACAGGTGTTGGTAAGACAGAACTTTCCAAGGCTCTGGCAGAAGCTGTCTTTGGAAGTGAACAGGCGATGATTCGTGTAGATATGTCCGAATATATGGAGAAACACAGTGTCTCCAAGCTGATCGGTTCTCCTCCGGGATATGTAGGATATGAAGAAGGCGGCCAGCTCAGTGAGAAGGTCCGCAGAAATCCGTACAGTGTATTGCTTTTTGATGAGATTGAGAAGGCACATCCGGATGTGTTTAATATACTTTTACAGGTGCTGGATGACGGTCATATTACAGATGCACAGGGAAGAAAAGTCGACTTCAAACAGACGATTATTATTATGACTTCCAACGCAGGGGCACAGGCGATCATGGAACCGAAACGTCTGGGATTCATGTCTGATAATGATGAGAAGAAAGACTATGAACGAATGAAAGGCGGTGTGATGGAAGAAGTGCGCCGGATTTTCAAACCGGAGTTCCTGAACCGAATTGACGATATCATGGTGTTCCATGAGATCG
>ERZ506432.265-NODE-265-length-23511-cov-5.297877_pt1 | contig 23511 bp, 17 predicted proteins | sample MGYA00513663_ERZ506432 | MGnify/ENA metagenome assembly ERZ506432
TGTGGATAAAAAGAAAATCTTAGACAAGACGAAAATGGCGGAAGGGGACGCGGTGATCGCGCTGGCTTCCTCCGGCATCCACTCCAACGGCTTCAGCCTGATCCGCAAGGTTTTCCGCATTGACGAGAACCCCGCCGAAATTTACCGGCCCTGCGATGCCCTGGGCGGGAAAACCATCGCCGAGACCCTGCTGACCCCCACGAAGATCTACGTCAAGTCCGTTCTGGCGCTGCTGGAAAAAGTGGATGTCAAGGGTATCAGCCACATCACCGGCGGCGGCTTCTATGAGAATATTCCCCGCTCCATCCCCGACGGCCTGTGCGCGAAAATCGACAAGAGCGCCGTTAAGGTGCTGCCCATCTTCGACCTGATTGCAAAGACCGGCAATATTCCCGAGCGGGACATGTTCAACACCTACAACATGGGCGTGGGCATGAGCATCGTCGTTCCCGCTGCGCAGGTGCAGACCGCGCTGGACATCCTCACCGCCCACGGCGAGGACGCCTACGTCATCGGCACCATCGTGAAAAACGACGAAGAAAAGGTGATTCTGGAATGACGGCCAAAATCGCAGTTCTGGTCTCCGGCGGCGGCACCAATTTACAGGCGCTGATCGACGCTCAGCAGCGGGGCGAGCTGGGCGGCGGAGAGATCACCGCCGTGATTTCCTCCAAAGAGGGGGCTTACGCTCTGGAGCGAGCGCGGAAAGCGGGTATCCCAGGCTATGTGCTGCCCCGGAAAAGCTTCGACTCCAACCGCGCCATGACGTTGGCGCTGGTGGAGAAACTGAGGGCGCTGGACATTGATTTAGTGGTTCTGGCGGGCTGCATGGTCATCTTCACCGAAGAGCTGGTGCAGGCCTACCCCAACGCCATTATGAACGTCCACCCCGCCCTGATCCCGTCCTTCTGCGGACAGGGCTTCTATGGGCTGCACGTCCATGAAGCGGCGCTGGCCTACGGCGTCAAGCTCTCCGGCGCGACTGTGCATTTTGTCAGCGCGGAATGCGACGGCGGCCCCATTATCGCCCAGAAGGCCGTCCCCGTTCTCCCCGGAGATACCCCCGAGACGCTTCAAAAACGCATTATGGAGCAGGCCGAATGGAAGCTGCTGCCGGAAGCCGTGCGCCTGTTCTGTGAGGGCAGGCTCCGGGTGGAAGGCCGCACCGTTATCATCGAACAGGAGTGAAAACGCTATGAATGTTTACGAAATAAAGTCCATGGCCGAGCGTCTCAGCGGCAACACCTACCCCGGCCGGGGCATTGTGCTGGGGGTCACCCCCGACGGCAAGACCGCCGTGGCCGCCTATTTCATCATGGGACGCAGCGTCAATTCCCGGAACCGGGTCTTCGTTCAGGAGCCGGACGGCATCCGCACGGAAGCCTTTGACCCCAGTCTCATGAAAGACCCCCATCTGATCATCTACCATCCCGTGCGGGAGGCCGGTCAGGGTCTCATCGTCACCAACGGTGACCAGACGGACACTGTCTGGGAGTACCTCGCCAGGGGTGAAAGCTGGGAAGCCGCCCTGCGTACCCGTCAGTTTGAGGACGACGGTCCCAACTGGACGCCCCGCATTTCCGGCCTGCAGGCGGGGGACGGAAGCTATAAGCTGTCCATCCTGAAAGCTGCCGACCCGGAGGGCACGGCATGCGCCCGGTTCTTCTATGAATACCCTGCCAACCCCGGTCTGGGGCATTTCCTCCACACCTACGTCTGCGACGGCAATCCCGTAATTCCCACCTTTCAGGGAGAGCCGGAGCGGATCAGCATCCCCGCGGACATCGACGATTTCACCCGGGAGCTGTGGGAAAATCTGAACCCCGACAACAAAATCTCCCTGTTCGTGCGCTATACCAACTTGGAAACCCATGAGTACCGGCAGCGAATCCTCAACAAGCACTCAAAGTAATACCGCGTGGAGGGAAGGAACATGAAAGAATTTGAACTGAAATACGGCTGCAACCCCAACCAGAAGCCCGCGAAGATCTATATGGCAGACGGCTCCGAGCTGCCCATCACCATCCTGAACGGCCGCCCCGGCTACATCAATTTTCTGGACGCCCTCAACTCCTGGCAGCTTGTGAAGGAGCTGAAGGAGGCCACGGGCATGGCCGCCGTGACGTCCTTCAAGCACGTCTCCCCCACCTCCGCCGCCGTGGGAAAGGTGCTGCCGGAAAACCTGAAAAAGGCGTGCTTCGTGGACGACGTCCCCGAACTGGACGACAGCCCCCTCGCCTGCGCCTACGCCCGGGCAAGAGGCACCGACCGGATGTGCTCCTTCGGCGACTGGGTCGCCCTGTCCGACGTGTGCGACGTGACCACCGCGAAGCTCATTGCCCGGGAGGTCTCCGACGGCGTCATCGCCCCCGGCTACACAGAGGAAGCGCTGGCCATCCTGAAAACCAAGCGCAAGGGCGGCTACAACGTGGTGGCCATTGACCCCGACTACGTTCCCGCCGAGCAGGAGACGAAACAGGTCTTCGGCATCACCTTCCAGCAGGGGCGGAACAACTTCAAGATCGACGGGCATCTGCTTCAGAATATCGTCACCAAGAACAAAGACCTGCCCGAATCCGCCAAGATCGACCTGATCGTGGCGCTGATTACCCTGAAATACACCCAGTCCAACTCCGTGTGCTTCGCCTATGACGGGCAGGCCGTGGGCGTGGGCGCGGGTCAGCAGTCCCGCATCCACTGCACCCGGCTGGCCGGCTCCAAGGCCGACACCTTCTTCCTGCGCCAGCACCCCAAGACCCTGTCCCTGCCCTTCCGCGCCGACCTCGGCCGCCCCAACCGGGACAACGTGATCGACGGCTACATCAACGGCAACGAGGAGGACGTCTGCGCCGACGGCATCTGGCAGAACTACTTCACCCGCCGGCCCGACCGGCTGACGGAAGAAGACAAGCGGGAATTCCTGTCCAAATTTGACGGCGTTTCCCTCGGTTCCGATGCTTTCTTCCCCTTCCCCGACAACATCAAGCGCGCCAAAGCCTCCGGCGTCAGGTACATCGCCCAGCCCGGCGGCTCCATCCGGGACGATCTGGTCATCGAGGAATGCGATAAGGACGGCATGGTCATGGCCTTCACCGGCATGAGACTGTTCCACCACTAAGGGGGATTGTTTATGAAACTGTTAGTCGTAGGCGGCGGCGGACGGGAACACGCCATCATCAAAAGCCTGAAAAAGAATCCCGAGGTCACGGAAATTTTCGCTCTCCCCGGCAACGGCGGCATCGCGGCGGACGCAGTGTGCGTCCCCATCGGCGCTACGGAAATTGACAAGATCGTCGCCTTCGCGCAGGAGCAAAAGGTAGATTACGCCGTGGTCGCGCCCGACGACCCGCTGGTACTGGGCTGCGTGGACGCGCTGGAAGCGGCTAAAATCCCCTGCTTTGGCCCCCGCGCCCGGGCCGCCATCATCGAGGGCAGCAAGGTCTTTTCCAAGAATCTCATGAAAAAATACGGCATCCCCACCGCCCGGTATGAGGTCTTCGACGACATGGCCGCCGCCCTCGCCTATCTGGACACCGCCCCCATCCCCACCGTCATCAAGGCCGACGGTCTTGCGCTTGGCAAGGGCGTCATCATCGCCCAGACCCGGGAGGAGGCCAAGGCTGCCGTCCGGGATATGATGGAAAATCGCGTCTTCGGCAAGTCCGGCGACCATGTGGTCATTGAGGAATTTCTCACCGGCCCGGAGGTCTCCGTGCTGGCCTTCACCGACGGCAAGGTGGTCAAGCCCATGGTGTCCTCCATGGATCACAAGCGGGCGGGAGACGGCGACACCGGCCTGAACACCGGCGGCATGGGCACCGTCGCCCCAAACCCCTACTACACCCCGGCCATCGCCGAACGGTGCATGAAGGAAATTTTCCTGCCCACCATCGCTGCCATGAACAGCGAAGACCGCACCTTTCAGGGCTGCCTTTACTTCGGCCTGATGCTCACCCCCGACGGCCCCAAGGTCATTGAATACAACTGCCGCTTCGGCGACCCGGAGACGCAGGTGGTGCTGCCCCTGCTGGAAAGCGATCTGCTGACCATCATGCAGGCGACAACCAACGGCACACTGGCGGATACAGAGGTTCGCTTCTCCGATAAATATGCCTGCTGCGTCATCACCGCCTCCGCCGGATATCCCGTCAGCTACAAAAAGGGCTACGAGATCACCATGACCCCGGAAGCCGCCGCCCACACCTATGTTGCAGGCGCGAAGCTGGAAAATGGGAAGCTTCTGACCTCCGGCGGCCGGGTCACCGGCACCACCGCCGTGGCCGGTTCTCTGGCAGATGCCATCCGGGAAGCCTACCGCCTTGCAAGCGGCGTGCAGTTTGAAAACGCCTACCGCAGAAGCGACATCGGCCAGCGCGCCCTGCAAGCTGGGAATCACTAAAAATTCTGAATAAATCAGGTCAGGAGGAAATAACCCCATGGTTTATCGGGTATTTGTTGAAAAAAAGGAAGGTCTGGACAACGAAGCCAAGGGCCTGCTGAATGAGGCCAGAACCTTACTTGGCATGGAGCGGCTGGAAAATGTCCGGCTGTTCAACCGGTACGACGCGGAAAATATCACGGAAGACCTGTTCCGGTACGCCGTGAAGACAGTCTTCTCCGAGCCGCAGCTGGATACCGCTTCTGCGTCCATTCAGCTTCCCGGCGCTTACGTCTTCGCCGTGGAGGCGCTGCCCGGCCAGTTTGACCAGCGGGCGGATTCCGCCGCCCAGTGCATCCAGATCATCTCTCAGGGTGAGCGTCCCCTCATCCGCACCGCCAAGGTCTACGCCCTGTATGGTGCGCTGACGGACGGGGACATCCGGGAATTCAAAAAATACGTCATCAACCCCGTGGAATGCCGGGAGGCGTCTCTGGACGTGCCGGAGACCCTCGCTATCCGCTATGACATCCCCACAGAGGTGGCGACCCTGACCGGCTTCACGGGCCTGAGCCGTGACGAACTGGCGGACTTTATCGCGAACTACGGCCTTGCCATGGACTTGGACGATATCGCCTTCTGCCAGTCCTATTTCCAGAAGGAAGACCGCGACCCCACCATCACGGAAATTCGCATGATTGACACCTACTGGTCTGATCACTGCCGCCACACCACCTTCGGCACCATTCTCGACCACGTGACCTTCGAGGACGCCCTGCTGCAAAAGACCTACGAGGACTATCTGACAACCCGGAACGCCCTTGGCCGCAGCGAGAAGCCCATCTGCCTGATGGACCTCGCGACCATCGCCGTCAAGCACCTGAAGGCCGCGGGCAAGCTCCCTAAGCTGGACGAGAGTGAGGAGATCAACGCCTGCACAGTGAAGATGGACGTCACCGTGGACGGCGTCACCGAGCCGTGGCTGCTGCTCTTCAAGAACGAGACCCACAACCATCCCACGGAGATCGAGCCCTTCGGCGGCGCGGCCACCTGCATCGGCGGCGCCATCCGCGATCCCCTGTCCGGGCGGAGTTACGTCTACGGCGCCATGCGCGTCACCGGCGCGGCCGACCCTCTGACTCCCGTGTCCGAGACCATCCCCGGCAAGCTGCCCCAGCGGAAGATCGTCACCACCGCCGCCGCTGGCTATTCCTCCTACGGCAACCAGATCGGCCTTGCCACTGGCATTGTGGATGAAATTTACCATCCCGGCTACGCCGCCAAGCGCATGGAGATCGGCGCGGTCATCGCCGCCGCCCCCGCGGAAAATGTCCGCCGGGAGCGCCCCAACCCCGGCGACGTGGTCATCCTGCTGGGCGGCAACACCGGCCGGGACGGCATCGGCGGCGCGACGGGTTCCTCCAAGGCTCACACCCAGCAGTCGGTAGAAACCTGCGGCTCCGAGGTGCAGAAGGGCAACGCCCCCGAGGAACGGAAGCTTCAGCGCCTGTTCCGCAATGGCGAAGCCTCCCGTCTCATCAAGCGCTGCAACGACTTTGGCGCGGGCGGCGTGTCCGTGGCCATCGGCGAGCTGGCCGACGGTCTGGAAATCGATCTGAACGCCGTCCCCAAGAAGTATGAAGGTCTGGACGGTACCGAGCTGGCCATCTCCGAATCTCAGGAGCGGATGGCCGTGGTCGTGGAAGCGAAGGACGCGGTGCGGTTCCTCGAACTGGCCGCCACGGAGAACCTGAATGCTGTCCCCGTGGCCGTGGTCACGGAAAGCCCCCGTCTGGTGATGAACTGGAACGGGAAAAAGATCTGCGACATCAGCCGGGAGTTCCTGAACTCCAACGGCGCGGCTAAGCACATGGACGCCGCCGCCGAGAAGGCGCAGAGCTATGGCAAGACCGTGACCGGCAGCTTCGCCGAGAACTTCCTCGCCGTGGCTTCCGACCTGAACACCTGCTCCAAGCGGGGGTTGTCCGAGCGGTTCGACTCCACCATCGGCGCGGGCACCGTGCTGATGCCCTTCGGCGGAAAATATCAGCTCACCCCCATTCAGGCCATGGTGCAGAAAATCTCCGTGGAGAAAAAGCACACCGACGACTGCTCCTTCATGGCCTTCGGCTATAACCCCTTCATCACCTCCGCTTCTCCCTATCACGGCGCGTATCTGGCTGTGGTGGAGTCCGTGTGTAAGCTGATCGCCTCCGGCGCGTCCTTCGAGGACACCTACCTGACTTTCCAGGAGTATTTTGAGCGCCTCGGCAAGGACCCCAAGCGCTGGGGCAAGCCCCTTGCCGCACTGCTGGGCGCGTTCCGGGCGCAGATGGAGCTGGGCATCGGCGCCATCGGCGGTAAGGACTCCATGTCCGGTTCCTTCGAGAAGCTGGATGTTCCGCCCACGCTGGTCTCCTTCGCCGTCACCACCGGCAAAACCGGTGAGGTCGTCTCCCCCGAATTCAAGGCCGCGGGTCACAAGGTCTGCCTGCTGACCCCCGCCTACGACGAAAACGGCCTGCCCGAAACCGCTTCCCTGCTGGAAACCTTCGATACCGTCACAGAACTCCTTCGCAGCGGCAAGGCCGTGGCCGCCTACACCCCCGGCATGGGCGGCATCGCGGAGGCCGTGATGAAGATGGGCTTCGGCAACGGCTTGGGCTTCGCCTTTGACGACGCGCTGACCCTTGACGAGCTGTTCGGCTACGCCTATGGCAGCTTCGTGCTGGAAATGGCTGACGGCATCGTGGGCAAGGTTCTGGGCGTCACCACCGCCGACGGCAGCTTCTCCTATCACGGAGAAGCCCTGTCCCAAGCTCAGGTTCTCGGCGCCTACGAAGACAAGCTGGAATCCGTCTACGCCTGCAACATCCCCACCCCGGTGCAGAGCATGGAGACCTTCTCCTATGAGGCCACCCAGCGGAAAGCCCCCGCCGTCAAGGTTGCCAAGCCCAAGGTGCTGATCCCCGCCTTCCCCGGCACCAACTGCGAATACGACTCCGCCAAGGCCGTCCGGGACGCGGGGGCGGAGCCAGAGATCATCGTCATCAACAACCTGAGCGCCGACGGCATTGCCCGCAGCGTGGAGCGCTTTGCGAGCGAACTGAAAACTGCCCAGATGGTGTTCATCCCCGGTGGATTCTCCGGCGGCGACGAGCCGGACGGCTCCGGCAAGTTCATCACCGCGTTCTTCCGCAACGCCGCCGTCAAGGAGGGCGTCACCGCCCTTCTGGAGCAGCGGGACGGTTTGATGTGCGGCATCTGCAACGGTTTTCAGGCGCTGATCAAGCTGGGTCTGGTGCCCTACGGCAAGATCATCGACACCGACGAGACCTGCCCCACCCTGACTTTCAACAACATTTCCCGCCACCAGAGCCGTATCGCCCGCACCCGGGTCGCCTCCAACAAATCCCCGTGGCTGGCGCTGACCAACGTGGGCGACGTGTACAATGTCCCCATTTCCCACGGCGAGGGCAAGTTCCTTGCCTCCGAGGAACTGATTCGCCAGTTGGCGGCCAATGGCCAGATCGCCACCCAGTACGTTGATCTGGAGGGCAACGCCACCGCCGACGTCCACTTCAACCCCAACGGCTCTCTGTACGCCATCGAGGGCATCACGTCCCCCGACGGCCGGGTCTTCGGCAAAATGGGCCACAGCGAGCGCATCGGCTCCGGCCTGTACAAAAACGTCCCCGGCGCGTACAACATCCGCATGTTTGAAGCGGCGGTCAAATACTTCAGATAACTCCCTTCCTCTAAAAAAGGCGCTGTCTCACAAAACCGTGGGACAGCGCCTTTTCAGGTTTTACGCATTCAGTTCCCGGTAGGTTTTCCCTATGATGACCGCCGAGATGAGAAAGGTCAGGACATCCGAGACCGGCATGGAATACAGCACGCCGTCCAGCCCGAAGAACACCGGCAGCAGCAGCGCGAATCCGACGCCGAACACCACCTCCCGGAACATGGACAGCAGCGTGGAGGGAAGCGCCTTGCCCACCGCCTGCAAAAAGATGAAGCACGCCTTGTTAACGCAGGCCAGCATCATCATGCACAGGTACACACGGAAGGCATTAATGGCAAAATCTGTATAGTAACTGCTCTCATTGGCTGCGCCGAAAATGGCGATCAGCTGCCGGGGGAAGCCCTCGGCCAGCACCAGCGCCGCCGCACCCACCAGCGCTTCTGCGATCAGCAGTCTGGTGAACAGCTCCCGGACACGCATCTTTTTCTCCGCGCCCATGTTGTAGCCCACAATGGGGATGCAGCCCGCCGCCATGCCGACTACAATGGATATGACGATCTGGAAAAACTTCATCACGATACCAACCACCGCCATAGGAATCTGGGCGTACTGCTCCTGACCGAACACCGGGTCCAGTGCCCCGTATTTGCGGAGCATATTGTTGATTGCCGCCATGGCCGCGACCAGACTGATCTGGGACAGGAAGCTGGTAATGCCCAGCGCCAGCGTCCGCCCGCAGATATGCCCCCGCAGGGCATAGTCGCCGTGCGCGGGCTTGATGATCTTCATGTGCAGCAGATACCACACGGCAAGCAGCGCCGTCGCCACCTGCCCGATGACCGTCGCCACGGCCGCACCCATCATGCCCCATTCGCAGATGAAAATGAAAATGGGGTCGAGAATCATGTTGATGACCGCGCCCGCCAGTGTGGAGATCATGGCGAACCGCGGGCTGCCGTCGGCGCGGATGACGGGGTTCATGGCCTGACCGAACATGTAAAACGGAATGCCCAGCGTGATGTAGAAGAAGTATTCCTGAGAACAGCGGAACGTTTCCGCATTGACCGTGCCGCCGAACATGGCAATGATGCCGTCAGCAAAAATGAGGTACAGCGCCGTCAGAACAAGGCTGCCTGCCACGGTCAACACGACGGCGTTGCCGACGCTGCGTCTGGCGTCATTTATTTCGTTCCTGCCCAGCGCCATGCTGACGAAGGCACAGCAGCCGTCGCCGACCATGACCGCGATGGCCAGCGCCACCACCGTCAGCGGGAAAACCACGGTATTGGCCGCGTTGCCGTAGGAGCCTAAATAGCTGGCGTTTGCAATGAAGATCTGATCGACGATGTTATACAGTGCCCCCACCAGCAGCGAGATAATGCAGGGAACGGCGTACTGCCCCATGAGCTTTCCGACACGCTCCGTTCCCAAAAACTGATTTCCTGTTTCCATATCATTCACCTTTCTTTGAAACAAAAAATTGCGTAAGTCCGTTAAAATCCGGACTTACGCATTTCTGCCGCACGATTTCCCTATAAAATTCTCCGTCACTCTCCGTCTCTCACCCATTTCCGCAAAAAATGCGTGCGGCGTTTCTGCAACCGGATTTACGCAGAAACGCCACACGCTGTGGGCTTATTATAACGGATGGGGCGAAAAATTTCAAATGTTTTTTGCAGTAAAAAACCGGCGCCCGTTTCCGGGTGCCGATTTTCGTTTATCTCTTATCTCACGTACTCGATCACCACGCGGCGGTTGGGTTCTACGCCGGTGGAGTGGGTGGTGATGTTCTCCATGTCCTGAAGCGCGGCGTGGATCACGTGGCGCTCGTAGGCGTTCATGGGCTCCAGAGTGGTGCGGCGGCGGGCTTTCAGCACCTGCTGCGCCTTCTTCCGGGCGTAGCGGCGCAGACTCTCCTCCCGCTTCTCCCGGTAGCACTCCGCATCCACGTTGACGCGAATGTGACCTTCCACATCCCGGTTGATGGTGTAGTTGGTCAGATGCTGAATGGCGTCCAGCGTGTCGCCCCGGCGGCCGATCAGGTAACCCAGATCGTCGCCCACCAGATCAACCTTGTACGTATTGCCCTCGTCCTTCCAGCAGTGGGGAACGGCGTTGGAATCCATGTGTTCCAGCAGGCCCTTGATGAAGACTTCGATCTTTTCCTCCACGGAACCGGGTTCGGCGGGAGCGTAGGTCTTGGGAGCGGCGGGCGCCTTGGGCTTCTCCGGACGGGGGGGCTTGGGAGGACGGGGCCTGTCCTGCCTGGGCGGCTCAGGGCGCTTTGCAGGTGCGGGTGTGGGAGCGGGCTGGGGGGCGGGTTTTGGAGGCTCGGCCTTGGGCGGCTGAGGGGCTTCCGGCTTCTTCACCGGGGCGGCAGGGGCCTTGGGCTTGGAGCGGGAGGCGCTGCCCAGAGCGCTCTTGGGCTTCTCTTCCTTCTCCGGCACGGGGTCGGGGACTTCGTAAGTCACCTGCACCTTGGCGCTCTGGGCACCGAAGCCCAGAAAACCGGACTTTGCCTGCTGCAGCACCGTGACGGACACGCTGTCACGATCCAGCCCCAGCTGGCTCAGCGCGGATTCAATGGCAAGATCGATGGTCTTGCCGGAAGTGATAATCGACTTTTCCATGGCTTATTCCTCCATAGACTTGGGCGCGTAGCGGTCGGGGTCATAGTTGCGGCCCTTGCAGAAGGGACGGTCGGAGACGCCGGACAGAGGCGCGTTTTCTTCCCTTGCGGCTTCCTCCACAATGCCCTTCCGGGCGGCGTACTCCTTGGCAGCCGCGGCCTTGGCGGCCTGCTCCTGATCCCGCTGCTGCTTTTCCAGCTTCTTCTTGCTGGTGTTGGCGGTGATGCCGTCGGGATTGGAGGCACGGCGCTCGGCGCGGACGCGCTCCTTCTCGGCTTCGATGCGCTCCTGCTCCAGCGCCTTTTGCAGGCGCACGGCATCCTCCGCGTCATAGATCTTGCGGTAGTGGTTGGTCATAATGGGGTCGGAGATCATTCTCACCACGCCGCCGATGAACCAGTACAGGGACAGTCCGGCGGAAACGGTGAAGCCGATCCACAGAGACATCAGGGGCATCATCCACATCATGACCTTCATGGACTGGTTCTGCTGGGAATTCTTGGCAGTCTCCTTGTCCTGAACGCCCTTCTCGTCGGTGATGACGGAGTCGTTGGTCTTCTGGCTGATGACCATCTGCAGCAGCTGACAGGCGGCAGAGGTCAGGGCGATGAGGAACGCACCGATGTGCGCCCAGTCCCACACCCAGCTGGCGGAGAAGACATTGAACTGGGGCACAGCGCCCAGGTTAATGCCCAGAAAATCGAAATTGATACCGGCGAGAACGACTTCGCTGATGTCGGGGATGGCGGCGCGCAGTTCAGCCGCGTACTGGGGGATCAGCTGCGCGGCGACGACCTGCTCGTAGGCAGCATTGGAAGTGAACATATCCGGCGCAGCCGTCTTAATGACCTCCACGATCTGCTTCGCCGTGTCGGCGGACTGCATCAGGATGTAGGTGATGGGCTGGCGGATAACGGCGAACAGGGGGAACAGAATCAGAATGGGAATGAAGCTCCACAGGCAGCCGCCGCCCATGGAAACGCCCTCGGATTTCTGAAGTTCCTGAATGGCCTGATTCTGACGCTGGGGGTCATCCGCGTATTTCTGCTGGATGGCCTGCATCTTGGGCGTCAGACGGGACATCTTCATCATGCTCTTCTTGGACTTCGCGTTCAGGGGCAGCAGGATCAGCTGCACGATGACGGCGAACAGGATCATGGCGACGCCGTAGTTGTGGGTCGTTTCATACAGGACTGACAGCAGCCACCCAAACGGCACGGTTATGATGTCCGATAATTGGAATGCGAGAAACATTGCCTTTCCTCCTTAGAGATATGGTCATGGTACCGGGTCGTAGATATCCCCGCGGTAGAAGGGATTGCACCGCAAAAACCGCTTCAGGGCAAGCCAGCCACCCTTAAGGATACCGTACTTACTGATGGCTTCGTAGGCATAAGCGGAACAGGTGGGGCGAAACCGGCACCGTGCCGGAAACGCCGGGGAGATCCAGCGCTGATAAAACCGAATGAGAGCAAGAAACATCTTCTTCATAACCGCAGCTTAAGTCTCTACTTTCTTCAGAAGCCCTGCTTTTTTCGCAAGGGTGAGATAGCTTGCCGTCAGCTTCTCAAAGGGAGCCTCCACGGCCTTCGTCCTTGCCACCACCACGATGTCCCAGCCGGGCTGGAACTTTTCCTCGTTCAGGCGGTAGACCTCCCGGATGCGGCGGCGGGTGCGGTTGCGCACGTGGGCTTTGCCCAGCTTTTTGCTGACGGTGACGCCCACCCGGTTCCCGTCCGTGCGGTTCTTTCTGGCGTAAAGCACCAGAAGGCCGTCGGCAACGCCGGAGGTGCGATACAGGCGCCTGAAAATATGGTTGAGCTTCAGGCTGGTTGAATACTTCATACTGTTTCCTCGCTAAAAAGGGAGCGGGGCGAACGTTCCATTCACCCCGCTGTAGCTCCCGTTTCGCTCTTAAGCGCTTTTTCCGCTCTAGGGTGTATCTGAAAACTGGCGAATGACCGGCAGCGAGGGATTTTTGTCCTGAGCAAGCCATTTTTCCACAGGAATACTTGTTGTATTTCAAGGGAAAATGGCGCGGCGTAGGGCAAAAGACCCGCTGATTGGGCATTTTGACAGTTTTCAGATGCACCCTAGTAACCCACGGACATACGCATCAGGCGGACAGAACCTTGCGGCCCTTCGCACGACGGCGGGCCAGAACCTTGCGGCCGTTGGAAGTAGCCATTCTCTGGCGGAAACCGTGAACCATGGAACGGTGACGCTTGCTGGGCTGGTAGGTACGCTTCATCTAAGATACACCTCCTGTCAAAATACAATATGCTCAACAGCCTTTCGGCCGCAGCAACACAAATTCAGACCGATACTACGGTCATACCCGTTTATTATAACCGAAGAACGCGGTTTGGTCAATCTTTTTTTCGTTCTTCCGTCAGTCAATTTTCAAATTCGGGCCGGAAAAGGTTTCATCCAGCTTGGAAAGGACGCGATTGTATTCTTCCGTCCCCGGCTCGTAGGGGGTCGGCTGGAAATTATTCCGTTCGGCGACGGAGCTGACGCTGGCGGGTACGATGGTCAGTTGTCCCAATCTGACCGTTCCCTCCGCGTCCCGGATGACCTCCTGCTGCACCAGCGCCGTGTCATAGTCTTTGGGGGCGCCGTTTCCGCCGAAGCTGAAATTCCCCAGAGAGTAGAAAATGATACCGCCGCCGTATTCCTCAATGGGCTGCAAAACATGGGGATGGGAACCGAACACGATGTCTGCACCAGCGTCAATGGCGGCGTGACCCACCTGCTTCTGTTCTTCGGTGGGGTGGTATGTACCCTCCACGCCCCAATGGGGGGCGAAGATGACCAAGTCCACCCCCTGCTCCCGCAGAGCGGCGATCTTTGCGGTCATGTCCGCTACGTCCAGCTTGTAGTACACGGCGGCATACAGGCCGATGGTCAGGCCGTTTTCCGTGGTAACCACGGCGGTGCTGTCCCGCTCCACGTAGGGGACGCCTGCCTGTTCCAGTACCGCCAGCGTGGACGCGTAGCCGTTTGCGCCGTAGTCCATGGAATGGTTGTTGGCCACAGTCACGGCCTCGATGGAATTCTCCGTCAGGCAGTTTACGTAAGCCGTGGGGCCATGGAACACATGCTTCTTCTGCATGGGGTTACCCTCGTCGCACAGGGGGCCTTCCAGATTCACCATGGAGAACTCGTCGCCCGCGAAATAGTCGATCACGTTGGCAAAGGGATAGGCGTAGTCATCGCCCACGGTCTTGATAAAGCCGGATTCCGCGTAATAGTTGGTCGGGTTGCTGCCGAAGGTGCAGTCCCCCGCGAAGGTCAGAAGAAAGTGTTCCTCCGCGGGCTGCGTTTCCGTGGGAAGGGTCTCTGGCTGAGACGTTTGGGTCGGTTGCGTCGCAGCGGCCTGCGTTTCCGGCAATGTGGGCGCAGTGGTTTCAGGCGCGGCGTGGCCGCAGCCCGTCAGCAGCAGCGCCAGCAGAACGCAGACCGGTAAAAATCGGATCTTCACCGGATTCAGGTGTTGTCCTGAGCGCGCTTCTTCATCAGATTGCGCATACGAGCCGCGTGATCCAGCTCCCGCTTGCGGATGCGCAGGCTCTTGGGCGTGCATTCCAGCAGCTCGTCGTCCGCCAGAAATTCCAGGCACTGCTCCAGAGAGAGGATGCGGGGAGGCGTCAGCCGGAGGGCTTCGTCAGAACCGGCGGCGCGCATATTGGTCAGCTGCTTTTTCTTGCAGACGTTCACGGTCATATCCTCGTTGCGGCTGCAAACGCCCACGACCATACCGGCGTAAACCGACGTGCCGGGGCCGATGAACAGTGCGCCCCGCTCCTGCGCCGCCGCGAGACCATAGGCCACGGCTTCGCCGGTCTCAAAGGCGACAAGGGAACCCACCTGCCGCCGCTCGATCTCGCCCTTCATGGGGGCGTAGGAATCCAGCACGGAGGACATGACGCCCTCGCCACGGGTATCGGTGAGGAATTCGTTACGGTAGCCAAACAGGCCGCGGGAGGGAACCAGAAATTCCAGACGGTAGCGGCTGCCCATGGGGGTCATGCCCAGCAAATCGCCCTTCCGCTTGCCCATTTTCTCAATGACGGAACCCATGCACTCCTCCGGCACGTCGGCGACCATCCGCTCGATAGGCTCGCAGACCTTGCCGTCGATGACCTTGGTCAGCACACGGGGGGTGGACACGGAGAACTCGTAGCCCTCCCGGCGCATGGTCTCCATGAGGATGGACAGGTGCATTTCGCCACGACCGGCCACGTTGAAGGAATCCGTTCCCTGCTCGGTGACGTGGAGGGAAACGTCCTTGAGAAGCTCCTTTTCCAGCCGGTCGCGGAGGTTCCGGGAGGTGACGAACTTGCCCTCCTTGCCTGCGAAGGGGGAATCGTTGACGGCGAAGGTCATTTCGATGGTGGGGTCGGAAATTTTCACGAAGGGCAGCGGCTCCACGCACTCCGGAGCGCACAGGGTGCGGCCGATGGTGATATCTGCCATACCGGACAGCGCCACGATCTCACCGGCGTGAGCCTCCTGGACGGGGTTCTTGCTCAGGCCGTCGAACTCGTACAGCGCCACGACCTTGCCCTTTGTTTTCACGTTCGCGTCATGGAAGTCGCAGATGGTGACCTCCTGATTGACCTTGATGGTGCCCCGCTCCACCCGGCCGACGGCGATACGGCCGACGTAGTCGTTATAGTCGATGGAAGAGACCAGCAGCTGCAGCGGCGCGGTGTCGTCGCCCTCAGGGGCGGGAATATAGTTGACGATGGTCTCGAACAGGGGGGTCAGGTCGGTGCCTGCCTCGTCGGGACTGTAGGAAGCCGTACCCTGACGGCCGGAGCAGAACACGGTGGGGCTGTTGAACTGCTCGTCGGTGGCGTTCAGATCCAGCAGCAGCTCCAGCACCTCGTCCATGACCTCATGCACCCGGGCGTCGGGCTTGTCGATCTTGTTCACGGCCACGATGACCTTGTGACCCAGCTCCAGCGCCTTCTGCAAGACGAAGCGGGTCTGGGGCATGGGGCCTTCGGCGGCGTCCACCAGCAGAATGACGCCGTTGACCATTTTCAGAATGCGCTCCACCTCGCCGCCGAAATCGGCGTGACCCGGGGTGTCCACGATGTTGATCTTGTAGTCCTTATAATGCACGGAAGTGTTCTTTGCCAGAATGGTGATGCCGCGCTCCCGCTCCAGATCGCCGGAGTCCATGACCCGCTCCACGGTGGCCTGATTTTCCCGGTAAATGCCGCCCTGCTTGAGCATTTCGTCCACCAGCGTGGTCTTGCCATGGTCAACGTGGGCGATGATGGCAATGTTGCGAATTTTATCCTGAGGTACCATGAAAAAGTCTCCTTTTGAAACCGAATTACACAAAATATCGACTATAGAGTATAGCACATTGACGAAATAAATGCAATATTTTTGTTGGATTTTCCGAACAAAAATAAAGAAAACAGGGAAAAGCGCCGCGGCAATGCCGCGGCGCCGGGAAAATCAGGATTTATTCCGCTCTTGTGCCGAAGTTGACGGAGGTATCGCCCTGCTCGTTGGTGCCGAACTCGTAGTCCTTACCGGGCAGAACGGCGTTCATCAGGATGCCCACCAGAGCGGCCACGGCCAGACCGGACAGGCTGATGGTCACGCCGCCGACGGGAATGACGATGGCGCCGTTGTAGGTCACGCCAACGGCCAGACCCATGATCATGGCGGCGACCAGAACATTGCGGCTCTTGGTGAAGTCCACGTTGTTCTCAACCACGTTCCGCACGCCTACGGCGGAGATCATACCGTACAGCACCAGGCTCACGCCGCCCATGGTAGCGGCAGGCATGGCAACGATCAGCGCGGCAAACTTGGGGCAGAAGGAGAGGATGATGGCAAACAGCGCGGCCAGACGGATGACCTTGGGGTCATAGACCTTGGACAGCGCCAGAACGCCGGTGTTCTCGCCGTAGGTGGTGTTGGCCGGTGCGCCGAAGAGGGCGGCCATGGTGGTTGCGAGACCGTCGCCCACCAGCGTGCGGTGCAGGCCGGGGTCAGCCACGTAATTCTTTTCCACGGTGGAGGAAATGGCGCAGATGTCGCCGATGTGCTCCACGACAGTCGCCAGAGAGATGGGAGCGATGGTGATAATGGCAGTCAGCAGCATACCGCTGTCAAAATCCTTGCCGAAGATGGAGAAGGCGGTGTTGCCCCAGATCACGGGCAGACCGACCCAATCGGCCTCGGCCACCGTCTTGGCAACGTTAGCCCGGGCGGCGGGGTCAACGATCATGGCGAACAGGTAGGAGCCGAGAACGCCCAGCAGAATGGGAACGATCTTCACCATGCCCTTGCCCCAGATGTTGCAGACCACGACGACCAGGATCGCGACCAGCGCGACCCACCAGTTGCCGCGGCAGTTATTGATGGCGGAACCGGCCAGAGACAGGCCGATGCAGATGATGATGGGGCCGGTGACGATGGGCGGGAAGAAGCGCATGACCTTCTTCGCGCCGAAGAGCTTGAAGAAGAGCGCCAGAACCAGATATACAAGACCCGCCACGGAGACGCCGAAGCAGGAGTAGGTCAGCGGAATGTCCTGTCCGGAAGCGGTGACCAGACCGTAAGCACCCAGAAACGCGAAGGAGGAGCCGAGGAATGCGGGAACCTTCCGTCCGGTGATGAGGTGGAACAGCAGCGTGCCGAGACCGGCAAAGAGCAGGGTAGTGGATACGTTCAGTCCGGTGATTGCGGGAACCAGAACCGTTGCACCGAACATTGCGAACAGGTGCTGCAGGCCCAGAACCAGCATTTTGGGGGTACCCAGAGTACTTGCGTCATAAACCGCGTCGGTATTCTTTTCGGGAGTAGCCATAAAAATCATCCTTTCTGTTTTTTGCAAATCTACGTGTTTTCATGAAAAAAGAGGCCCTAGGGTTGACCTAAGACCTCCTTTTCACACACTTCTGGGACAGTATACCTCTTTTTTTCCGATATTGCAAGGAAATATGCCAGATCCCACCGCCAAAATATGAACGATTTGTAAAGCGGTTTTTGTGGATTCTGCCATTGGGGGGCAAAACCGGCAGCGCCATTAGGCGATGCCTTCCTGATTAAAATTAAGATTTTAATCAGGAAATAGTATCAATGTATCTGGAAGCCCCGCAGAGTTCGCCGCTCGCAAACGGCAAAACAACATCCGGCTGTCACACGACAGCCGGATGTTATGCTTATTTTGTATCCCGCGGGGGATTTTTCGGCTTTCCCGCTTTGTGTCGGTACTCGCCCTTGGCGTCGAAATTCGCCATGGCGATCAGGTTGATGGCGATGGTGCCGATCAGCAGAAGGGCTGCTTCCCATATCAGACAGTTTACCGCGCTCCACACCATGTCCATCGAATCCATACTGCCGTAACCGGCGGTGACGATGGCCATGATAACGGTGAGGATCAGCCCCAGCCCGCCGAGGATCATCCCCGCGATCCGCTGGGTAAACCGCCATGCGCGGACGCTGCCCATGCCGAAATAGCAGCGGTAGCCGAAGTAGTAGTTGGCCTCCTTCGGCGCGAGAAACAGATACGCCAGTCCAAGGATCAGCGCGATGACCGGGCCGATCATCACGGCGACGCGGCACACGCCCACCAGACTGCCGAAAACCTTGCTCAGGTCAGGCAGCAGCGAGGCAGGGTCAAAGCCGTCCATCACGCTTTTGATGGAGGCAATGTCCAGCGAGCCTTCCGTGGCGGCGGTGATTTCAGTTGGGATCGTGCTCATTATTTTTCCTCCAGGAATTTGCTGATCTCCCGCATAAAGCTGCCCGCATCCTGGAACCGGTGGTAGATGGAGGCAAAGCGGATGTAGGCCACCTCGTCCAGAGGCTTCAGGCGCTCCATGACCATCTCGCCGATCTTGTCGGTGCTGATCTCCCGCTCCAGCGTGTTCTGGATGGTCTGCTCGATCTCGGTGGTGATGCGGTCGAGGTCAGTGACGTCCACTTTCCGCTTGTCAAAGGCGCGGATCATGGAATTGAGAATTTTGTTGCGGTCAAAGTTCTGGCGGGAGCCGTCCCGCTTCACAACGATGATGGGCAGGCTTTCCACGATCTCATAGGTGGTGAACCGGCGCTGGCAGCCCATACACTCCCGGCGGCGGCGGATGCTCAGGCCGTCCTCCGAGTGGCGGGAATCGACGACCTTGCTTTCCTGATCGCCGCAAAACGGACATTTCATGGGAAAAACACTCCCTTCCCCAATACTATTCCTGACATTATAGCAGATGTTGGCAGAACTGTCCAGTTTTTTTTCACCGGCGGGGTTCGACGGGATTCGCTGTTGCCTTTTGCGCCGGTTTCGGTTAAAATGGGGACACTACATCTACCTGAAAAGGAGAACCTTATGTCTAAAAAGCTGCTGTTTGCCCTGTGGGGCGGTCTGTTTATTTTGTGCGCGGGGCTGGGATTTATCCCCGGCTTTTCTCAGAATGTCAGCGCGGGAGCGCAGGCTGTGCTGACGGTGCTGGCTGTGGCATTTTTCGCGCCGCCCGCGTGCCTGATTTACGGCGCGAAAAAGGAGAAGGACGCACGCACACTGAAGCTGGTGCGCGGCATTTCGCTGCTGTCGCTGGGGCTGACGCTGCTGGCACTGGTGCTGAACGTGCTGTCCGCCATGGGGACGGTGACCATGGGAAACGTGTTGTTCGCCGTGCTGATCGTGGTGTCCAGCCCCATGGTCTGCAGCGGCTATTGGGCGCTGAGCCTGTTCCTGTGGGCGTGTCTTCTGATCGTCAGCCACTCGCTGCTGAGGAAGAATTTTAACTGAATCTTTACTACATCTTGTGTATATAAGCGGAAGAAAACCACTACCTGTAGTGCGTTAACTCAAAAGAGGTAAAACGTCGAAAAATGGCTGTGCTATATTCCCAAACGGATAAGGGAACCTCTGATACAAACGGCAGATCGTTGACAGCTGGTTGAATACTATCCGCAGCCAAGCCGGCGATGATTTTTCGGGGGTTCCGGGAGGAAACTCTGAAAAAATCGGGAGGGTTTGGTATGATAAGAAGGTTGGTAGCCAGAGGGTTGCTGTCAGTTGTATTGGCGGCAGCTCTTTTTTCGTTGTTCCGGCTTCTCGCCGGAGCGGCGACGGTGTATCAGGAGATCACCGGCATGGAGGAACTGACCAGCGGGCAATACGTGCTGGTAACGCCCCTTGGCGACGCGCCGGATATCCTGCTGGGAGAAGATTTTGTGATTTCCGCCACGAAACCCACCTTCACCGGCGACACGGTTGCCGCCGGTGCGGAATGGGACTTGACCGTGACGGCGAACGGGGTCATTCTGACGGACGCTCACGGCGTGTCCGCCGCACCCATGGAAGACGACAGAAACGGCATCGCTTCCGGGACATACGAATGGCAGGTTCTCTGGGATGGCGAATATTTTTCCTTTCACGGCTGCAACGGAAGCGAGCCGGTGACGCTGGTCTCCGATACGCTTCTTGAGAATGACTTCCTTGCATGCAGGGACGCAGATATTGAGGAAGCACCGGACTCCTACGTCAGCATCTTTACGCTGTACCGGCGCATGGAGGTGCAGGACGACCCGGAGCCGGAGGAGCTGGAGGAGCCGGGAGAAGTGGTGGAAACGTCGCCCAGTGTGACCGTTTTGCCCGAGGGCGGCACGATCCGCGCCGGGGAGGAAATTACCCTGACCTGCGAGGACGAAAGCGCCGACATTTATTACGCAGTCTCCGCCGACGGGGTGAATTACCAGCCCGATGTGCTGTATGCCGGGCCAATTTGCTTTGAAAAGGACTTCGGAACGGCGTATCTCAAGACATATTCCATCGCCGGGGGCTGCGAACCCGGGGAAGTGACCCGGGTCATTTTCACGGAAGAATTTGACCTTGACTGGAATCTGTACTTCGGTCAGCTCCACGCCCACACCGATATTTCCAACGGCGCCGGGAGCGTGGAGGAAGCGTTCCAATATGCGTCGCAGGTGGATGGTCTGGACTTTTTCGCCGTGACCGACCACAGCGATTCCTTTGACAACGCTGATATGGGCGCCATCGACGCGGATGGCGCGGACATCAGCGCTGACTGGGCGGCTGGGAAGCAGGCGGCCGCTTCCGTGACCAACGGGGATTTTGTGGGGCTTTTCGGCTTTGAGATGACATGGCCTGAAGATAAGCAGCTGGGGCATATCTCCACCTTCAATACCCCCGGCTGGCAGACCAGAGATCAGGAAGCGTTTACCAACGTCACCGCCGCGCTGGAAAATTACTATAAGGCGCTGACCTCCGTCCCCGGTTCCGTCAGCCAGTTCAACCATCCGGACGACATTCACGGGGATTTCGAGCGGTTCGACCACTACAGCCCCCAATATGACGCGGCAGTCTCCCTGCTGGAGGTGGCCGGGGAGGACGGCGTGGTGGACTGCGGATATTATGATCGGGCGCTGGACGAGGGCTGGCACGTCGCGCCCACCAACAACCAGAATAACCACAACGGGCAGTGGGGCGACGCCAGCGACGCGCGGACTGTGGTGCTGGCGAAGGATCTGACGGAGGAAGCGCTGTACGCTGCCATGAAGGACCGCCGGGTCTACGCCACGCAGGACAGTGACCTTGCCATTTATTATGAGCTGAACGGTACGGTCATGGGCAGCATCATCCCCAAGTCCGAGAATGCGGCGGTCACCGTTTTCCTGAGCGACCCCACGGACGAGGCCATCGGCAGCGTGGAGGTGGTGACGGACGGCGGGGCAGTGCTTGTGAGCGAGTATGTCGAAACGCCTTCGCAGGTGCTGGAACTGTCCGCCTCCGGCGGACACAGCTACTACTATCTCCGTATCACCCAGCCGGATGGGGACGTGGCCGTAACCGCGCCCGTGTGGATGGACGGGTATGACGATATCGGCATCGGGAGCTTCACGTCGGATACCCTCACCCCTGCCCGGGACGAGGAGATCGGGCTGATGGTGGAGCTGTACAATGACGAGTCGGTGGAATTTGATCTGGACGCGCTGTCGCTTTATGCCGACGACAAACTGGTCGAAACTGTCTCCAAACCGGGGACGGTGGCGGCAATGGATACGCTGGACTATACCTTCTACTACGCCCATCCGGAGCTGGGCGTGACGGAGTTCCGGGTCGTGGCAACCGGCAGCGTAAACGGGGAAAGCCGCACCTACGAGGACACGCTGAGCCTGAGCTTCCGCGTCCCGGAGCAGGTGAAGCGCATCTCCGTGGACGCTTCCCACGGCAATTCCGGCGTTGATAAGCTGAACCGGCTGAAAGCTATCGCCGCCAAGGTCAATATAGCAGTGGATATTCTGGACGGCGAGCTGCCCGAAAACAGCGACCTCCTGCTGATAACCGCCCCGTCAAAGCCCTTTGACGAAGAATTTGTGGAGAAAGTCAGGACGTTTGTCGAAAACGGCGGCACGGTCATTCTCTGCGGTCAGGCGGACATGGGCGATCTGAGCGGCCTGCACACCTCCGGCGAGCTGAACAGGCTGCTGGAAGCCATGGGCGCGACGGTGCGCCTGAACGACGACACCGCGTGGGACGAGGAAAACAATAGCGGTACGCCCGACGCGGTATCCGCCAATGTGTTCAACCCTGGCGGCGATTTGACAAAATCTCTGAAACCCGAGCAGACCTACACCCAGCGCGCCGGATGCACCGTAAATCCGGGAATCGGGACTTGGCTGGTGAAAGGGCGCAGCACCACCCACGGCGTGGACGCGGACGGCGACGGACAGGACACCGGTGAAAACGCGGTGCTGCTTGCCTGTGAGGAACTGGCAAACGGCGGCAATGTGTACGTCAGCGGCGGACTGTTCCTGGAAGACAGCGCCATGAAGGAGCCGGACAATGTCTGGAAGAGCGTCAGCGGAAATCTGGCCATTGGGGAAGCGTTGCTGAAAATCGAGCGGGCGGCGTATCCGGAGCTGGTCACCATCGGCGAAATGCGTTCCGGCAAGGACGAAGAGGTGTACCATATTCGTGGCTGGGCGACCTCCGGGACTTCCCGGCCGGGAAACAGTTTCCCCGATACCATTTATTTGCAGGACGATACCGGCGGCGTTGCCCTGGTGCCGTTTACCGAGGACAAAATCCAGGTTGGCACACCTATAGAGGCAGTCGGGCAGAAGAAAATCCGCGGCGGCAACGTGGTACTGAAAATCATCGACTACGAAGTGCTGGGCAAGCCGCTTTACAACTACACGCCGAAAACCACCCCGAACAAGACCGCCATGGACTACGAAGCAAACGGCGGCCGCCTGATGCAGGTGGAGGGCAGGGTGACGGATGTGACCTACAGCGTCGGCGGCAAGGGCGTCTCCCGCATCACGTTAAAGGACGGAAACGGCGATCTTGCGGAAATTCTGATCGAGGACGACATTGTGTCCGGCGCGACCGAAAAAAATGACCTGGCCTCTCAGGTGAAGAAGGGCCGCACCGTGCGGGCGATCGGCATTCTCCATCTGGACAGCGACGGCACGCCGGTTCTCCGGGTGCGCAACTGCGACGAGGTGGTCTACGTGCCGCCCGTCCCGGTTTCCCTGGGTTCCCGCAGAAATCCCCGCACCGGCGATTTGATCTGGATTGCTGTCGGGGTGATGGTGCTGTCCGGAATCGGGCTTGCAGTGCTGTTGAATAAGAAGAAACGGTAAAAATAGTGCCGGGGGCGGTCAGCCCCCGGCATTCTTACATTAAATGTGTATGTACTGCTTATACGAGTTTTTAATAAAACGCTTAAAAGCGTTTTATTAGGCCGCAGGATTGC
>ERZ506432.288-NODE-288-length-22381-cov-5.167876_pt1 | contig 22381 bp, 18 predicted proteins | sample MGYA00513663_ERZ506432 | MGnify/ENA metagenome assembly ERZ506432
CTGCGGAAGTGGAGCAAAAAGACGGCTGAGACTCGCAGACGCAATTGTGCGGTGTTGCCCTATTACAGGGGGCGGCTTAATCGCCCCTTGATTACTTTCCAGCAGGTAGGGCGCAAATGGTCAAGGGCGGCGGTACGCCGCTCGTCTTGCTCTTGACCATTTGTGACCTGGCTGCTATTGACAGGATTGAGGTTCACGAAGCCACAGGCAGCAGGACAGTCTAATTGCGATTGCACTGCTCGCTTAGAAAGCAAGTCTCGCAGATAAGCTGTTTAACTTCCTTCATAATCAGCGCGTCATCGCTGGGTAGCTCATAGGCTTCGATTTTTTGAATGCCTGTCGGGTTACGCAGTCCGTAGTCAATCAATTTTCCATTTCCGGTTTTACATAGCGGTAGACCTCGGCGCAGAACGAAACACTGTCACCAACGGCGCACTCTTCAAAGCCGGATTTGTCCATCCGGACGTGATCCTCTTTTCCATCAAACATTGTTCCGTCGGTATACATCCCGCTGATGAAAATGCGTTTAAGGCAACGCCGCACAATTGTGCCTGCGAGCCTCAGCCGTCTTTTTGTCCCACTTCTTCAGCTCGAAAAATGGGAAATACATACAGTATTCCTCCATTTTTCAAACTTTGAATTGGGGCAAAAATCCTGGCTGAGTCTTCTTGTCAAATTGTGCGGTGTTGCCTTAAAACAAACGTGCTTTGACTCGACTTTTTCAATCTGTCCTTTGAAATGTGACATAACCGCATTGAAGAAGCAGCTAGGGTGTATCTGAAAAGAGGATTATTGATTTCAGAACGTTTCATAGAAAGCAGCTTCTTTATAAGTTCTCACCGTTGGTCGCGATGACATCGGCGTACCAGGCAGCAGATTCCTTGGGAATTCGCTCGCAGGTACGGTAATCTACGTAGACAATGCCGAAGCGCTCCTCATAGCCGGAGCTCCATTCAAAGTTATCCAGAAAACTCCACTGCAGATATCCGCGGATGGGCGTTCCTTCCTCGATGGCCTTGCCCAACTCCAAAAGATAACGGTGCAGGAAATCAATCCGGTCAAGGTCGTGCACCTTCCCGTCCAGATAGACCTTGTCGTTGCAGCTCAGGCCGTTCTCGGTGATGTAAATGGGCAGACCGTAGCGGCGGTAGATGTGCATAGGGCCATAGTGCAGCACTTCCGGCGTGACGCCCCACTTGCAAGCGGTCAGGGGGAAGCCGGGATTGCGCTTGACTTCCTCGCCCTGTTCGTTGACCATGAAGCCCTGATAGATATTCAGGCCAAGATAGTCCGGCGTTTCCATCATATCCCAGTCCCCGGGATCAATGGTGGCGGCGAAGCGCTTAAAGGCATCCGACGCACTGTCGTCATAGTGGTGAAGAATCAGGCTGTCAAGGAAAACGTTGAAACTCCAGCCCACCTTCAGGTCAAAGCTGGCGCGGTAGGCCGCTTCCCTTCCCTCCGGGGTATCCTTCTCGGGATATGCAAGGCTCCCACATGGCACCACGCCCACAAGGGTTTCCTTGCCGCATACCTCCTTGATGGCTCGCTGGGCAACGCTGTGGGCAAGGCAAAGGTTGTGGTAAACCAGAGCCACCTTCTCCTCCGGCAGCTTCCAGCCGGGGGCGTGATTGCCTGTTCCATAGCCAAGCTGAGCAATGCACTGAGGCTCGTTGATGGTCATAAAGTTTCGGACGCGTCCCTTGAAGCGCTGGGCGATGATACGGGCGTAACGTGCAAAAACGTCCGCAATCTCCCGGTTCAGCCAGCCGCCCTTATCCTGCAGGGCGCTGGGCAGATCCCAGTGGTAGAGGGTAATCAGCGGCTCAATCCCGCTCGCAATCAATTCATCTACCAGATTGTCGTAAAACCGGAGTCCCTGTTCGTTGACCTCGCCGTCACCGTCAGGTATGACTCTCGCCCAGCTGATGGAGAAGCGGTATGCCTTGATATTAAGCTGCTTCATCAGCGCCACATCCTCCCGGTAGCGATGGTAGCTGTCGCAGGCTACGTCGCCGGTGTCCCGGTTTTTGATGTTGTTGGCAGCGGGGTCATGGCAGAAATCGTCCCAGATATTGGGGCCTTTCCCATCCTCATTCCAGGCACCTTCGCACTGATAAGATGCGCAGGCAACACCCCATAGAAAATTCTTTGGAAACTTGCTCATACTGTCACCTCAACATGATACTTTTTCTTCCCGTCCTTCATGGGAATCAGATTGCCCGCCACATTTTCACCGTCCACGCGCAGGCTGTAAGTCCCCGTCTGAACCACGTGGATGTGGTAGGCTGCACCCCGGTAACGGCGCCGGACAGAGTACTCCTCCAGCGCCCCGGGCAGGCATGGGTCGATTTGCAATCCGGCAGGGGTGGGTTTCACACCCAGAATATACTGGCTGATATTCACGAACGTCCAGGCGGCTGTGCCAGTGAGCCAGCTGTTTCTTGCCGCGCCCTCATCGTAAGAAGCGCGGGCCGCCACCGTCTGGGCATAGACATAGGGTTCCACCCGGCGAATGTCGCTGTGTTCCTCCTGATAAACAGGGCAGGTTCTGCGGTAGATATCAAAGGCATTCTCTCCTCTGCCCACAACGGTTTCCGCGATGCTGATCCAAGGGTTGTTGTGGCAGAAAACGGAGCCGTTTTCCTTGTATCCGGGAGGATAGCTGGTAATTTCTCCCAGCTCTTTGTGATAAACGGTATAGCAGGGTGCCAGCAGCTCCACGCCGTATTTGCCCAGCAGCCGCTGCCGCACGGAGTCCAGTGCCCGAACCGCTTTGCCGTCGTCAGTTCCGATGCCGGCCATGACGCACATACCCTGTGGCTCGATGAAAATCTGGCCCTCGTCGCAGGTATGGCTTCCCACGGCATTGCCGTAAGCATCATAGGCACGAACAAACCAGTCTCCGTCCCAACCGGCGGTCTTGACAGCGGCTTCCATTTCCGCCGCCGCTGCTTCCACCTCCGCCGCCTCGTTGTCCAGACCGGCATACCGGCACAGCGAGGCATACTGTTTTCCGTAGAGGACGAACATGCCGCCGATGAACACAGATTCCGCCACAGGGCCTTCCGAAGGGCCGGTGGTCTGGAAGCTCTCGCCGGGTTCTTCCGAGAAGCAGTTCAGGTTCAGGCAGTCGTTCCAGTCGGCTCTGCCAATCAGGGGAAGGCCGTGGGGTCCTTTATGGTTCATGGTGTAGCGGACGCTCCTGCGCAGATGCTCCATCAAGGGCGCTTCGCTGCCGGGGACATTGTCAAAGGGCGTGGGATGCTCCAGAATGGAAAAGTCCCCCGTCTCGCTGATATAAGCGTAAGTACAGGCAACCAGCCACAGCGGGTCATCATTGAAGCCGCTGCCCACATCGTTGTTGCCCCGTTTTGTCAGAGGCTGGTACTGATGATAGGTGGAGCCGTCCGCCCACTGGATGGAGGCAATGTCGATGATGCGTTCCCGGGCACGCTCCGGCGCCATGTGGACAAAACCCAGCAAATCCTGGCAGCTGTCCCGGAACCCCATGCCCCGTCCGGTACCGGACTCAAAGTAGCTGGCACTGCGGCTCATATTAAAGGTGACCATGCATTGGTACTGGTGCCAGATGTTCACCATACGGTTGAGCTTCTCGTCGCCGCTTTCCAGGGTGTAGACGCCCAGCAGCTTGTCCCAATATTCCTCCAGTTCCGTCAGGGCATTCTCAACGGATGTATCCGTGGAGAACTTTTTCAGCACCCGGTAGGCGGTATCCTTGCGGATGACGCCGGGAGTCAGGAATTTCCGGTCTCTGGGATTTTTGCCATAGCCGAGGACAAACACAAATCCCCTTTCTTCGCCGGGTGCAAGGGTTACATCCAGCGCCAGTCCCGCCATAGGCGCGCCGCCGTGGGCGACAAAATCGCCGGTCTTTCCACTCAGAATAGCCTGAGGTCTTGCAAAAGTCCCAAAGGTTCCCAAAAAATGATCCCGGTCGGTGTCGTAGCCCGCAATGGGGGCATTCACGCCGTAATAGGCATAGTGATTCCGCCGCTCCCGGTATTCGGTTTTGTGATAAATTGCGCTGCCTTCCACTTCCAGCTCGCCGATGTTCAGGTTCCGCTGGAAATTGGTGGCGTCATCCACCGTGTTCCACAGGCACCACTCTACGGCAGCGGTGAAGCGGAAGCGCTTGGTTTCCGCTGAGCGGTTGGTCAGGCGGACGCGCTGCACCTCGCAATTTTCCCCGATGGGTACGAGAAAAGTCAGCTCCGCGTAAAGGCCGTCCTTCTCCGTCTCAAAAACGGTGTAGCCCATACCATGACGGCAGCGGTAACTGTCCAGCGACCGATCCACGGGATGGAAGGTGGGACTCCAGGGCGCTTTATCTTCCTCTTTGATGTAGAAAAACCGTCCGCCCACATCTGCCGGGACATTATTGTAGCGGTAGCGCAGGATGCGCTGAAGCTTCGCGTCACGGTAGAAGCAGTAGCCGCCAGCGGTATTGCTGATGAGGGAGAAAAACTCCTGGCTGCCCAGATAGTTGATCCAGGGCATGGGAGTTGCCGGGGTTTCAATTACATACTCTTTTCTTTTATCGTCAAAAAAACCATATTGCATGGCGAAAGTCCTCCAGATGGAAGATGATGATTGCCGGAGGGCCTTACACAGGCCCTCCCAAATGAAATTAAAGACTGTTCAGCTGATCCAGAAGACGATCCAGCATCTCCTGGGACACCATTCCGCCGCCGAAGCTCAGGGCGCCGCGAAGGGGCATATACTGCATCATCGCCATGTTCATCTCGTCGGAAATGGCTTCCTTTGCCGCATCTGTGTTCTCGGCGTTGTCCGGGGAAAACGTCTTTTTAATGACCTCCAGCATGGGCGCCATCACGGCAGCTGCGCTGGGGTCTGCCATCAGATCCATGAAAATGGTGTCCATGGTGTAGTGCTTTTTGACCCTCACAGTGGAGGTAACATTCACGGCAGCACTCACGTCGATGTGCCGGGAGGACTGCCCCACTTCAATCGTAAACTCGCCTGTCTTGACGTGCCAGTCGTGAATCTGGGCGTTCCAGTAGGCGAAGGCGCGCTTGTCCAGTGTGAAGGTCACATCCTTGCTTTCCCCGGGCTGGAGAGCAACCTTATCAAAGCCCTTCAGCTCCCGCACCGGGCGGAGTACCTCGCTGTGCTTCTCACCTACGTAGAGCTGGACAACGGTTTTGCCGAAGCGGCTGCCGGTATTCGTCACGGTAACCGTGGCGGTAAGGGTATCCCGGTCGGTGATCTCCGACGCGTTCAGGCGCAGATTCGAGTAGGCAAAGGTGGTGTAGCTCAGGCCGTGACCGAAGGGGAACAGAACATCCATTTCCTTCTTATCATAATAGCGGTAGCCCACGAACACGCCCTCGCGGTAGTCCGCCTCGTTGCCCTCGCCGCCGTAGAAAAGGTAGGAGGGGTTATCGGACAGCTTGACGGGGAAGGTCTCCGGCAGATGACCGGAGGGATTCACTTCGCCATAGAGCACGCGAACCGTCGCCAGGCCAACCGCCTGACCGCCCAGATAGCCTTCCAGAACCGCCTTGACCTTGCCGATCCAGGGCATCTCTACAGGAGAGCCGTTGTGGAGTACCACCACGGTGTTGGGGTTCACTTCCGCGACAGCCTCAATCAGTCTGTTCTGGCAGTCGGGCATACGCATATGGCTGCGGTCATAGCCCTCGGATTCATAAGCATCCGGCAAGCCCGCGAACACAACGGCAACCTTGGCTTTCTTCGCTGCGGCAACCGCTTCGGCAATCATTTCATCGGTTGCCGCGTCCCCCGCAACGCTGTAGCCCCGAGCATAGGTCACCTTTTTTCCCTCCGCCGCTTCCAGCGCGGAGGTGGTCTTGAAGCAGTTGATATGGGAGCTGCCGCCGCCCTGGAACCGGGGCTTTACCGCAAACTCGCCAATAAAGGCCGCCTCCTCGTCCTGACTCAGGGGCAGAATTCCCTCATTCTTCAGCAGAACCATACAGTCTGCAGCAATGTCTGCACTCAGAAGGTGCTGGGCTTCCATATCCCAGGGAGTTTCGGGTTTTGCGTTTTCCAGGTAGCGGAAGTTGATGGTGAGAATCCGCTCCACCGCCTGATCCACCAGCTTTTCGTCCAGCTTGCCGCTGCGAACCGCTTCCACGATCCGGGCATCATTGATACCGCCGGAAGAAGGCATTTCCAGATCCAGCCCGGCGGCAACGCCGGCAACACGGTTGGAAACCGCACCCCAGTCGGACATCACATAACCCTCAAAGCCCCATTCCTTCCGAAGCACATCGGTCAGCAGCCAGGGATTCTCCGAGGCATAGACGCCGTTGATCCGGTTGTAGGAGCACATCACCGTCCACGGCTGCGCCTTTTTCACGGATGTTTCAAAGGCGGGGAAATAGATTTCCCGCAGCGTCCGCTCATCGGCGTTGGAGCTGGAGCTCATGCGGCGGTGCTCCTGATTGTTGGCGGCAAAGTGCTTGATGGAGGTGCCCACATTGCGGCTCTGCACACCGTTAATATAGGCGGCAGACATTTCACCCGCCAGATAGGGATCCTCAGAAAAATACTCAAAATTTCTTCCGCACAGAGGGGAACGCTTGATATTGACAGCCGGGCCCAGAACCACGCTGAGCTTTTCATGCTGGCAGCTGTCGCCGATGGCTTCGCCCATTTTCCGGATCAGATCCCGGTCGAAGGACGCTGCCGTGGCGGAGGCTGCCGGCATACACACAGCCTTGATGCTGTCATTCATGCCCAGGTGATCCCCTTTGTCATCCTGCTTGCGCAAACCATGCGGGCCGTCGCTGACCATCACGGAGGGAACTCCCAGACGCTCGACGGATTTGGTATGCCAAAAATCCAGACCGGAGCACAGGCCGGCCTTCTCTTCCAGAGTCATTTGGGAAACCAGTGCTTTAATTTCCATAATACATACTCCTTATACGAGCTTACCGCAGCATTGAGGGCTAAGATTTCCGCAATGCTGCGGTAATGGCTGATACTATTTCAGTTCTACCGTGCTCAGATCCCATTCCTCATGAATCTTGGGAACGTCGCTGATCAGGCGCTTGGTATACGCGGCCTTGGGATTGAGGATGACCTCGTCCGCCTTGCCGAATTCCACAAACCTGCCATGCTCCATGATATAAACGGTATCGGAAATGTAATACGCCAGGCCAATATCGTGGGTGATGAAGATAACGGTCATGCCGATCTCATCGCGCAGCTGTAGCAGCATATCCAGAATGGTGGCGCGGGAGCAGGCGTCAACCATGGAGGTCGGCTCGTCCGCCAGCAAGATCTTGGGCTTGAGCAGGAAAATACGGGCGATCATCAGACGCTGCATCTGGCCGCCGGAGAGCTCGAAGGGATATTTATTGGTCAGCTCCGCGAACTTCAGGTTTACAAAGGAGCAGGCTTCGGTCATCATTTCGATCTTCTTCTCCTTGGGGAGATGCTTGCCGCCGCGCATGTTAATGCAGTCGAGAAGCACGGTGTCAATTTTATTGAAGGTATTGAAGGAAGAGAAGGGATCCTGAAAAATGGCCTGAATGCCTCTCCAGTATTCCTTTTTCTTTCTGTGGGAGGAAACGTCCCGGGGCTTGCCCTGGAACAGGATCTCCCCTTCCGTCTGATTCAGCAGACCCAGCAGCATTTTGGACAGGGTGGTCTTACCGGAGCCGGACTCACCGACGATGGAGACGAACTCGCCCTCGTGAAAGTCAAAGTCCACATGGTCAACAGCCACGGTTTTCTTTTCGCCAAGTCCGAATACCTTGGTTACCCCGTGGCCGGACAGGCAAAGCGGTGCGTTGGTGAAATCCTTCGTTTTCGGAACGTAATCACTCATGGCTGTACACCTCCTTCAATTCATCCTGACCCAGCAGGCAGCGGTACATACGTCCGTCGCCGAGATCCTTTTCGGGGATGGCGCTGTAGCGGCACTCAGGCCGGGCGTACTTGCACCGCTCGGCAAAACGACAGCCCTGAGGCGGTTTTTTCAGGTTGGGCGGCGTACCGGGAATCGCAGTCAGCTTGTGTCCGCGCGTGCCCTCCTCGGGAACCAGAATGGAGCTCATCAAGCCGTGGGAGTACGGATGCACGGGATCGAACACCATTTCTTCCGCAGTGCCCTTTTCCACAATCTGTCCGGCGTACATGACCATGATGTCATCGGTCACATTGTAGAGCAGAGGCAGCTCGTGGGTGATGAACAGCATGGACTTGATATAGCCCTTTTCCATCAGCTCCCGCATCATCTTGATAACCATCTTCTGAGAGGTCACGTCCAGCGCGGAGGAAGGTTCGTCGGCAATCAGAACCTTGGGGTTCAGAATGGTAGACACAGCGATGACGGTACGCTGCTTCATACCGCCGGACAGCTCCACCGCGTGTTTATCCAGCACCTCGGGCGGCAGACCCAGTTCCGCAAACCGTGCTTCCGCCAACTCCCGGATCAGCTTCTTGTCTTTCTTGGGGTCATGTGCCCGCACCACGTCCTCGATAAAGCGGATGATTCTCTGGGTTGGGTTCAGGGCGTTCATGGCAGCTTGGGGAATGTAGGCAATTTCCGTGCCGAGGATGCTCTTACGGACATCATCCGGCTTCATACCGGAGATATTTCTGCCGTCGATGACGATATCGCCGCTCATATAGTGCAGAGGCGGGAAATAGTAGCCCATCATAGAAAGCGCCAGTGTGGATTTTCCGCAGCCGGACTCGCCCGCGATGCCCAGGGACTTGCCTTCCTCGATTTTGAAGGAGACGCCGTCCACGGCGTAAACATCCTCGTGGAAGCGGGTCACATATTTGGTTTTGAGGTTTCTGACCTCCAGCATTACTTTACCCATTGCGTCGTCCTCCTTAGTCTCTCAGGGTGGGATTGAATACCTGGTCGAGACCCGTGTTCATCAGATTCAAAGAGAAAGAGATGAGGGTGATGGTCAGAATCACAGGGAAGTAAGCCCACCAGGAACCGTTGGTATGCGCGGAATACAGCATGGCCCAGTTCATCATCAGACCCAGCGTAGGAACTTCGGTGGTCTTGGGGCCAAGACCCAGCAGTGACAGCTGTGCTTCGCTGAGGATGCCGGAGGAAACCTGAAGAATGAAAGCCATGACGACATAGGAAGCAATGTAGGGCAGGATATCCGTCAGCACGATGCGAACCAGGCTGTGTCCGGAGAGCTTGCTCAGGTTGACGTGGTCACGGTTGCGCAGGCTGATGACCTGAGAACGGACGGAACGAGCGGTCCAGGTCCAGCTTGTCAAGCCGATAACCAACGCGACCACCGCCGCGCCGCGCTGTTCCTGACCGATGGAATAGGAAATCAAAATCAGCAGGATGAAGCTGGGGATAACGGTGAAAATGTTGGTGATGAACATAATCAGATCGTCCGCAAAGCCGCCTAAGTAACCGGCCAGCAGGCCCAGGGTCAGGCCAATGATTGTGGCAACGGCACCGGCGATCAGGCCGATTCTGATGGAGGTGCCGCAGGCGGACACCAGCTCTTTAAGGACGTCGCGGCCGAAGTTGTCGGTGCCCAGCGGCAGAGTCTTGACGTTGGCAACGGCACGGATGTTGACATAGTCGGTTTTGCTGATGGAATTCACCTTTTCCAGATCGCCCTCATCATTCTCATCGGCGATAATCCGCACGTCAGCGGAGCGCAGCTCCAGCAGAGCGTTATTCAGGCGCTTGTAATAGTTCCGCTTTGCCATGGTCATGCCGGCAGGCTTGGCGGTAACCTCGTAATTGTCGTTCCACAAATCCACCAACGCGTCGGTGTCGTTAATGTCCAGTCCGGACACGTCGATGCCCATAGCGGTGAACCACTCCACCATGGCAACCCTGTCCTCAGCGGACAGAGCCTTCGCGATTCGGTTATCGTCCGCGTCGGAAAGACGCAGCGTCTCGGTGTCGGTGCCCACGGCGTCATACAGGGAAACGTAAGTACCGGGAGATGCGAAGGTGCCAACGCCAATCATTTCCAGAGGGTTTCCGGGGTTGAACATGGGATAGATCAGCATGATCAGAAGGATAAACACAAAAATGCCAAAACCAACCACAAATTTGGGGGAATGAAAAACCTGGCGCAGTGTATTCTTCATTTTTAATTCCTCCCTTAGCTGTCAAACTGGGCGGCTTTGACTCTGGGATCGATAAAGCCGTAGATGATGTCCAGCAGGAACGTCACTATCAGAACCATAATGGTGATAATCAGAGTAGTAGCAGAAATCAAGGGATAATCCGCCGCGGTCACGGCGCTGTACATGGTGCTGCCGAGACCGGGATAGGAGAAGATGATCTCAGCGACCAGAGCGCCGCCGATCATGGTGCCGATGGACAGCGCCAGGCCGGTGACCTGGGGCAGCATGGCGTTGCGGAAAACATAACCGACGATCTTGCGATCCTTGATGCCAAGGAACCGGGCATACTTGACATAGTCGGCATTAAGTTCATAGATAGACATGGAGCGCATACCCACGGCCTGACCGCCGATGGAAACCAGGACAATGCTCCAGAAGGGCAGCTGGTAGTGAGAAATCACAGAGGAAATAAACCTCCAGCTGAAATTGGGAATCATATCAAAACCATAGCCGCCGGAAATGGGAGCCCATTTCAGTTTCACGGCGAAGAGAACAAGAAGAATCACTGCCATACCGAAAGCCGGGACGTTGCCCAAAAACAGGAAGGTCGGGAGCAGAACCTTGTCAAAGCCCTTGCGGATGTACGCCGCCAGGGCGCCAAGCAGGTTGCCAAGCAGCCAGCCAACCAGGATCGCGGGCAACTGCAGGCAGATCGTCCACATGATGGCGCTGGAAATAATGTTGCTGACGGGTCTGGGATACTGGCTGAAGGAAAGCCCAAAGTCGCCGTGGATGGCGTTCTTGCAGAAGATCAGAAACTGCTCCGCCATAGGCTTATTCGTACCGAACTGTTCTGCATAACGCTCGTAAATTTCCTGCACGGCAGAGGCGTCGGACATACCGTTCGCCATTTTACCGGTGATGGCCGCGACAGGGTCGGCAGGCATCAGCCGGGGCAGAAAGAAATTGAGGAATACTGCAACGACAAAAGTAATAAGAAACCAGATTATTTTTTTTCCAAAATATTTACGGTAGCCTTTCATGCTACTTTTCCCCCTTTAGCATAAAAACGGGAAGGGCCATGCTCCATGAAGGAGCATGGCCGCTTCGAATTAACTATTAGCCGACCAGCTCGAGCTCGTACAGCGCGGCAATACCGTAGCCATCGGTGCAGTCAGCAGGGGGAATGTTCCGGCCGTCATCGCCGGCGGGGAAGTTGGTCCAGACAGACTCGTTGACGCAGTGGAACACGGAAGGACGATACATCAGGGAGAAGCTGGGAACCTCGGTCAGGTAGATCTCGGTCAGCTTGGTGTACAGATCCTTCAGCTCAGCAGTGTCAGTGGTGGTGGGGATCTTCTTGATGAGAGCCTCAGCCTCGTCATTGACGTACTGGCCCCAGTTGCCGGACCAGTTGTTGGCAATACCCACATAGTCCTTGCCCATAAACTGGTTCACACGGCCCCAGGGATTGGAGGGAGTGGAAGCATCGGGAGACCACATGAAGATGGCGTACTCAGTCTGGTCGGGATCGACAAACACGGTCTGATAGATGGAGTACTCGGGATACAGAGTGGTGATCTCAACGCCAATGTTCTTACCGGCAGCGGCAACCACTTCCATGGAGGCCTGCCAGTCAGTCCAGCCGTTGGGGCAAACAGCGTTCAGGGAGATCTTCTCACCGTTCCACTCACGCCATCCGTCGCCGTCGTTGTCCACGATACCGGCTTCGTCCAGCAGAGCCTTGGCGCCTTCGATGTCATTGCCTGCCCACTGCAGATCGGCAACGGCGTCGTGATCGTACAGAGCCTGCTCACCGTCGGTGGGGTTCATCAGGGAGCGGGGAACATCGGAGAAGCTGGGGGACTGATTGGTCATGGCGTTGGCGATGATGGTATCGTAGTCAACAGCCATGGCAATGGCCTTACGGAGGGCGGTATTCTCAGCGATAACGGGGAGGTTCATGTTGTACCATGCGGTAGGCATGGTCAGGCAGACACCATAGGGAGCTTCGTCATAGAAGGTGGAGATGGGCAGGCCGTCTTCCAGCCACAGATTCTGAATGTTGCCGATGAACTGCTGGCAAACGTCAACCTCGCCAGCCTTCAGAGCGACTTCACCAGCGGCGTTATCAGCGTAGATAACGTGAGCCAGGTACTTGGGAACAGGGAGCTTACCCCACATGGAGGCGTCCTGACCCCAGTAGTTGTCGTCACGGATCAGAACGACCTTCTGATCGTCGGAGTAGTACTTGGTGTAGGGGCCGGACCAAACGACATCATCACCGGGGTCGTTCAGGATAGCGGTGGCGTCGCCGTTGCAGCGCTCAACGACCTTGTCGATCCAGGCAGCCTGCGCAATGGGAGCCAGTTCCAGGAAGTCCAGAACCTTCAGGGGGTTGACAGGCGCGCCACTTGCATCAAGCTTGCAGTGGATGACCAGGCTCTTGTCACCGGTAGCCTCGATGCTGTCGATGAAAGCGCCGTAGGAAGAACCGGTGCCGTTGCCGATCTCAACGCCGATTTCCCAGGTGCGGACAACGTCGGCGGCGGTGACAGGCGTGCCGTCAGACCAGTGGGCGGCTTCCTTCAGATTGACAGAAAGCTCAGTCATGTTGTCGTTCCAGGTGTAGTCGCCGTCGGCCAACAGACCGATCAGCTCGCCGGTCATTACGTTCCACATGTACAGGGTCTCGAACATGGTGGTACGGTAGCCGGCACCAGCGGCGAGGGCCATGGCGTTATTCTGGTTGGTTCCGATGACGTTCCAGGAGTTGACGGTACCCCACTGCTGACCAGCAAAGTACAGGGTCTCGTCACGAGGCAGGTCGGTGGTATTGCCGGCTGCTTCGGTTTCGGCAGGGGCTTCCGCTTGCGTGGGAGCCTCGGTGGCGGCGGGTGCTTTCGTCTCCGTAGTGGCGGAGCCGCCGCAGGCAGCAAGGCCAATAACCATGACCAGAGCCAGCAGCAACGCGATGAGCTTTTTCATTGTGTTTCCTCCTTTAATTTTTGTTATTGACCTTCTTGGGGAAGGCCATTAACTACAATGGTTTATCATGTCTTTCCTGAAAGGAAAGACACAAAAAGGGATATCCCTTTTTGCCGGATGAAATCACGGTGTCAGCTTTTTCACCGTTTCGCCCGGGAGCAGGGTCCCGCCAACCACATGGCGTCCCGGGATGTAGGATCTTCCCTCTTCCACTGCTCTGGCCAGCTCCTCGGCTGCCAGCTCTCCCATCCGCTCGGCATCCTGCCGCATGGTGGTCAGCTTCGGGCGGAGCGTCTGACAGAAATCAATGCCGTCATACCCGACGATGCTGACATCGTCCGGGACGGACAGGCCCATTTTCTCAAGCTCGTTTTTGCCCCCAAGGTGGGCGATGTCGTCGGGATAGAGGATGCACGTTGGCGGATCGGGAAGCTCCATCAGCTTCCGGGTTGCCGCCGCCGAGGATTCCGGATCCAGATACATGCTCTGAACCAAATATTCGTCCGGCAAGGAAAGCCCCAGTTCCTTGCAGGCTCTGCAGAAGCCGGAGATTCTGCGGCGCGTCACCGGCGTATCTTCTCCATAGGCGAACGCAATCTTCCGGTGTCCCATACTATACGCATATTTCACCAGTTCCGTCATCCCGCCCACGTTATCGGACAGGACACTGCCGCAATTTTCAAACACGCAGTCAATCGTCACAACGGGGATGCCGCTGTTCGCCAGATCCACCACGGCATGCTCCGTATAATCCACGGAGGCGATGACCACTCCGTCACAGTTACGGTAACGGGCGTGATCCACATAGCTGATTTCCTGACCGCCCATGTGGTCACTGATGAAGGAAATGTCGTAGCCCAGTTCCTCAGCGCGATGCTTGAAGCTGTTGAGAATGTGGGAGAAGAAGCTGTGCGTCAACCCCTTGTTGGCCTGATCCTCAAAAAGAACGCCAAAATTATACGAGCGGCTGGTTTTCAGCATCCGTGCGGCAGAATTTGGTGTATAACCCATTTGGGAAGCCACTTTGCGGATAGTCTCTTTTGTCTCTGCGCTGATATCCGGCGCGCCGTTCAGCGCCTTACTGACAGTGGCAATGGAGAAACCGCACTCCTTTGCAATCATCTTTATCGTCACCATAATGGCCTCCGGGGCCTGAATTTGTCTGCGAATGCAAGGACATGTGCATTTTGAACAATCGGCCGCATATCTGAAACGTTTTCGTACAGCTATATTAACACCATTTTATTTTCTTGTCAAGAGGGTTTTTGAAATTCAAGAATTTTTGTACAATCCGCTGATAAACTATGGAATATGCTTAATCTGAGTCCAATTTTCACAATTAAGCTATTGACTTTGACGAATGATTGTCCTATAGTGTATTTTGTAAGCAAGTCGATTTCGAAAACGTATTCGGAGGTATTGCCAATGAAAACACGCACCCTTAACGGCGCATGGACGCTGGAAATTCCGGGCACCCCCTTTGCTGCTGTCCCCGCCACCGTCCCCGGCTCGGTTTACCATGACCTGCTCGCCGCGGAGCGGATTCCCGATCCATTCTACCGGGACAACGAAATGGAAGCCCTAAAGCTGATGGACAACGATTTTGTCTATTTCCGCAGCTTCCAGGTGGACGATGCCCTTCTCGCCGGGGACAAGGTTTTGCTCCGGGCAGAGGGACTGGACACCATCGCCGCCGTCCATATCAACGGTCAGATCGTCGGTGAGGCCTGCAATATGCACAGAATCTGGGAGTTCGACGTTAAGTCCGTTCTCCATCCCGGAGAGAACACCATCACCGTCTCCTTCCGCTCTCCTACTAAGTATATTAAGGAAGCATACGCAAAGTCCGTGGCAGACGGCAGCTCTGATGCCATGGTGGGCTTCCCTAACATCCGCAAAGCCCACTGCATGTTCGGCTGGGACTGGGGTCCCCGTCTGCCTGACGCCGGCATCTGGCGGAACATTTCCATCATCAGCATCGAAAAAGCCCGTATTCAGGACGTTCGGGTGGATCAGTTCCATAAAGACGGCACGGTTCGTCTGCGCATACATACCAATCTGAACCGTTATACCGATGACGAGGTCTGGGTCAACGTTTCCGTCACCGCTCCCGACGGCTCCGTCCTCACTGCCAGCGGCACCGACTGCGAGCTGATCGTCCAAAATCCCCAGCTCTGGTGGCCTGCCGGCTTCGGCGGTCAGCCGCTGTATCAGCTCAGCGTTTCCCTGTGTGCCAAGGGCAAGGAGCTGGACGTTTGGAGCCGGCGCATCGGCCTTCGCACCATGACCGTCAGCCGCCGTAAGGATCAGTGGGGCGAAAGCTTCAGCCACTGCGTCAACGGCGTGGACATCTTTGCCATGGGCGCCGATTACATCCCCGAGGACAATCTCCTTCCCAGAGTCAACCCGGAGCGCACCCGCCGTCTGCTGGAGGACGCAAAGGCTGCCAACATGAACTGCATCCGGGTCTGGGGCGGCGGCTACTATCCCGACGACTTCTTCTATGACATCTGTGACGAGCTTGGATTGCTGGTATGGCAGGACTTCATGTTCGCCTGCGCCGTGTACAATCTGACGGACGCGTTTGAGGAGAACATCACCGCCGAGTTTGTAGACAACGTCCGCCGTCTGCGCCACCACGCATCCCTCGCCCTGTGGTGCGGCAATAATGAAATGGAGCAGTTTGTGGCCCAGGGCGAGTGGGTCACCTCCATGCGTCAGAAGGCCGACTATATTAAGATGTACGAGTACATCATCCCCAAGGTTCTGAAAGCAGAGGATCCCCAGGCCTTCTATTGGCCCGCCAGCCCCTCCAGCGGCGGCAGCTTTGACGATCCCCAGGATCCCACCCGAGGCGACGTCCACTACTGGATGGTCTGGCACGGTCTTCTCCCCTTCACCGACTACCGCAACCATCAGTTCCGGTATGTCTCTGAATTTGGCTTCCAGTCCTTCCCCTGCATGGAAACCATCGAAAGCTTTACCGCGCCCGAGGATCGGAACGTATTCTCCTATGTGATGGAGAAGCACCAGCGCAACGCCTCTGCCAACGGGCGCATCCTGTTCTATCTATCCCAGATGTACCTGTATCCCCGCAGTCTGGAGCTGCTGGTATACGCCTCCCAGCTGCTGCAGGCACAGGCCATGCAGTACGGTGTCGAGCACTGGCGGCGGCACCGGGGCTGCTGCATGGGTGCGGTGGTCTGGCAGCTCAACGACTGCTGGCCGGTAGCCAGCTGGGCCAGCATCGACTACTTTGGCCGTTGGAAGGCTCTGCACTACTATGAAAAGCGGTTCTTTGCCCCTGTGCTGATTTCCTGCCATGAGGAGGGCATTCTCTCCCAGAATACCAACGTCAATGCCGAGCCTTTTGGCCTGAAAAAGTCCGCCCACCTGAACGTGAGCAACGAGACCATGCAGAAATTCCGGGGCAAGGCAAAGTGGAGTCTGCGCCGCCCGGACGCTTCCGTTATCGAGGAAGGCAGCTTCGATGTGACCGTCCCCGCTTTGTCCGCCGTCTGGCTGCCGGAGCAGGACTTCTCGAATTACGGCACTTATGACACCTACTATTCCTACCAACTGCTGGATGAGGCGGGCAATGGGGTAGGCGAAGGGAGCGTCCTCTTCTGCGCTCCCAAGCACTTCCGCTTTGCTGATCCAGAACTGAACGCCTTTGTCAAGGATGACGATATCATTGTCACCGCGAAGGGGTATGCCCGGAGCGTGGAGATTCAGGCAGGTGCCGATGTGGTGCTTTCCGACAACTACTTTGACATGGACGGCGGTGTAAAGGCCGTGAAGATTCTCCGCGGCAGCGTGGACAGCGTATCGGTACGCAGCGTCTGGGACATCCGTTGAACACTTTGCGCGGGGCATAGACACGCCCCGCGCATAACGAAAGCGTATGAATATGGAACTAACAGGAAAGAAAATCAACTTTTTAGGGGACAGCATCACGGAAGGCTGCTGTGCGACTTCCCCGGAAAAGGGCTATGTGGACGTGATGAAGCGGAAATACCGTCTGACGGAAGCCCGGAATTACGGCATCGGCGGCACCAGAATTGCCTGGCAGCGGATTCCCTCTGGGGAGCCCAAATTTGACCAGGATTTTTGCGGACGGTTTTCCGAAATGAACCCCGATGCCGACATCATTGTGGTGTTCGGCGGAACCAACGATCACGGGCATGGCGATGCTCCCATGGGCACTGAAACCGACCGGACGCCGGACACCTTTATCGGCGCCTGTCATTTCCTTTTCTCCCGGCTGCCGAATCAGTTTCCGGGCGCAATCATTGTCGTCCTGACGCCCCTGCACCGGATGGGAGAGAATATCCCCAAAGGGGAACGCGGTTGGCTGCTGAGAGATTATGTTCGGGTCATACGGGATACGGCGGCATTTTATGGCCTTCCTCTGCTGGATTTGTTTGAAACCAGCGTTATCCGGGCAAACGATCCGGAAATTGCCGCAAAGCTGACCACCGACGGCCTGCACCCCAATGACTTAGGGCACGAAATTCTCGCCGGAGAAATTGGCGATTTTCTGAAAGGACTGGCGGAATGAAGCAGAGAGAAGACACCATTCGGAAATGGTTTTCCCTTTGGCTGGACAGCCGGGAAGCAGAGCTTTCCGATCTCTTCACAGAGGACGCCGCATACATTGAGAGCTGGGGGCCGGAGTATTACGGGCGGGAGATGATTGCCCGCTGGTTCCGGGACTGGCACAGGAGCGGTCAGGTTTTGCGCTGGGACATCCAGGAATTTCTGAATTCCGAAAATACCACCGTAGTTCGCTGGTACTTTCAATGCCAGATTTCCGGGGAAGCTCCAACCGGCTTCGACGGACTGTCTCTGATCCGTTGGTCTGTAGATGGAAAAATCGCCTTCCTTCAAGAATACGCCTGCACCGAAAAGCGGTATTGTCCCTATGGATAAGCAACGGGTGCCGTATTCTCTGTGTTTTCACATTGACACTCCTTATGGAAAGGGAAGGGCTTCAATTTTTTGCTCTTATATCAAACCGGCGCAATTATAGCAAAGCCGTGAATGTCAATCTATCACAGGAAAGTCGATGCTGACAATTCTTAAGCATTTCTTGTTGACTGGAATAGATGGTCGAAAAGCGATTCGAAGAATCGCGCAGCCGCAGCCCGAAGGACTGCGTTCATCGGGGCTTGGGGCTGCGCCTCAACAAGCAGAAAAACCATTCGTTCCGTGGAAGCGGAATGGATGGTTTTTCGCATTTGTATTACAGGTGCATTGCTTGCCAGTATTATACCAAATTGGGTATAAGAGTAGCAAGCAATGCTTATGGCGCGCCATATGCGAAAGCCCTCATTTCTGCGAAAGTGGAAATGAGGGCTTTCTGCTTGTTGAGGCTCTGCCCCAATCCCCGCAGAACACAATTCTGTGTCCTGGAAACGCTGGAAAAATCCAGCAGCTACGCGATTTTGCAAATCGCTAAATGGGCATCAACGCCCGTCCTTTTCAGATTCTCTCGCCACGGTGAGAGAATTGTCTCCAAGAATCCGATCTACATTTGCCTTTGCAGTTTGAAGGGAACGCATATCATCCCTTGCCTGCTGGTACTCTGCGTACATGGCTTTTTTCTCAGATAGGAGCTGGGCATATTCTGCTTGCAGACTTTTGACGGTGGGCAGTTTTTTCAAACCCTGCTCGTCAAAGAACTGCTTTGCCGCCTTATGCAATATGATTTCCGATTCATGCTCTGAAAGGAATTTCTTGGAGTAGCCAGCCTTCCGATAGGCAACATAGGTATCGCGGGTCTTGGCGTAGTTGATGATGTGCTGCTGCAACACTTTGATTTCCGCCATGCGCTGCTCGGCGGACTTCATCTTGGTGGACAGGGTGTGGTACTGCGCTGTGACGGCGGCAGTCCTTTCTTCCAGGACGCATCTGTCCAGAAGATTGTTTTCCTCCAGATAGATCAGCGTTTGGGAAAGCTGTTTCAGATTGAAGTTCTTTGCCCACCGTGCGTAACCGGCACCCTTTCCTTCTTGCAGCTTTGCCTGAATATCAATCAGCAAACTGCCGCTGGGTTTTGCGGGAGCATCCATGACCCGCTTCTTCTTCGGGGTATGCGCTTTCGTTCCGGCAATGATGGCGCGAAGATCATCCGGGGTATTGCCAACGCTCTGATTGACCGTCTGGAGTCCGTCCTCTTTGTGGGAATGTCCGACGTGGTCAACCGTATGCAGGGCAGCTTCGGCTCGGACCGCGACCATTACACGAAAACGCTTATGCGTCCCGATCTTCTCATACTGGACGACTTGGGGGCGGGACGCAGCACCAGCTTTGTCAAGGAGCGCGTATTCGATGTGGTTGACAAGCGGCTGCTGACAGGCAAGCCCATGATCGTCACGACCAACACTCCGCTTTCCGTTATGAAGCAAGCTGCCGATTTGGATGACCGCCGCATCTTGGAAGTCTGCGTCCCGATTCGCTTCGACGGGGAGAACTTCCGCAAAAGCACCGCTGCCGACAATCTGAAAAGGGCGGCTCGTCTGCTCGGCTGATAACCCCAAGAAAGGAGTTTTTACGTGGCAAATTGCACCGGCACCGTTCCGATCCATCTGAAAATGACACTGACCACCAAGGAGGCGGCAGAGTACAGCAACATCGGCATCAACAAGATCGACAGTATGCTGAGAACGCCCAACTGCCCATTCGTGCTTTTCGTCGGCACAAAGAAACTGGTCAAGCGAAAGGAGTTTGAACAATTCATCAGTGAGAAGCTGGTGATATAAGAGGTTCCGAAAAATTCACAAATAGGCGGAGAGTTTTTTCACGCAACGGCTTGAGAAAAAGGACGTTATATGCTATAATTTATTTGTAGTAGTGCGTCCTTTTTCGCAAGCGCGGAAAGGCAAAGAATGTGGTAAGGGTATCTGCCAGAGAAAGGACGGTTTATATTACGCACGGTTCGTAGATAAAACAGGAAAGCGGCATGAGAAGTATCTTCCGACGCTCCCCGAAGCTCGCAACTGGATTGAAGAATCAAAATACGCCGATGCGCACGAGGATGTTTTCGTAGCCACCGATACGACGGTGGATCAATGGTTTGACTTCTGGATTGAGAATATTGTGGGTGATTTAGCCCCTAATACGCTCTGCAATTATCGGGAGCGATATGTCCACAATATTCAGCCTGTTATGGGCAAAATGATGATTGCCAACGTCAAGCCGATGCACTGCAAAAAGGTGTTCATACAGATGGATGCTGACTATGCGGGTTCCACCATCCGTCAAGCCTATATCACAATGGGTACGATGTTCAAGGCTGCGAAGATGAATGACCTGATTGCCAAGCACCCAATGGACGGTGTGCGGTTTGCAAAGCCCGTTCGTGCAACAGACGATATTAAGTTCCTCACCCGTGACGAGCAGCGCGTGTTTCTTGAAACAGCGAAACGCTCCCGCAACTACAACCAATACGCGCTGATCCTTGAAACCGGCTTGCGTACCGGCGAGATGATCGGGTTGACGTGGGGCGCGATTGACTTTGAAAAGCGCACGCTCACGGTCAACAAAACATTGGAGTTTCGACACGGTGAACAGTATTGGCGTGCGGGTTCTCCGGAAACGCAGCACAGCTACCGCACAATACCGTTGACGGATCGGGCTTATGAAATCCTCAAAGGTATTTGGGACAGCCGCCCGGAGCAAAAGGAGTCACCGACGCTGGACAAAACGCTTGAGTACATAGACAGACGTACAGGCGTTTCTTCTCGGCTTGTCATGCGTGATCTTGTTTTTATCAACTGGCGAACAGGAGAGCCAGCGAAGAACAGTTCCTATGATACCCACTTATATAAGCTCTGCGACGAAGCGGGGATCAAGCACTTTTGTATGCACGCACTGCGCCACACCTATGCTACAAGAGCGATTGAAAGCGGTATGCAGCCGAAGGTGCTGCAAAAGTTGCTGGGTCATGCCAGCATCAAAACACCAATGGATCGGTACGTTCATGTGACTGCCGAATCGCTGGATTACGCCATCAGGCAATTTCAGCAAAATGGTGTAGTCTGATGAAATCCAATAAATCCAAATGCGGAAATGGTGTAAAAATGGTGTAACAGCCGAGACACCAAACGCTGAAACCCCTTGAAAATCAAGGGAAATCGAAGGAGAATGAGTACAAATGAAATTAGGTATTGTGGGACTTCCCAATGTGGGCAAGTCCACTCTGTTCAACGCGATCACAAACGCGGGCGTCCCTGCGGACAATTACGCGTTCTGCACCATTGACCCCAATGTGGGCGTTGTGTCCGTTCCGGACGAGCGGCTGGACTGGCTCTCCCAGCTCCATAAGCCCAAGAAAACCCCCCCTGCCGTGATCGAGTTCGTGGATATCGCCGGTCTGGTCAAGGGTGCCTCCAAGGGCGAGGGCCTGGGCAACAAGTTCCTCAGCAATATCCGCACCACCGACGCCATCGTCCATGTTGTCCGCTGCTTTGAGGACAGCAACATCAACCACGTGGAAGGCTCCACAGACCCGCTGCGGGATATCGACATCATCAATCTGGAGCTGGTCATGTCGGACATCGAAATGGTGGAGCGCCGCATCGACAAGGCGCAGAAGGCCATGAAGGGCGGCGACAAGAAGTTCGCCCATGAGGTGGAGGTCTTCACCGAGCTGCTGGAGCACCTGAACAAGGGCAAGCTGGCCAGAACCTTCGACGTTTCCGACGAAGACCGGGCCCTGATCGCCACCTCCGACCTGCTGACGCTGAAAAAGACCATTTATGTCGCCAATATGTCGGAAAACGAGGTCAACGAGCCGGAAAGCAGCCGCCACTACATGGCGGTCAAGACGCTTGCCGACAGCGAGGGCAGTCAGGTAATCCCCATCTGCGCTAAGCTGGAAGCGGACATCGCCGAGCTGGACGACCCTGAGGAAAAGGCCATGTTCATGGAGGAGCTGGGCGTCGCCGAAAGCGGCCTGCACAAGCTCATCAAGGCCAGCTACACCCTGCTGGGTCTGATCTCCTTCCTCACCGCCGGCAGCGACGAATGCCGGGCATGGACCATCAAGAAAGGCACCAAGGCACCTCAGGCTGCCGGTAAGATCCACACCGACTTTGAGCGGGGCTTCATCCGTGCCGAGGTCATCGCCTTCGACGACATGAAAGCCTGCGGCACCATGGCCGCGGCCAAGGCCAAGGGTCTGGTGCGAAGCGAGGGTAAGGAATACGTTATGAAAGACGGAGACATCGTCAATTTCCTGTTCAATGTGTAATACTGAACTCCAATTAAAATCTTTAAAAAAGATTTTAATTGCCTGAAGGGCATG